>Ga0214545_1000178_pt1:0-40000 | contig 81826 bp, 63 predicted proteins | sample CNSS4metaG_FD_160064 | JGI IMG/M metagenome (GOLD analysis project Ga0214545, IMG submission 160064) | Root nodule microbial communities from cowpea collected in UCLA plant growth center, Los Angeles, California, USA - CNSS4 | ecosystem: Host-associated > Plants > Roots > Nodule | place...
TTATTTTACAATAGTCGATGATAGTCACAATAGAAATTTCAACGAACTTAGTCAATGAGCTATAATGAGTTATAAAGATCTATCTATAGATAAAAAATACACAAATAAGAAATATCATTTTATGTAAGGAGTATGTTGATTATATAAAAAGTAAGAGGCAACAATTTTTTTCGTTTACCATGGGGAAGGACACTATCGCCAACATAATAACCTATATACGAAATGCTGACATGAATAAAAAAGGAATGGTTCAATTACCTTTTACTAACATTACAGAAAAAACTGTAAAAATACTTTTACGAGAGGGTTTTGTTGAAAACATCAGAAAACATAGAGAAAACGACAAATATTTTTTAGTTTTAACTCTACGGTATCGAAGAAATAGAAAAGAATCATATAAAAGTTTTTTCAATTTAAAACGAATAAGTACACCTGGTCTACGAATATATTACAATTATCAACAAATCCCTCGAATTTTAGGAGGCATGGGGATTGTCATTCTTTCAACTTCTAGAGGTATAATGACAGATCGAGAGGCTCGATTAGAAAAAATCGGCGGCGAAGTTTTATGTTATATATGGTAATCTTTCTAATATCCGAATTCGATGAGAAACTTGTATCCATTTCATTTATGTAAAAAAAAAAAAGAGAGATAAAACGCAAGTTTCTAATAGAACTTCATCCCTCATAGATAGAAATATATCTATTTTTTTTAGATAGATATATTTATTGATGAATGTAAGAAGGGATTTCACTGGAATTGTAAAAAAAAGGGAAATTCACGAAGATTTAATTACTAAATGAATAACTTATCCATAAATTATTTGCCCGGGGTTTAAGGTTTATATACAATTAATGCAAATTGGATTTTTATTTCTATTCTAGAATATGTTTCCAATACTTTTTCTGGACATACGATAAGAAAATAAAAAAGAGAAGTCACTCAATTGAATTAGGATGTTTTTTAATCTCAACTTTATTTTCTATTTTATTGAGAAAGCCACTAATAGACGTTCAAATAGACGTTCAAAATGTAAGGAACCTTTATTTTCTTCCACAATTTTGGATTAACTAATTAAGGAATGTAAAATATGAAAATAAACGCCTCGGTTCGTAAAATTTGTGAAAAATGTCGATTGATTCGAAGACGAGGACGAATTATAGTAATTTGTTTCAATCCAAAACATAAACAAAGACAAGGATAATATTTGAACAAACAGAAGCTTTCTAAAAAAATAGACTAGATAAAAAAAGAGAGAAAATTATAAAATTATCTAGAATATATATTATTCTATGAAAATGAAAAATCCATTTTTTAAATATTATTGATATTTCAACTTTTAACTTTGATTTCAAAAATTGTATTTGATATTAATCAAAAGCAAATAAAAAGAATATAGAAAAAATCGAATATCAAATTCGAAAAGAATTGGAAAAGGATCCGTTTTTGACATGAAATGGATATCTCCATACCCTAGATCTATCTTATTTTTTTTTTTTTAATGAAATATTGTATTGAAATAATCGAATATGGCAAAATCTATACCTAAAAAAGGTTCACGTAAAAATGTACGTATTGGTTCGCGTAATCATACTCGTAAAATACCAAAGGGAATTATTCATGTTCAAGCTAGTTTCAACAATACTATTGTGACTATTACAGATGTACGAGGTCGGGTGATTTCTTGGTCCTCCGCGGGTACTTGTGGATTCAAGGGTACACGAAGGGGAACACCTTTTGCCGCTCAAACTGCAGCAGGAAATGCTATTCGAACAGTATCGGATCAAGGCATGCAACGAGCAGAAATCATGATAAAAGGGCCTGGCCTCGGAAGAGATGCAGCATTAAGAGCTATTCGTAGAAGTGGTATACTATTAAATTTTATACGAGATGTAACTCCTATGCCACATAATGGATGTAGGTCTCCTAAAAAAAGACGTGTATAAAACTAAAAATAAACATTAAAAATAGTTCAAGAGAAAAAAACAAGTCAAGAGTTTTATCAAAATAATTACTATGGTTCAAGAGAAATTAAGAGTCTCTACTCGGACACTACAATGGAAATGTGTTGAATCACGAATAGACAGTAAGCGTCTTTATTATGGACGCTTTATTCTGTCCCCACTTATGAAAGGTCAAGCCGATACAATAGGCATTGCAATCCGAAGAATTTTACTCGGAGAAATAGAGGGAACATGTATCACACGTGTAAAATCAGAGAAAATACCACATGAATATTCTACCATAATAGGTATTGAAGAATCAGTACATGAAATTTTCATGAATTTGAAAAAAATTGTATTGAAAAGTAATATGTATGGAACACAGGACGCATGGATTTCTTTCAAAGGTCCTGGATATATAACCGCTCAAGACATCATTTTACCACCCTCGGTGGAAATCGTTGATAATAGACAACATATAGCCAACGTAACAGAACCTGTTAATTTGTGTATTGAATTAAAAATTGAGAGAAATCGTGGGTATCGTATAAAAACATTAAAAAACTTTCAAGACGGAAGTTATGATATAGATGCTAGATTCATGCCTGTTCGAAATGTAAATTATAGTATTCATTCTTATGTCAATGGGAATGAAAAACAAGAAATACTTTTTCTGGAGATATGGACAAACGGAAGTTTAACTCCTAAGGAAGCCCTTTATGAAGCCTCCCAAAATTTGATTGATTTATTTCTTCCCTTTTTACACGCAGAAGAAGATAACTTTCATTTAGAAAAAAATCAAGACAAAGTGACTTTGCCCCTTTTTACTTTTCATGATATATTGGTTAAAGATAAACTAAGGAAAAATAAAAAAGAAATAGCATTGAAATCTATTTTTATTGACCAATTAGAATTACCTCCCAGGATCTATAATTGTCTCAAAAGATCCAATATTCATACATTATTAGAACTTTTGAATAACAGTCAAGAAGACCTTCTGAAATTTGAACATTTTCGCGTAGAAGATGGAAAATCTATATTGGACATTTTAAAAATACAAAAGTATTTTGCATAAAATTGAAATCTATTGACATAGGATTTTTTCAAATTGATTTTTTTTCTAAACTCAAAATGAAAGGTCAAAATATGTAATTTAAATATTTAGAACAAATCCTAATGGTCAGAATATATCTAAAAAGGAATAGATGTATCTAGGGATTAGTAGGTTCAGAAAGAATTCTCCCTAGATATACAATACAGATGTCATGATATTTTATTTCAAAATGAATTCAAAATGAAACCAATCTTATAATTTTAAAAAAGACCTAACGTTAGGGATTTCTCAATAGGTAATGTTGCTCCAATACCTAACCAAAGGGCAACTACAGTACCAATCAAAAAGATGGTAGTTGCTACTGGGCGGCGAAATGGATTTTGGAATTTATTAACATTCTCCAAAAAGGGTACTGTTAATAATCCCGTAGGTACCGAAACCATTAAAAGAACGCCCAATAACTTATTGGGCACTGTACGAAGTATTTGAAATACGGGAAAAAAATACCATTCAGGTAGTATTTCCAAAGGAGTTGCAAAAGGATCCGCAGGTTCCCCAATCATGGATGGTTCTAGAACCGCTAAGCCTACGTTACAGGCAATAGTACCTAGAATTACTACTGGAAAAATATATAAAAGATCGTTAGGCCATGCGGGTTCTCCATAATAATTATGACCCATTCCCTTAGCCAATTTAGCTCTTAATACAGGATCATTCAAGTCAGGTTTTTTTGTTATTGGGATAGGTGAATTCTTATAGATCCATCCTCCAAAAGAACCGGATATGATAATTTTTCATCATCCGGCTCGAGCACTAATCAAATTTTTCTTCAACTGTATCTATAGAATAAACTAGAAAAAAATGTATGTGTTATCCACACATATATGAAGATTCTAAATAATAAAAGAAACTTGATTCTATTCTCTTTTTCCAAAGTTACCATTTTTTATTGAAAAAAAAATTAAGTTCTTTTTAAGTAAATTTTAGTAAACGCTCAATACCCGAGTAGACTTTTCAAGTTGATAATGCTTTCTGGGTGATCTCAAACTTTGCAATTGTTATCCTATCAAAAAAAAATCTTGATACTTTTTATGTACAAAGAATTTACTTGTTACTAATATAACCTAACTTGCGTTGTTCTTTAGATCTACTTTGTTCACTCCAATAGTATCAGAAATCAAATCAATGCATAGGAAATGAATGCGTTGTCATACTATATAGAATTCAGACTATATCACATCACTTCTTTTACTGGATCTTATGGAGCCTGTTGATGCAGAATAAAATCGAGTCTGATCATAGAAAAGATTCTCTTCAAGTAAAACCAGCCTACCCTCTCTGTAAGAGCCTTGCTTGGTGGTTGGAAAAAAGACACATTTAATTGTAAATTATAATGTGGCAGATAAGATAAAGTCATATATCTGCGCGGCCAAATAAATAGTTCAAGTCACACACTCCCATAATCCATTTTTTTTGGAGAATTCCCTTCAACTATTTTTGTATGTAAAAAAAATTCAATTTTTGTTAAGTTGAAGAAAAATATCTAAATACATGTTTTATTTTGTTTTATAATCCATAATTGTAGCAATGAAAAAAAATCCTCCCCAAAATACAAAATGATAATGAAGTGATTACAAATATCTATGACCCATATTCACTATAAAGGACCAGAAATGCCTTGCTTACGTATCATTGAAAAGTGCATTAACATAAATACAGCAGTAAGAAGAGGTAATACAAAAGTATGCAAACTATAAAAACGAGTTAAGGTAGATTGGCCCACACTGGAACTTCCGCGTAATAATTCTACCAAAGACGATCCTATTACAGGAATAGCTTCGGGTACGCCTGTTACTATTTTTACTGCCCAATAACCAATTTGATCCCAAGGTAAGGAATAACCAGTTACACCAAAAGATGCAGTTAATACAGCCAAAACTACACCCGTAACCCAAGTTAATTCGCGAGGTTTTTTAAAACCACCTGTAAGATACACACGAAATACGTGTAGAATCATCATTAAGACCATCATACTTGCCGACCATCGATGAACTGATCGGATTAACCAACCAAAATTAGCTTCAGTCATTATATATTGAACAGAAGCAAAAGCTTCAGTAACGGTTGGGCGATAATAAAAAGTCATAGCAAATCCTGTTGCTACTTGGACTAAAAAACAAGTAAGTGTAATTCCCCCTAAACAATAAAATATGTTCACATGAGGCGGAACATATTTACTGGTTATATCATCGGCAATCGCCTGAATTTCAAGACGTTCTTCGAACCAATCATAAACTTTATTGAGATAGGTAACCCAAAGGAACCCCCCCAGAGAACCGTATATGCGAATTTCATCTCGTACGGCTCAAACAAAAATACCCAAATATTGATTGTAACAAAAACAGATATCCGTAATAGAAAGTTTGAAACTGCTTTATTTAATCCTATGATTCTAATTTTCTCTTACGATAAAAAAGAAATAAAAATCCGAAAGCTATTCTTTTTTGTTATAATGCCAAAATATCAAGTCGGCGCACCCGTCTTTATCGTGATCTTTTAAGGCCTCTTGAATATTCTTTACTTCTTTTTATTTGTATAATGTGAATTTACTGCTGTCTTCTTTATTCTTGAATTTTTATTATTGATAAGGATTCTCTTGTTAGGACCATATGAATGAATAAAAAAAACCTCAGATTCATACTAGAACCACGATGATTCAAAACAATTTTTAATCGAAGTCCAAAAATTCCCTGAGTAAGAATTGCTGGATCATCACTTCTTCAATGAATAGATAAAATATAATGAAAAAATTCAAGGAAAGGTTTGTCCTTTGCTCAAAATAAAGACAAACTGGAGAAGCTTGAAAGAATCAAAATTTTTCAATATATTTTTAGAACTCTTTGAAAAGGTTTTTAAATCCAGTTGCGAGGTCTAAATATTTAGTATGAATCATAGTATTAAGATTTTTAGAATCTATTTTCTATATTCCGTGCTCCAGATACTAGATTAAATATCTGACGGAATAAAACCATCTATATCAAGATGACAGACCCATTTTATGTTCTGTACTTTCAATAGGACCAATTAAAACAAGTCACACACTCATATTCCGGAAATACAGAAACAAAGAAATTCTACGATCAAACTACCACATCAACATGGAATAGACTAAGAAACAATAAGAAACCTAAACGCTTCACTTTCTATAAACTAATTACTCGATTCTTGTGAATCTAATTGATAGAAATTCCGTCCAATAAAATGGACGAATTATAAATCTCCAAAATAATAGATAGAAATATCGCAAATAGAGCCATTGCAACACCCATCAAAGGAGTAGTTCCCCACCCCGGGGCTACTTTACCATATTCTGAATTTAAAGGTTTCAATAAATTCCCTACAACAGTTCGTCTTGGACCAGATCTAGAATTATCCTCAACGGTTTGCGTAGCCATAAATACTCTTTTTTATTCATTTAGATCTGTTGACTTTGTATACCATTCCGCTGTAAATATAAGGATCTTATCCTATAGATCTATTGTGATCTGGAAACTTTAGAATTAAAATAATGGAAACAGCAACTCTAATTGCCATCTCTATATCTGGTTTACTTGTAAGTTTTACTGGGTATGCCTTATATACTGCCTTTGGGCAACCCTCCCAACAACTAAGAGATCCATTTGAAGAACATGGGGACTAGTTGAAGTAATGCGCCCTCCCTATTGGGGGCTCATTACTTCAATTAAGATAATAAAAAATTATTTGACCTTTTTCGTCGGAACTTTAGGAGGTTCTCTAAAAAAAATCGCGAAAAAAATAATTCCTAAAGTTGAGACTAAGAGGAATGTATAAACCAAAGCTTCCATAAATTTAATCGTGGTTTACAATTATAGCTTTCATACCTGTTTCTTGGGGTGGGGCTCTTTTCGAAAAGAAAAAAAAGAATAAATGCAATGATTCCAATCAAGATTTATCTAGTTCTTTATATGAAATTCAAAATTATAAAAAAGTAGAAAAGAACAAAAGAATGTTATACTACCTGTCTTCTTGTAGTTGGATCTCCAAGTTTTTGGAATGCTCCAAATTCTACTTGAGCATCTAAATCTGGGTCGATACCAGCAAAAACATCTCTGAACAAAGTTCTAGAACCATGCCAAATGTGCCCGAAAAAGAATAGCAGAGCAAATGAAGCATGCCCAAAAGTAAACCAACCCCTTGGACTGCTACGAAAAACACCATCTGATTTCAAAGTAGCACGATCTAATTCAAAAATTTCCCCCAATTGAGCACGTCTAGCATATTTTTTCACAGTAGCGGGATCACTATAACTTACTCCATTAAGCTCACCACCATAGAACTCAACAGTTACACCTACTTGTTCGACACTATATTTCGATTCTGCTCTTCGAAAAGGAACATCGGCTCTAACAATTCCGTCCCCATCTACTAAAACAACTGGAAATGTTTCAAAAAAAGTAGGCATACGACGTACAAAAAGCTCATGTCCTTCTTTATCTCGAAAAATGGGATGTCCTAACCAACCGACGGCTATTCCATCTCCATTGTCCATTGAACCAGCTCTAAATAACCCCCCTTTTGCTGGATTATTTCCGATGTAATCATAAAAAGCTAATTTTTCAGGAATTTTAGACCAAGCTTCTGATAAATTTTGATTTTCGGCTAGCCCAGCACCAACTCTTCGATATATTTCTTGCTGGAAGTATCCCTGATCCCATTGATACCGAGTAGGACCAAATAATTCAATGGGGGTTGTTGCTGAACCATACCACATAGTTCCAGCAACGACAAAAGCTGCAAAAAAGACAGCAGCAATACTGCTAGAAAGGACAGTTTCAATATTTCCCATACGTAATCCTTTATACAGACGTTGGGGTGGACGCACACTAAGATGGAAAAGACCCGCTAATATGCCCAACGTTCCTGCCGCAATATGATGAGAAGCTATCCCCCCCGGAACAAAAGGATCAAAACCTTCCACACCCCACGCGGGATTTACGGATTGTATCCTTCCAGTTAGTCCATAAGGATCAGACACCCATATTCCGGGACCATACAATCCTGTTACATGAAATGCGCCAAAACCAAAACAAGCCACCCCTGCAAGAAATAAATGAATTCCAAAAATTTTTGGCAAATCCAAAGAAGGTTTTCCAGTACGTTCATCACAAAAGATTTCTAGATCCCAATAAACCCAATGCCAAATAGCCGCTAAAAAGCACAAGCCTGAAAACACTATATGTGCTCCGGCCACACCTTCGTAACTCCAAATACCCGGATTCGTTATAGCCCCTCCTGTGATATTCCAACCGCCCCACGAATTAGTTATTCCTAAACGAGTCATGAAAGGTATAACGAACATACCCTGTCTCCACATTGGATCAAGAACAGGATCAGAGGGATCAAAAACTGCTAATTCATATAGAGCCATCGAACCGGCCCAACCAGCAACTAGAGCTGTGTGCATTATATGAACAGAAAGCAAACGGCCCGGATCATTTAAAACAACAGTATGAACACGATACCAAGGTAAACCCATGAAAAAATACCCCTTCAACAAAAAATAGACACTATGTAACTTTATTGCACTGGAAAAAAATGAATATAGCCTTTCAGTAGATTCTCTTGGAAAATGGAACAATCATATTTGTCGAAATCAAAGAAACAGATTTATTCTATACCGGATAAGTAACAATACGCAATGGTGGGGAGACGAAAGGGGTTGACAACTTTCTCTATGACTATTTAAATAAGTAAATGCAGACATATTCGCTTATCACCCCAATGACCCATTTATAACAACTCGACTTTATTTAGTCTTCTTTTTTATAAAAAAAAGCAATATTAATATAAAATCAAGTAAATCTTTTTTAACACGATAAGCTAATTCTTACGTTTCCACACTAAAGTGAGATATATGACTTTATTATTTGTCCATTTTATGCCCATTGGTGTTCCAAGAGTACCCTTTCGAACCCCCGGGGATAAAGATGCATCTTGGGTTGATATATAGTGCGACTTGTCAGATATAGTAGGTTATATGGGATTTACCCGTTTTCTCCCCCGATCGAGATATCCCCGCTTTCACCCCCAAAAGAGAATGATGAAATCATAAAGATAAAAAAATGGGGAGCGTGAAGTGTAATGAAGTACTATTCTATCGATTTTTTCATTTTTAGATAAAATTTCCAGATTATTACTCGAAATTATGAATAATTTATGGTTGGCTTAATTGGACCAATAAAATCAAGTACCCAGGCTCTGTGTAGAAAAAACCAATTGGTAATATTTCTACGATCACTACTTCTATCATATCTATATATTGTATTTTACAAAAAACATTAATAAATTCAGAAAAGGAAGAAGTTCTAACAAAAATACATAGTTTTGGACTATTTGTTCTATATGTGCAAATCCAAATCGGGCAGATCTTTACTCAGAGTAGAAAAGAAACCTAAAAGAATTGAAAAAGTCCATTCAGAAACAAGAAAATTACATTGTGATTCGGCTTCGATCTCGATGAAAGCAATACATCAATGAGAAGATAGTTCACTAAATTAAGTATATTCTTCTTTTTTTTTAGTTCGAAGAAATCCATTAGAAAAAGAGAAAGATTAAAATCGACACATTGATTCCTTTTTTGCTTATATAATTTTTGATGAACTGTATGCATCAAAAGGTGCATGTACGGCTTTTAAGGAAAAAATGGAATCCTAATCAATCGACTTTATCGAGAAAGATTACTTTTTTTAGGTCAAGATGTTGATAGTGAAATATCGAATCAACTTATTAGTATTATGATATATCTGAGCATAGAGAAAGAGAATAAAGAATTGTCTCTGTTTATAAACTCTCCGGGGGGGTGGGTAATACCTGGAATAGCTATTTATGATACTATGCAATTTGTACAACCAGATGTACAGACAGTATGTCTGGGATTAGCTGCTTCAATGGGATCCTTTCTTTTGGCAGGAGGCACAATTACCAAACGTCTTGCATTTCCTCACGCTTGGCGCCAATGATTCTTTTCTTTGAGAATATATAGAATAGATATCTATCTATATATACTATACCTTCGCCATAAAAACCAAAGTAATAATAGCATGGTATTTTGAATTCCATATGCAATTTTTTTGAATCATTTAATTATATATAGAAAGAGTAGTATGAAAAAGAGGGTATTTTCCATTTTATCTGATCTATAAGAAACCTAGTTTCATTTTAGTAGTGTCGCATACTTTTTTGTTTTTTTTCATACCAGAAAGCTTGTAACAATTTTTATTTGAATCAGAAGAAAACTTAATATATGAAAAAAAAAAGAAACTTTTGGATTGTTGAATACCAAAATGATATAAAAAACAACGGAACCATCGTAGTATTTAAAAATAGATTCAAAAAGAAAGTTGGTTATTCTATTGTTTATTATTTAAGGATCCGGATCCAAAAGACCTAGTAGATTTTGTACTTCTTTTTTCTTTGATAGAAAAAAAGAAATTTGTAAATGTAGAAACAAAATTCATCGAAGAAAATACTCTACTCTATCCATAGAGGAAAAAATGAATTGCATAAGTACAAAAGCCGTATGCATCAATACGCAGAAAATGCTTGTACGGTTATTGAATATACTTTTTGCCCTTTATCTTATTTGTCTTTGTCCCTTTTCTGTTACCTTTATTTTGGGAATAAAGACAATCTTTAGCAATCTACCAATATAGTAAAAAGAATTCTAAAAAGATTTATCAAGATAAGGGAAATACTACTTAAGTGATATAATCAGGGTAATGATCCACCAACCTGCTAGTTCTTTTTATGAGGCACAAGCGGGAGAATTTGTCCTGGAAGCGGAAGAGCTACTGAAAATGCGTGAAACTATCACAAGGGTTTATGTACAAAGAACGGGCAAACCTTTATGGGTTATATCGGAAGACATGGAAAGGGATGTTTTTATGTCAGCAGCAGAAGCCCAAGCTCATGGAATTGTAGATCTTGTAGCAGTTGAATAAAAAATTGGTGGCAAAGGTTATTCTAATTAAATACAAGATTGGAAATTTAATTTTTTACTCTATCTTACTTTACATTTTAAAATAAAATCTCTAAGAGTTAATCTATTAATATAGTATATATAATTAATATAGGCTATAAATAAGGAATATAGAATATAAGTAATTCACGGTTAGGATAGATCTAAACCTGCTCATTATACAAAAATATAGATATATATAGTACGACTTACCATGCCAACTATGAAACAACTTATTAGAAACACAAGACAGCCAATCCGAAACGTCACAAAATCCCCAGCTCTTCGGGGATGCCCTCAACGTCGAGGAACGTGTACCAGGGTGTATGTGCGACTCGTTCAGCTTAAATACTAAGAAAAAACAAATTAAAATTTTTCAGTATTGGTAATCAGTTAAGATAGTGTGAATGCAAAAACTACATTCACACTATCTTAACTTAATATATAATTCTTTTCTATATAATTATATAATTCTTTACATTCTTCTATCTTGTATAAAATTTATGGTTTCGATTGGTGCAAAACCAATAATACACATTTGCAATTTCATATGAGAAGGACTTTCCCATCGGTAACAAAAAAAAGTTACCCGTTAAGCGGAGAAAATACTATTTCAATTAAAAATAAAGTATGTCCTTAATGAATGTATTTTGATGGATTTTGTAAGAATGGAATAAGAGGGTCAGCTACCCAGCAAATTTTCATAATTAAATACCGTTACTATAGAATTAGATTTGGTTGTGAAAAAACCTACTTACTCAATATTGCATGGGTAGAGCCACAGAGTGTGAACTGTACAAGTTAACAATAACATTCATTAAATGAATCAAAAATGAAAATAAAAAGGCTCCGGTGTATAGAGAGGACCTGGTCATTTCTAAAAAAAATCATAGAAACGAAGGAACCCACCAATTCATTATAAAAATATGTGTCCTATTTCATTTACTATTTTTATTTTATTTGATATCTAGTATCTATACAATTTCTGATTTTGAGGTTAAATGTTTAATATAAAAAATCGTGGTTGGGGCGGTTATAGTAGCAAGAGCCGTTGGAATTTTTTTTTATACATCGGAAGAATCCATTTTTGTTATTAATAGACTAGGAAGAAAAAAAGAATAACTGAAAAATGAAAAAGTTATTCCTGAAAATATCATTTATTAAATGACCAGAATTAAACGAGGATATATAGCTCACAAACGGAGGACAAAAATTCGTTTATTCGTATCAAGTTTTCGCGGAGCTCATTCAAGACTTACCCGAACTATTACTCAACAGAAATTGAAAGCTTTAGTTTCGGCTCATCGGGATAGAGATAGGAAAAAAAGAGATTTTCGTGGTTTATGGATTAGTCGAATAAATGCAGTAATTCGCGAGAATCAAAAAGTATCTTATATTTATAATAATTTAATGAATAGTCTATACACCAAGCAATTGCTTCTTAATCGTAAAATAGTTGCACAAATTGCTATATTAAAAGAGAATTGTCTTTTTATGATTGCCGATAATATCATAAAAACTTAAAACCCCTTATTTACTGCAGGAAGGTATAGACTAGAAATTTGTTTATTTTGATAGCTTTATCATACGATAAAGCTATCAAAATAAACAACCATGCTTAAAAAATTATTCTTCGTTACCTATTATCTTTTTTATTCCAACAAAAAAATCAAATGGAATTATCCTAATTTTGAACAAAACATCAATCCATGTTTAATTCGAATCTAAATTCAAATTGGATTTCGAATTTTTAATTTCTATTTTTTTTTCTTAAAGGAGTAATTTTAGCAGTCGACTCGCTTTTTTCAAATTGTTTTTCGTTATTAAGAAAAGGTAACGAAGATAAAATACGAGCTTGTTTTATAGCAACAGTAATTAATCGTTGTTGTTTTAAGGTCAATCTATTTACACGTCTAGATAATATTTTTCCTTGTTCACTAATAAATCGACAAATTAAACCCATGTTTTTATAATCAATTCGGTCCCCCGATTGAATCGGGGGCAAACGTCTACGAAAAGATCGCTTGGATTTAATAAAGAGTCGCTTAGGTTTTTCCATAGTTTATTTATTCCTATTCCAAAAATAACATTGATTTAAATAAATATAATTATAATAAAGGATTTGTATTTTTTTTCTTCTTTAGCATATGTTGTTATATAACGACGGGGACATCATTTTCTCAATTCCAATCGACTAGGCGTATTGTGTCGATTCTTGTTAGTAATCTATCTAGAAATACCGCTTTATTCCTTATTTAGACTCTTTTTATCACAACCAGTACCTTCCAAAAGAACACTTACTCGGATATCTTTACCCTTGGACATGACCCTCCTTTGGGTTTTTAATTCACTTATAACTCTTTTCGGATTCGAATCTAAGAATCTAAGAAAAAGATGAAAACAACTAAGATAAGATAAAAAAGAAGAATTCGAAAAATTATGAAAGATTTCGTTCCAATTTAATTGAACCTAGTACAAAAAGAATACAAGGATCTGTAACTATATTTCGTTTCAAATTGCCAGTATTTTCGTTTTTTTAAAGTATTTTTTATGATATTGTTGCCCCAACCTATGGATTTCTGCTTTCACTTTCTTTTTCATAGGAATTGAATTAATAATTCAATTCCATTGAAGCCTGGACCAGATCCCGATCCCGAGTGTCACTCCGAATTTCAATGAGGCCAATTTAATCTTTCGTCTTTATCTTTCCTAAAAAAAAAAAAAAGAAGAGTAGGTTAATTACACATATTTAATATATAATTGGACCTTTCATCTTCTTCACCCCTTCCCGTGTCAATAACTAAAATTAAAAAAAGGGGAATATCAATGCATCTGGAAAAAAACGATTGATCTCTATCAATAGACCCGCCAAAGCCCCGAACCATAAAGTACTTACTACTGGTGCCACGGAAAGATATGTTTTTAGATCTCGCATTTCAAATCCTCCTTTCTTTTTATTATTTAAGTATTTTTTCTCTGTTGATATATATCAACAGAGAAAAATGTGGAAAACAAGACAAAGATTCTTTACAATAACACTATAAACAAATGGAAAAGGGATGTAGCGCAGCTTGGTAGCGCGTTTGTTTTGGGTACAAAATGTCACGGGTTCAAATCCTGTCATCCCTATCCCTAACAATTACTTATTCTATGATATTCCGTATTCTATAATATTCCATATTCTATGAGATGAGCAATAAACCGGGAACCTGTGAAGACGAATTCCAATTGAACATACATACTGAATATCTATATGCAAAATGGATTTGGATCATATAATTTTATGAAAACAAAACGCTCTTAGTTCAGTTCGGCAGAACGCGGGTCTCCAAAACCCGATGTCGTAGGTTCAAATCCTACAGAGCGTGATTCTAGTATTATTCGCCTGATAATTACACTGAAATAATTGAACATTCAAAAGAAAGTCTGAATTTTATCCTTGTCGATTAGGATTAAACTAAATAAATAGGGAATCACAAAAAAAGAGACATTAATGAATCAAAGATCCAACTGATCACCTCGTCGGTATTGTAAATATGCAGTTACAAATAATCCAGCCAAAGTAATAGGAATTAAACCTAACACGATTCCAAATAGAAAAACTTCAATCATTTTTATTTGTTCGAAAAGTAAAAAGAAAGGTAATATAATATCTAGCCTTAAACATAAATCTGTATTGATCATAAATCTCAACGATCGAGAATTGTAAATTGACATAGTAAGGAATTCTAGAATGTCTTATACCAAAATTTACTATTCCTCTCAAAATTACAAATCAAATAAGTCGTATTTTACTAAGACCAATAAATAGAGACGAGGTTATAATTAAAACCGATAGTAAAAAACCGAAATAACTAGTGATAGTGGGCATATAGAAACTAAATGAAATATGTTCGTTCTTTTTATACATATGTTTATAAAGCACTTCCCTAAATTTCCATTTTTGAGAGAAAAAAGAAGATAAAAAATCCTACTTGAAAGATACAATTCAAAATTGGCAATTCCTCAATAAATTCAATTATTAGAGACGAAAAAAAAAAAAAGAAATAGAGTAACATAATTTAGAAATAAATTCCTCATCTGTTACATCTACCCATCCTGTGATTTCAAATCAACATACTTCTTAATCAACTCAGGAATTAAGTAAACTGATCTAATGAAAATATTTAGTATTATTCTATAGATATCCAATAGAATTCTGTTTATATTGGAAAAAGAAAAGAAAAATTATGAATATTCAAACAAAGAATAATAACTCTGTTATTTCATTTTATTTCACTTTGAATTAATGTAGAAGAAAATAGAAAAAAAGATCTTCAACAACCACAAAAAATATATTTATTGATTTGGCAATAATTGAATTATTAAAATAGAAAATCTACTTTATGAATTATCTACTTTATTAATTATTAGAAACCCTTTTCTCATATTCCGATTTTAATGGATCTTTAGTTTCTAATCCAAAACTAATAATTTGAAATGTTAAGAACCTTCCTTTTATACTATTACTCTAAAAATTTAATATAAAAAAAATTTTTATATACCCAAACTTTGCAAAATTTTCTATCGGATTTTTGACTACATAGAGACAATCAATGAAAAAAGAAGAAAAAAATCTAGTACTAAAATTTTACACTGATTGTGAAATTTCATTGCTCTGTTAGAAGAAGGATAGCTATACTGATTCGGTATACTCAAAAGACACCGTTGGTACAAAATGGACGATCTAACAAGGATTCTATTTCAGTAAATTTCGCCTTACTGATCTCGTCTTTTATGGACTCGATCCCCCCCTTTTGACTGTACAAGAATATGTGGAGTTCAAGATGTCTGGAAGCACAGGAGAACGTTCTTTTGCTGATATTATTACCAGTATCCGATACTGGATTATTCATAGCATTACTATACCCTCCCTATTCATTGCAGGTTGGTTATTTGTCAGTACAGGTCTAGCTTACGATGTATTTGGAAGTCCCCGCCCAAACGAGTATTTTACAGAGAACCGACAAGGAATTCCATTAATAACTGGCCGTTTTGATCCTTTGGAACAACTTGATGAATTTAGTAGATCTTTTTAGGAGGCTCCAATGACTATAGATAGGACCTATCCAATTTTTACAGTACGATGGCTAGCTGTTCACGGACTAGCGGTACCCACTGTTTCTTTTTTGGGATCAATATCAGCAATGCAGTTCATCCAACGATAAACTTAATTTGAATTATAGAGCTATGACACAATCAAACCCAAATGAACAAAATGTTGAATTGAATCGTACCAGTCTCTACTGGGGGTTATTACTTATTTTTGTACTTGCTGTTTTATTTTCAAATTATTTCTTCAATTAATTAGAATTAATAGAAGAAATAGGAATAGTCAATAATATATATATTAAGAATTCTTTTATCCCATTCGGAAGGATATCATTTCATAATTATCTATGACTGTTTGTTAATGTCTTTAGCATGACTGACTACGTGATTAAATGTGGAGGAAAGTGGGATAAATGGCCGATACTACTGGAAGAATTCCTCTTTGGATAATAGGTACTGTAACTGGTATTACTGTGATCGGTTTAATTGGTATTTTCTTTTATGGTTCATATTCCGGATTGGGCTCATCTCTGTAGTAATCGTATTCTATTTGGGTTTTTGAAATGAAAGTGTAAGAACTGAACAGGGATCCACTCTTTCTTTGACGAATGCAAGTGGATCCCCCTTGAGTTCTTAAGAATTCTAATTTTTTTTCATATAAATGACTACTTCTTCCGATGTTTCAAAAAATTCCATTTCATTCTTTTTTTTTTATTTGTTCACTACATATTATTTTACATATTATTTATATACCATAAAAGATTATCTGGCAGAAAGATTCTAAGTTGGAAAAAAGAGAAACTAAGATATAGGATTTTTCAGGAAGGGATTCAAAAATAGTATTTTATTGATATTTTTAGAATATTTCTATTTCAACACAAACAAGAAGGAATAGGAATCGGACTCTAGGAAAGGACAAAGAAAAAAAAAAAAAAGAAAAAACAAAGAATCCCCCTTAGAGTAACTTTTCGATATTTGAATATATATATATATTTTCTATTATACAGATATTATACAGAATATAATTACAAAAATTATCAAAAAAATTGAGTTATTTTTACGAGTTTAATATGTTGATAAATACGCGGAACTAAAAATTCATTTCGAACAATTGAACCTTCTCAAATTGTTTCTTCTTAAGAACTAAAAAGATTTGTGCTAAAATAATAGATGCCAAGAAGAACAAGAGACCTTGAACACGTAATGGATCTTGAAGTACTATTTCCGCATCCCCCTGACCAAATCCACCGACATTAGGATTACTTGTTAATGGCTGATCAAGTTTGATAGATTCACCTTCTGAAACAAGAAGTTCTGGTCCTGGAGGTATAATATCAATCACTTCACGCTCATCTAATGCATCTACTATAGTGATTTCGTATCCCCCTTTTTCTTTTCGTATGATTTTTTTGACTATACCTGCTGCTGTAGCATTATAAACATTATTATTACTCTTGCTCCCGTCAAGATAAATCTGGCCCCTTCCCCTGTTCCCGCCTACATATATAGGATATTTTAAGAAATGAATATCTCTTTTACTAGCGGGATCCGGGGAAAGAATAGGAAACGTGATTTCATTATATTTCTGACCAGGAACAGGGCCTACTACAAGAATATTTTTTTTTGTAGGGCGATAGTTTTGAAAAGACAGATTGCCTATCTTCTCTTTAATCTCAGGCGAAATACGATCGGGGGGTGCCAATTCAAAACCTTCCGGTAAAATAAGAACAGCCCCCACATTCAAAGTTCCCTTTTTACCATTAGCTAGAACTTGTTTCACTTGCATATCATAAGGAATTCGAACAACTGCTTCAAATACAGTATCAGGAAGTACCGCTTGTGGAACCTCAATATCCACGGGCTTATTAGCTAAATGGCAATTGGCACAGACAATACGACCGGTTGCTTCTCGGGGATTTTCATAACCCTGCTGTGCAAAAATTGGATATGCATTTGAAAAGGGTGCTCGAATTATTATATATATCATGACCGATATAGAAATGGATCGGGTAATCCCTTCCTTTATACAAGAAAAAGCATTTCTAGTTTGCATGGTCTAATCATTGATCCTGAAAATTTCTACAATAAGATTAGGTAGGTCACTCGCATAGTTCCCTATCCAAGGTGGGAACCCCTTTTTTATTTAACTTTTTTTTAAAGAGGGGAAAATGAAAAATTATCTTTTTTAGATAAAAACTTGAAATTCATTGAAGTAAATCGGTTTTTCTGTCAATCATTCATTGAATGATAAATCACTACAAGTGATGGAGATATGCGATTTAAATAACGGAAAATCCAATATTTTAAAATTGTATCTAAAATGACTGGAAAAGTGGACACAAGACCGGATATAATTTGATCATTTTGAGCAAATCCAAAATCTTTATAAACGAAGCCAAAAAGTAGTTCCCACCCATGGGTTGAATGGAATCCTATACATAAATCAGTTAATAAAAGAATAGAAAAAGCTTTTATTGTGTCACTTAAATTATATATAAATTCTCGAACCAAAGAGTTAATAAGAACAAGTTCTTGATTACCAAGAATAGAATAACCGCTTAGAATAAAGAAACAAATTATATTTGTGGAGAAGTGCAAAATCGTATTCATACGATCTTCATTGTGTGTTTTGATTAATTGGATTGTTTCTTTATAAATTCCAGTACGAAGGTTTTGTATATATGTTTTCGGACATTCCTTTAACATGTCATCTAAGAAAAACAGTTCCTCTAATTCTATGAATTTGTTTAGAATACTCTTTTCTTTAATATCATTCAAGAAAATTTCGGATTGACTAGTATTCCACCAATTAATAAACCAAGATTCCAGACTTTTCTTAAATGTGAAAGAGATACACCAGGGCAAAAAGACTATAGATGTAAGATATAGAAGGGGAATGCTTTTTTTTTTTTTCATTTTTCGTCTTTAATGAACTTAACTTCATCTCTTTCGTCAACTCTATATGATAATAACTTTTCTATCAAGTATAAGCTTCATTACAAGTTATAGAGCTTCTAGATAAATTTAGATTGTATTTTATCATTTTTTTTTACTTAAACTTCGGAAGTTAGCCTTTGCCTTCTTTAATTGAGAAAAAAGAATACATAAATCGAATAAGAAATCGAAAGAATTCACAGTCAATTCCAATCCAATGAAGAAAAAAATATTGTTTCGAAAGGATATTAATTGCTAAGATTCGAAGAAAAAAGGATTCTTTTTAGAAATACACCAAGGAGCACTTCGAGTTATGACTATAATATTCAAATTTCGAAATCAAAAAATGTCCCATCTATAAAAATAAAAATTGAAATATTTTGAAAAAAACAGTTTTTTTTCAAAATATTTCAATCGGTACACTAAATAAATAGGACAATTCTGAAACTTTTTGTGCAATTTTATTTCTAGTTAAGTCCAATTTTCATCAATAAAGAAGCGGTACACCTAAAAAAAAAGATAATTCGCCAGCTCTATTTGCAATTTCTAGTGGAGTCAAATTATCTTCAATACGAGTCAAGGGAATAAACCCCTGTTCTATTGTTTCCATATAAACGAGACTCTCATAAGTAAGAGTACGAGTCAAAATACTTCGTTCTTGAACTCCTGTTATTATTCTGATAGATTTAATCTCGTTCATAGGTATTTTGAGAATAATACGACGATTTTTTCCAGGAAATCCCCAACGAAGAAAACATACTTCTTCTTTATTTTTTTTATCGAAGATATCAAAACCACCGCCAATATCCCACAAAATAATCCACCACAAATAAAAACTAATAAAGAGACCCCCAATTCCATAAAAAGCCATCGCGGCCCCTTGTGGAATAAATGGAAAATTACTAATTTCCTGAGAAAAAAGGAAAAGACCCATACCGAGATAACTGGAAATTGCAACCAACAATAACCCCAATGAACCTAAAAAAATGATAAAGGCTGAAAAGATATTGCTTATTTTTCGAGACTCTGTTATAGAATAGATCAGTACTTCTTTTGATCTTTTTTTTAAAATATTCATTACCCCCTCTTTTTCTTTTTAAGAATAATAATTGTGGAATAAAAAATCCCAGAATTTTACTTGTTTCTAAAGTAATTTTCATCAACTGGCGCTACTGAAATGTAAACCTTTAGGGGGAATTCATCCAATTGCTTCCAGCTCTAAAAAAAAGATCTATAATATTTTTCCCTACTTACCGCCGTATCTAAAAAATCTTGTTTTTTTGAACATAAAGAAATAAAGAAGCCATTGCAATTGCCGGAAATACTAGACCCACTAAAGGAACAAAAATGGAAGGAAAGTTTATCATAAATAAGGGTACCTCGATTTACTATTTGTACTATATCTATTTTTATTTTTGTCGATTTTTATTCTTATTTTTATTAAAAAAGACAGTCTATAATCACTAGAATTCCTATATCTTTATACTTAGTATATAGGAATTCTAGTGATTATAGCTAAGCCGATATATATCAGAATATACCCTTTTATGATTCTTAGTATTTTTTTATTATTCTTTTATTTTATTACTTTGATCCTGTATGTTTTGATTTTGTATTTCAATTCCATAATTTCTTTCCTTTTTAGTCAAAGAAAAGAAATTATGGAATTGCAATAACTCAGTTACAACTCCCTTTAAAAGATTACGCGGTACGATTGAATCAATTAAACCCTTATTGAATAAAGATTCAGCTACTTGTGAATCTTCGGGCACTGTCTTATTCAATGTTTGTTCAATTACTCTTTTACCAGCAAATGCAATATAAGCGTTTGGTTCGCCAATAATGATATCCCCCAACATGCCAAAACTAGCTGTCACCCCACCCGTAGTAGGAGATGTAAGTATCGATACATAGAATAATTTTTGAATTGTTTGATAATAATATAAAGCAGAAGAAATTTTAGCCATTTGCATCAAGCTCAAACTTCCTTCTTGCATACGCGCTCCTCCGGACGAACATACGAGAATAAGAGGTAAAAGTTGATTAGTAGCATATTCTACCAAACGGGTGATTTTCTCACCTACTACGGATCCCATGCTACCTCCCATAAACTTAAAATCCATAATACCAATTGCTACAGGAATACCATTTACTTGACCTGTCCCTGTTTGAACAGCCTCAGTTAATCCTGTTTTTCTTTGATAAGAATCAATACGATCTTTATAAGGTTCTTCTTCTGAATGAAATTCAATGAGATCCAGAGAAACCATGTCTTCATCCATAGGATTCCAAGTACCCGAATCAATCGAAAATTCGATTCTATCTGAACTGTCCATTTTCAAATGATATCCACAGTATTCACAAATATTCCTTTTTGATTTCCAAAATTTTTTATAATTTAATTCATAACAATTTTCGCATTCAATCCACAAATGCGTCAATTGTTCACTTTCATGGAGATTCATATAATTTTCTCCTAGAGTGGAATCACTATCATTTGTATCATTCGTACTAGTTATTAAACTAAAACTAGAATTCTCACTTTCACTACAATTTCTGACCTTACCTAAAAAGTAACTATAAAAATAACTGTCATTATATTCGACTATATTACCAAAAATGCAACTATCAACACAGATTTGAGAATGAAAATAACTATCAATGCAACTATTAATATAATTGTTCCAACTAAAAGGAGTATCATACATGGAATGATCGTAATCACTCTTAATAACAGTATTCAGATAGCTAGAAAAAACCCTTAGAAAAGAATGATTGTTGTTAATCTCCAAAGTTTTATTTTCAATATCTAAATATATGGAATAACTGTTCTTCTTATTATCCCTAACTAAAAAAGTTTTATCAGATAGGAAATCCTGTATGTTATCGACACCTACTAAATAATCAAAAGAATTATAACTAGAATTATCACGATCATCCCACCTCTGAATTTTTTTATCTATATCAGTTAAAATTTTGGGTTCTTCGCTTAGACTGGTATTCTCAATAGGACCAAGACTCTCCATTGATTTACTTAATTCACACCTGTATTCGAACTTCCTATTAAGTAACTTAGAATTGAACCACCATTTTTCCATAGAGTTTTTTCCTGTATTTCCATAAAAAAAAATGTATAGTCATTGGATGAAAAATCAAATAATAGAAATATTCCATTTTGAATATTCTATCTCATTTATTTACTATCAAAAAAAAGTATATAAATCAAATAACTAGAATTAATAACTGAAAAAAATAAAGAGCGAGTCAATATTAAAAAGAAATAACAATAAAATAAGAAGAAATATGAAATAAAAAAATCACCTCATAGGGGGGAATCTATTTAAAAGTCCAATTACTATATTTAGTTACTCTTTTTTTTCCTATATTCTCTCTTTTATCTCTATACAATTTTTCATTTTTTTTGAAGATTTATGAAAATTTCATGAATTGTCTGACTATATAAAATTGCATTCTATGATTCTATATAAACAACAAGAAATAAAAAAATGAAGTATGAATATAACAAGAGAGCGGGGAGTTTTGTAAATCTATATACAAATAATCTACACCCCCTTTTTGATTTCATTAATTGAATTTCGTTTGTTGATTCGAGCTAAGTTCTATAAAAACACCTGCCTTTTTTGAAATATGCTGAACAGTTCCTGTAGGTTAAGCGCCCCTTGTCAAGGAAATGAAAGAATAACAGGAATATTGAAATAGGTTTAATTCTTTATAGGATCCACTTTCTGAAGATATCTTCCCTCTCTTTGGGGTCGAACATCCCTTAGCAACAATTCGATAAACAGCTCTTTGGGATAGATATAGATACCCCCCCTCCAAACGTACAGGAAATTTTTATCCCCGTACGGCTCGAGAATATCAAAAATTCTATGTATTTCGAAAATTATGATGTAAAATAGAGCAATAAAATCATCAAATCAATTAAACAATGACTGAAGTATTTTTCTTTCGTATTTTCTTTCTGAAAAAAAAAAACTCTTCCTATTTGTACCTCCATAACACTCAATTTGAAAAATTCTCAAAAAACTAAAAAGAAAACCAAGCAGCAGCTATTTCATTTATTGAGTGGTCTCTACTCCTCTTTCTTGCCCGTATTTCGTTTCTTTATCATTCATTTCTTTTTTCTAAAATTTTTGATAATAGAATTGATGATACAATTTGAAAATGGTATTTCCTTAATTCCCTGATTTTTTAGCTTTTCTTTGAATCTTTGGGTTTAGACATTACTCCGGGAATCTTCAATTTTTTAAAAAAATGGGAGCAACATACCTGTTTTTCTCTGAAAGAATCATAAAAAAAGTTAATTCCTGCGGATAAACTTTTTGATAAAAAAGCAATTTTACAAATTTCAACCATTTTTTTTGAACCTGGCTGAAATAAGATCCTTTCTATTTTTATAAAATAAACAGACTTATTAACTTTTTAGAATTTATTAAATTTTAGATACTTGCTCCCGAGAAATGAATAAATTCGAGTTCCATCATGTACTATTTACATCATTAATCCCTTTCCTGTCCCAAAAACAAAAAAAGGGGTCTAGTGGAACAGAACAAATGATGTCAAGTCAAGATCATGTTCGTTTGTAAAATACTAGAAAAAATGGCGGATATCAAAATCCACCCCTAATTTAATCATGTCTTTCAAGCCGCACGTTGCTTTTTACCACATCGTTTCAAACGAAGTTTTACTCTAACATTCCCTTAGCTTAGATCCAGTATGTAATTATCGAATCGTGAATAGTGATTGATTCATTCGCTACATAAGAATCTATCCTTTTTTTTACGTTTCGGTTTTTCTTATATATAATGAAAACCTTTTTAAAAGTAAAGACATAAATGAAAATGAACTTGATATTCTAGCAATATATTTTCTACTCTATTCTATTTTTATAATTTGTAAAGTAGAAAAATGGTAATTTTTTTTTTCAAAAAAAGGAGGGTCCCTTTTAATTATGCGATACAATCTGTATTCAAATATGATATACATCCTAAATAGATATGCTCTGGGACGGAAGGATTCGAACCTCCGAATAGCGGGACCAAAACCCGTTGCCTTACCGCTTGGCCACGCCCCATTTTCCATTTTACATTAATAAAGACTATTATTGATATTGGTTGTTCGTCAATTCCAGTTCAAAAATTTCTATAAAAAAAAAATTTTGCGACTAGTATTTTATATGCGTATCTACATATCTATCTATATCTATAAATGGATATAGATAGATAGGATAAAACTAAATTGATTGATCATTACATACAATTCAATTAAGATATTATATAGAAGGAAGTATGATTTCTTCAATTTTTTTGATTTCAGAATAAAAAATATTTTGAAACTGGAAAAGTTCAAATAAAAGAAGGATTCTCGAGATTCTTATCTTATTTGATTCATTTTTTTACTTTTATTCATAACTCTTTATTTTCCTTTTTATTGTATTATGTATATAATGCAATAAAATTGAAAATTAGAATGAAAAAAAAAAAACAAAAATAACTTTTATTTTTTTTAAAGAACAAAATGTTTGTTATGCTTAATATCTTTAGTTGGATCTGTATTTGTATTCACTCCGTCCTTTATTCCAGTAGTTTTTTTTTGGAGAAATTGCCCGAAGCCTACGCTTTCTTGAATCCAATTGTGGATATTATGCCAGTAATACCCGTACTATTTTTTCTTTTAGCTTTTGTTTGGCAAGCTGCTGTAAGTTTTCGATGATATTTTTAATTTGAATAATGTCGTAAAAAAATTCAGAATTTTTCAGAAAACTAAAACTCGAACATTTTAACAATTTATAAGATCAGATAAGTCTTACAGTGTGACTTCTGGATTCCAATATTGAAATTTTTCAATATATAGGAAAAAAAGGGACCTTCTCATCATTTACGTTTTTTGAATTGAAAAAACCTAATCCGATTATTCGATTGGAACCCCTCACCAATCGAATACCTAGATTACAGAAAAAAAGGATTTTTGGTCAAAAGAATTATTGATAATTTGTAATAAAATAATCTACTCTTACTATCAATTCATTTTCGAAACTCATATATATATATCTCCTCATATCCTAAAAAAACTTCATTTTTTAGAAACTTAGTATCTTAGTATTAAAAGAAACAAAATATGTTGTAATATAAGAGAATCTATTCTCTTTCTTTGTCGTTTTTTAATTATCTTGGAGATTTCATAATGCTTACTCTAAAACTTTTTGTTTATACGGTAGTGATCTTTTTCGTTTCTCTTTTCATCTTCGGATTCCTATCTAACGATCCAGGACGTAATCCAGGACGTGAAGAATAGAATAAGAAAAAAGTGGATTCTGTGTTTTCTTGCTTGTGCGGAATTTTGAAATATTTTTAGGATTTTCTCTATTTTAACATCTTTAACTAGTAAATAAAAAAAACAAGTTCAAAAAAAAATACCAAATTATCAACGGAAAGAGAGGGATTCGAACCCTCGGTACAAGAATTTGTACAACGGATTAGCAATCCGACGCTATAGTCCACTCAGCCATCTCTCCCCAATTGAAAAAAAAAAGAATTACTTTGTTTATGTTATATCACATAAACAAGAAGAACAAAAAGGGAGCTTAAAAAAAAAAGAGACTTGCTTTTTTTTTATTCTTTTTTATCTTATCTATCTTTTTTTTATTATTCTATATATTTTAGTTTTCTTTTTTTCTTTTTATACAGCCAATGAGCCCGGCCAGTACCTAGTCGGGCTCTTTTTCTTTTATTCCCATGAATATTGAAGAAAAATTCTTTATTTGAATATATTTTATTCGAAAAAAAAATATTTGTAAAAATATTTGTAATTAAAAAAAAAATAAGAGATACGGATAGATTCCTATGAGATAAAACCAAAATAAGATAATATAAAAATGTTCTCTTTTCTTACTCCCTCTCTTTTTTCTGGTAACGTAAATTGTATATATATATAACCTTCAGCAAAATAAAAAAATGAAAATTATCCCGTTTTTCAAATTTCATTAGAAGATTCTCTAATGAAACATGTCAATACTCGACTTATTAGAATATTATGCCTCCCATTTCTTTATTTTGTCTGATTGCTTTGTTCAACAAAAGATACAATAATGATATTGTAGCGGGTATAGTTTAGTGGTAAAAGTGCGATTCGTTTCAAGGACCCCCCAAAAGTTAAGGGATCCCCCATTTGATTCATATGCCGATCAAAAACTTTATTTTTTACTTAAAGGGACTCCTTTATACCCCTCGATGAATTATTTGCGGTATAATATACATTATTGTAATTTGTATACAAGAAGAATCAAATCGAATTTGACAAATTGAGTTTTAAAATTATGAAACATAAGTTTTTGGAATTGGATCTATAATCCGAATTTTTTGAGTATTACTAAAGGATCTATGGAGAGAAATATACAAAGTTTCTTTCTAATCGTAACTAAATCTTCCATTTTTTTGCATAGTAAAAATTGAAGCAAAATAGCTATTAAACGATTCTTTTAGTTTACTAGAGACATCGACATTTTTTTAGCTCGACGGAAATTTTCTTCTTTTCCTAAAGATTTTCTGAAATAGAAATAGAGAACGAAGTAACTAGAAAAAAAACATAGATTGTTAGAATATTGCTCTTCTAGAGGGATCATCTAAAAAGCAAGATATTTGAAACCTATTCATACAAAAAGGCTGACATAGATGTTATGGGTCAATTTTTTTTATTGTCCATCTCTTCATTCCGTAAAGGAGCCGAATGAAACAAAAGTTTCACGTTCAGTTTTGAATTAGAGACGTTAAATCAAAATGATGAATCAACGTCGACTATAACCCTTAGCCTTCCAAGCTAACGATGCGGGTTCGATTCCCGCTACCCGCTTCTATTTTATTCTATTTAAATCTATCTTTTTTCTTCGAGAATGAATCTAGAATTCTTAAAGAATTTGTCAATTCTTCATTTTCATTTCTTAATTTAGTTTTAGTTATATATATTCAATTATATTCAATTGATTTTTCTTTTTTATTTTTTTTTTTCTTTTATTCTAAATATTTGATTTATTTTATTTTTATAATTTCTAGAATTCTTTATATTTGTTTGATTCTTTAATCTTTTTAATAAGGTTTAGTTAAAAAGGTTAAAGAATCAAATATAAAATAGAAGCGTCCATTGTCTAATGGATAGGACAGAGGTCTTCTAAACCTTAGGTATAGGTTCAAATCCTATTGGACGCAAGTTGTTTGCATATCTAATTTCAACCTTGTCCTTCTATTTTTTTTGATTTATTACATTTTGATTCGAATTCATTATATATAATATTCAAATGAAATAAAAACATATTAAAAGATACTAATTATAAAAATTGGAAAATTGAATTACAAAATTATTTAATGATTCATCAATTTTTTTCTACTTGTTCCTGGAATAAAAAGAGTTCCATCTGTTCTTTAATAGCGTCCTTTAAAAGGGCTTCTGCTTCCCCAGTGAATGTCTTGGTAGAAGATATGATTTCTTTGAATTGAGGTTTATTCGTCTTTAAGTAAGCACGTAACTCAACAAGAAATTTCCTTACCTGTCCAATTTCTAATGAATCAAGATAACCATTCGTTCCGGTATAAATAGTTACTATCTGTTCTTCCACAGTAAGAGGAGCTGATTGGGATTGTTTAAGCAACTCGCGCAATCGTTGACCTCTTGCTAATTGATTTTGAGTAGCTTTATCTAGATCAGAAGCGAATTGTGCAAAAGCTTCTAATTCTGCGAATTGTGCTAATTCCAATTTTAATTTACCAGCTACTTGTTTCATGGCTTTGATTTGAGCCGCCGATCCAACTCTGGAAACTGAAATACCAACATTAATAGCGGGTCTTATTCCAGCATTGAATAGATCGGCCGATAAGAATATTTGGCCATCTGTAATGGAAATTACATTCGTAGGAATATAAGCTGAAACATCTCCCGATTGAGTTTCAACTATTGGTAAAGCAGTCATACTTCCTTCGCCTAACTGAGAACTTAATTTAGCGGCTCTTTCCAAAAGACGCGAATGTAAATAAAAAACATCCCCTGGATAAGCTTCGCGACCTGGTGGTCTTCGTAATAGAAGAGACATTTGCCGATAAGCCTGTGCTTGTTTGGAGAGATCGTCATAAATGATTAAAGTGTGACGTTCACGGTACATAAAATATTCAGCCAGAGCTGCTCCTGTATAAGGCGCGAGGTATTGTAATGTAGCTGGAGAATCCGCTGTTTCAGCTACTACAATAGTGTATTCCATTGCTCCTCTTTCTTGTAAGGTAGTCACCACTTGAGCCACAGAAGATGCTTTTTGACCAACAGCTACATAAACACATATTACATTTTGTCCCTGTTGATTGAGAATTGTATCTGTGGCTACTGCTGTTTTACCTGTTTGTCTATCTCCAATAATTAATTCTCGCTGGCCCCGTCCTATGGGGATCATCGAATCAATAGCAATAAGTCCTGTTTGGAGAGGCTCATATACCGAACGTCTTGAAATAATACCGGGAGCGGGAGATTCTATTAATCGAGATTCCGAAGCTGAAATTTCTCCTCGACCGTCAATTGGTTTAGCCAGGGCATTTATAACACGACTCAAATAAGCTTCACTTACAGGTATCTGAGCAATTCTTCCTGTTGCTTTTACTGAACTTCCCTCTTGTATCAGCAAACCATCACCCATTAATACAACACCAACATTTTTTGATTCCAAATTCAAAGCAATGCCTATAGTACCTTCTTCAAATTCCACCAATTCACCCGCCATTACTTCATCAAGACCATAAATACGAGCAATACCATCGCCTACTTGAAGTACGGTACCAGTATTTACAATTTTTACTTCTGTATTATATTGCTCAATGCGTTCACGGATAATTTTACTAATTTCATCTGCACGAATGGTTACCATGAAAATATCTTAAATTTATTTTTTATAAGAAAAAAATGATGCCTATACTCTATTGTATAATAGAAAGCCTAATCAGTTATTTTTTTATTTCATCATCCCAAACATGCCAATATTAGCACTAACAGTACGTAAATGTAACTCGTTGTTCAAGCAACTATTTAGAGTTCCTAGAGCTCCCTGTAAGGCTTGTTGTAAAACCCGCTGTCGAACTTGATTAATAACTCTTTGTTGTTCAAAATCAATAGCTTCGTTTTTGTAATTTTCTAATTGTTCCAAAGTCGTATAAATTGAATTAATTAAATTCAATTTTTCTCGTTTGATCTCAGAATAGCCATTCACCCGAAACAGATCTGCTTCTGTTTCAACTTTCCTTAAGCGGGCCTGGGCTTTTTCGAGCTGTTCAATGGCGTTTTCCTGTAATTCTTCTGAGTTTCGAATAGTTCTCCAGATTTTCTGTTTTCGATTATCTAATAAATCACGTAATGAAAGTAGACTCTCTTTCCATCCATTTCAAAATGTCTATGATCTCTTCCCGAACCAAACATGAATCTTTCGATTCATTTGGCTCTCACACTCAATTACTTATCGGAAATTTACCAATTTTTTATGTAATGAGCCTATCCTCTCTTCTCTATTCAAAGTGAAAACAATTACCAATATAAGACTAGAATATTCGGAGGACTCTTTTGACCAAACAAATATATGTCAACAAAGTTGTTTTTTTATTCAAATCCAAAGACTTCTTTTGAATTTATACATAGGTCATCCATCGATTACGCATCGTACAAAGGGGAGGTTTAAATTCACCCGTTTTTTATTTCTCGCCATAAATAGGATTCAAGCCATTTTTTTTATCGACATGAGTGTTTTATATCGAAAAAAAATCGAATAATTTTTTTGAAACCGTTTCCTTTCTGTATTAATATAGCGGTAGAAAGAGTACTACACTGCGTATAGACTTCAAACTCTTTTTAACCATGGTAATAGTCCAAAATTTTTGGTAAATAGAGAATCAAAGTGGATTACCAATAAAGCGCGAAATGCTATGGTTCTTTAAGATTTTTCTTAATTTATTCAAAAAAGAAAATGAATTCAGAAGTAATTCGCGGGATTCTGCACATTTTCTTAATTCTAACTAAACTAAAAAGTGCAGTTTGGTTAAATCCAATTTATTCTTTGAAATAAACAACTCGCACACACTCCCTTTCCAAAAAAAACCAGTAGACCTAACACTACACTAAGATTTATTGGATTTGTTGCTAAAATATCGGTATTAAACACGAAACTTCCGGCGGATGGCCAGGAGCCCAAACAAAGGAAAGAATCGGTTATATTTTTCATATGATCTCATCTCCTCTTATGAATAGACTAATTATCTTTCTAATATTCCTATTAGATAGATAATATAATAATCTAATTGGAATATATAATTATAGAATTTGATATAATTTGGATTGGTCAATCAATTGGAAGATTCCCTAAAAGAATGATACTTCTTAGAATTAGATACCAGTTCTTTTATCAATTGCAAAATCTATCTAGTTTGAACACTTTCAAAAAATTATCTTAAAAGAAATAAAAGAGGGGTTCATTGGACTAAACAAAAAGAAGAAAGAGGGTGAATAAGTATGTGAATACCTTTCAATTAGTCCTTCTCCTGTGTTCTTATCCGAACAGATAAAGAATTGTAGGAGTGAATTATTAATATAATTCGAAAAAGGAAGTCCACATTTTTATCTTTTTAGGATTAAACAAAAGGATTAGCAAATAAAAGTGCTAATGCTACAACCAGCCCGTAAATTGTTAAAGCTTCCATAAAAGCCAGACTAAGTAATAAAGTACCCCGTATTTTTCCCTCTGCCTCTGGTTGTCGTGCAATCCCCTCTACAGCTTGCCCTGCGGCAGTGCCTTGACCAACCCCAGGTCCAATAGAAGCAAGCCCTACGGCCAATCCAGCAGCAATAACAGAAGCGGCAGAAATAATTGGATTCATGAGAATTTCCTCGTAACCTACATATAAAAGAAAGAAATAGTTAATGATATAATCGACTAATAAATTCTGACTTCATTTTTCAATTACCAAGACTTTTTCAGTTAAAGTAATTAATAAAAATAAGAATTAAAAATTGAAAATAATAGTTATTAAACGAATTACTTCGAGATTTCTTTTTTCGTCTCGAACTACATAGTTTTGGGGGTGAATCTGTATAATCTTTGTTCTTCTCTTACCTTAATTTTGGAATCATTCTTTGAATTCTTCGTTTTTTTATACAATTTCTTTAGTTTTTTAATTTTCAATTCACAATTAGAGCTGAAACGCAAGGACTTTGCTTTTCTATCCCTATAGAAATTGACAGTAATAGCGAGGCCTTTTTTATATAGAAAAGATTAGTTATTTCAGATATATGGTTAGTTCATATAAAACTAGTTCATCTATAATATCATATCACATATACATAGGTTTCTTCTATGCTGTAAACTAATTTTCTTTGTGTTTTAGATTCAATCGAAATTGAAATTCATTCTTTGAAACCTAAAAAACCTTGACTGATCCCCTCACTTCTATTTTTTTTATCATGTTTTTTTTTAAGCTCCCCTTCCCTCTTTTCTTATTCTCTTATCCCATATGGATACAATCAATCTAAATAAATTCATTCGATTTCATTAATGTTTCAAAGAAATATAGGAAATTGGGTGATCTAAATGTTTTTAATTATCTTTTGATCAATTGTTGAATTAAATGTGAATCAAACGAGAATCTACTAACATTCTATATAGTATCTTTTTATCACACATTGTAAACGTAAATATCATACAGAATTCTAATTCTAGCTATTCATTTTTTTTGAATATCCAAACTAATATATACTAATCGAATAGATCTATCTATATCTATCTATATATCTATAGATAGATGTTTATTTTGTAGATTCTATTGAGCCACAATATATGTGTGGCAAGCTAAACAAAAAAGACTATTTTTGAGAAAACTAGTCAATGATGGCCTTCAATGGATTCACCTATATAAGCCGCAGCTAAAGTAGCAAAAATGAGAGCTTGAATACCGCTTGTGAATAATCCAAGGAACATGACAGGTATAGGAACTACTAAAGGTACTAAAGAAACAAGAACAACAACTACTAATTCATCAGCTAATATATTTCCGAAAAGTCGAAAACTAAGGGATAAGGGTTTTGTGAAATCTTCTAATATGTTAATCGGTAAAAGGATTGGAGTTGGTTGGATGTATTTACTAAAATAAGCTAATCCTTTTTTTGAAAGACCCGCATAGAAATATGCAACTGATGTAAGTAAAGCTAATGCAACGGTAGTATTTATATCATTTGTGGGTGCAGCTAACTCCCCATGAGGTAATTGGATGATTTTCCAAGGTAAAAGAGCCCCTGACCAATTAGAAACAAAAATAAATAGAAACAAAGTTCCAATAAAAGGAACCCACGGACCATATTCTTCTCCAATCTGAGTTTTGCTCACGTCTCGAATGAATTCAAGAACATATTCAAATAAATTCTGACCGAAAGTGGGAATGGTTTGCAGATTTCGAATAACTAGAATGGCTGAAACCAATAAGATAGCAATTACAACCCAAGAAGTAATAAGTACTTGGGCATGTACTAGGAAACCCCCTATTTGCCAATAGAAATGTTGACCTACTTCCACAGCAGATATATCGTATAATCTTTTTAATGTGTTGATAGAGCATAATAAAACATTCATATTGTCCTGTCCTCTAAAAAAAGAAGTTGAAAAAAGGGAATTATTTTTATTCAAACATCTCCTTTCCCTTTTGATTTGTCTACTTTCATTTTTGATTTTGAATACCGATACTAATTACATAAAATTTTTGTTTGTTTTCTATTTTCATTTTTGTGCAATTTCTTACTAGTATAGTAAGCGATTCCATAAATCTATGAACCCCTCGAAGCAAATTCAAGAATTTTTTATCTTATTATTAATCAAGAATTTCGTATATATCTAGACCGACCCTCACAAATTGCAAAAACTAATTTGTTAAGAATTAATCGAATTGAGGCTATAGCATCATCATTAGCTGGAATTGAAATATCAGCGAGGTCCGGGTCACTATTTGTATCAATTAAACAAATTGTTGGAATTTCCAAAGTTATACATTCTCGAAGAGCCGTATATTCTTCTTGTTGATCGACGATTATTACAATATCTGGTAAGCCCTTCATATATTTAATGCCGCCAAGATATGTTTCCAATTGAGCTAATTGTCTCTTCAATATAGCGGCATCTTTTTTTGGAAAACTATGAAATCTCCCCGTCTTTTGTTGCATTCTCAAGTCCCTGAACTTTTGAAGTCGTGTTTTTGTAGTATACCAATTCGTTAACATACCGCCGAGCCATTTTTTATTAACATAATGACACCGAGCTCTTATTGCAGCCCGCGCTACTGAATCAGCTGCTTTTTTTTTTGTACCAACAATTAAGAATTGTTTTCCCCCACTTGCTGCATCAAAAACTAAATCACAAGATTCTGATAAAAACCGAGCAGTTCTAATAAGATTTGTAATATGAATACCCTTACGCTTTGCAGAAATATAAGGTGACATTTTAGGATTCCATTTTCTAGTACCGTGGCCAAAATGAACACCAGCTTCCATCATCTCTTCCAAAATTATGTTCCAATATCTTTTTGTCATTTATAATTATCCCCACACTTTTCTTTCATTTCCAAATAGAAATTAGATCAATTTTTTGAAATGAAAGAAAGAGACCCAGTATACTGAAATAGAAAAAAATAAGTGTTCCGAAGGAACCTTCTCTTCTACTGAAAATTTGCCGTTGATAAAAAAAAGATCGGGCCATTTTTTCTATTTCATTGAATATGATTCGTTTATTTATTATGTTTCTTTTATTATACAAAATATATACAAAATAAAGTGACCGGAGATGAATACGACCTTAAGAATCATTATTTTAGGAATTCTTAAATCCTAGATTATTTTGATGTATCACATAAATTCTTTTTTTTGTTTCCGGGGTAATCTTGTTATATTGCCTTTGCTTTGAACGGTATATTATTCTTTTGAATCCAGTACCAACTGGCATCATTCCCCCTAAAACAACGTTCTCTTTCAGACCTTTCAACCAATCTATGCGACCCCGGAGAGCGGCTTTTGATAAAACTCTAGCAGTTTCTTGAAAACTTGCTTCAGATATGAAACTTTGAGTATTCAAAGATGTTTTTGTTATCCCCAATAATAGAACTCGATAGCAGATCGACTCTTCTAAGGAACGCCCAGCTCGTTCGGCCCGCAACAATCCAATTAGTTCGCCAGGCAAAAAAACATTAGACATTCCATCTTCTGAAACCAATACTTTTGATGTTATTTGACGCACAATAATTTCTATATGTCTATTATGAATGTGAACTCCCTGGGATCGATAAACTTTTTGAATTTGATTAACCAAAGAAATACGACTTTGCGCTATAGTTAGCTCAGCACTAATGAAGAATCCCCAAGGAATGCCAAGAATTCTTGTTATACGCCCATTCCAAGTATCCACTCTCTTTTCTAGGTTTATGGATATTGAATCAATCGAACGAACTTCCAATACCTGTTCTACTTTTGGAAGACCTTGTGTTATATCACCTGATCTCGATTTTTGATATATAAATGTAACTAATATATCTCCTTCAGAAAGTATTTCTCCATAATGACCATGAACAGTTGTTCCAGGAGTCGCCAAATAAGGGTTAGCCGATCTTATTCCTACAGAATCCATTTGAACAGTTAGAATTTGACCCGATTTAAGGTGTGGTTCATTTTTCGTTTGAACTATACATACATTTTCGCAAATAAATTGACCAAGACTTATTATGGGAAACGTTTTTTTTTCACAATAATTATGATGGAAAAAATGCCAATTCAAATAGAATGGATTTAAAAGGATGTTACTAGATAGATCAGATTTATAAATGATCTCGTTTTCGTCTATTAAATAATATTTGAATACTTGAAAAGTTTCTTTTAATTTGTCAAGTTGCCCGTTTTTATTTATCGAGATCTGATTATTAGTAATTAAAAGGTAAAAATAAAAATGGGCAACTTGAAGGGCTATTCCTAAAGGACCTAACGAATTTTGAATTGGAATCAGAGGATCTCTTTGAATTGGATTTATTTCTTCTTTTATCCCATTGTAATATTTTCCATCGTGGAATGATCGTATTTGAAAACAATTCGATGATGACAAAATTATTAAAGATCGGCATTTCTCATTTCTATTCAACAACATATGAATAGTTCCATGATTTTGACTAAGTGATTGTTGAACTTTTTCCCTCGGATCTATAAAAAAAAATGGATTGATGTTGGTCCAGTCCGACTCATTATCCAAGATAAATCTTGAACCGAGCGGATCTTTCCTTTTTCTTATATATGAAATATGGGATTTTCCTAAGTCCATTTTTAAGAAATATCTAACCAAACCTTTTATACTTAGTTCAACAAAAGAAGCATGCCCTTTTTCGATAGAAGACAATTTTTTGTCTTGATCCCAATTTAAGACTAAACAAGTCCGAACTAATTGAATACTTGTATTAGAATTAGAAATTCCCCGAATTGATTTTCCATTTCCAGAAAGAATATAATGAATAATTTGAAGTTCCAAATTATCTCTTTCTTGTAACATATCTTGGGAAAAAAATTGGATTAAATTGATCCTATCTTCTATTTCATATAAAATGACCGGTCGAACCAAAACAAAATACTTTTTTTTCATAATTGTGATCCATTGAGCATAGATCCAATTTTTCATTTTTTTTTTTGATCCTTTTGAATTTTTTTTTACCGTTCTCGGTGGTATCAACATGGCACTGTGCCGGGATATCTTATCCATTTCTCCGGGAAAATAGATATTCCCGGAAAATATTTTTAATTGAATCTTTTTTTTTTTCTTCTCCAATCGAACCAACCCGCTTACTTGACTTCTTATATTTACAGTGATTGGTGTATCTACTTCAATAATACTATTGTTCCGTACCATTATGGAAGAAAATTCTGGTAAAATATACACTTCTTCGGGAATGAAAAAAAATTGATCTACTTTAATTTGGTATTTTGTCTTAAATTCTTGAATTCCTGGATACTCGATTAAAAAATCCTCTTTTTTAAAAATGTAATTTATATCAATAGTCCTATATTTAGTAATACCCGAGCTCTGTGTTCGGTATTGAGGATCATCGAAATAAGCAAAAATACTATTTCTACGAAAAATACCATGGATTGGTATTTCAATCGAGATACTGGAAGCTAACATTAGTGCTTTGTCTCGTTCTTGAATCGATTGGAATTGAAATGGAATAATGAATCGATTTCTCCGCCTCTTTGCTAATAAATCCGTAGTATCGTGAAAAATAGCAGGATGTGTAAAATGACAATGATCTTTACATAGGATTTGATTATTTTTTGAATAATCTGAAATCCTTCTTTCTTTTTTTTCAGAAGGAGTGAAACGAAACAAATTATGTCTTACTTTATTATTACTTGCTAAATGGTTACAAATATCTCTTTCTCCTGTAGAAAGATAATGAATGTTCAATTGATCTTGATCTTTTCGGGTTGAAAAAGAGACTGAAGCGGATCTGTCTGATTTTCCTGATAAAATCCATAAATGACTTGTTTTTGGTAAGATATGGACATTACTATATTTAAATTCTGATGCATGATACACATCCGTACTCCAATGCATTTCTCCTTCTAAGTCAGAATAAACATGTTTTCGAACTTTTTCTTTTAAATTAAAAGTATATGTTCCTGCGAGAATCTCGGCAATCACTTGTTCTGATTTTACATATTGATTATTTTGAACTAATAGAAAACTTTTTGGTGGAATAGTCACATTATGTATAATGTCACCATTTTCAATACTAACATACAAGTCTATATAACATAGAAAAGCAGGATGCCCGTGACGTGTACGTGTAGGATGAACCAAATCCTCATTGAATTTAATTTTTCCATTATAAGGTGCTCGCACCTGTTCGGCAGTCCCCCCTGTGAATACTCCGCCAGTATGAAAAGTTCTTAATGTTAATTGAGTGCCCGGTTCTCCAATGGATTGGCCCGCAATAATACCTACAGCTTCTCCTAATTCCACCAAGTGACCTTGAGTAGGACTTTGACCATAACACAATCGACAGATCCAAGATGTATTCCTACAGGTAAAAGGAGTTCGTATAGATATTGGTTGTGTTTGAAAGGTTTTCAATCGATTGAAAAGTCCAATTCCAATATCTTGATTTCTAATGGCAATGCATCGTGAACCTCTGTATATATCGTCTGCTAATACACGACCAATTAATGTTTGTGTCCAACTACTTTCCGGCATCGTTTCATTCTGGGTATTTACTGAAATTCCTCGAATGGTACCACAATCTGTTCGACGTATAACAATATGTTGAACCACTTCAACAAGTCTACGTGTAAGATATCCAGCATCTGATGTTCGTACAGCAGTATCTACAACCCCTTTACGAGCTCCGTAGCAAGAAATTATATATTCTGTTAAAGATAGCCCTTCGCGTAAATTGCTTTGAATAGGTAAATCAATCATTTGTCCTTGTGGATCCGACATTAATCCTCTCATACCTACTAATTGGTGTACTTGAGATGCATTTCCTCTAGCTCCCGAAAAGGACATTATATGGACTGGATTAAAAGGATCGGTCATTCTAAAATTAGGATTCATTTCTTGTCGAAAATATTCACTTGTAGCATACCATATCTCAATGGATTGGCGTAATTTTTCTACTGCATGTACATTTCCATAATGATGCTGTTTTTCCAAAATCAAATTTTGGTGTTCAGCATCTCGGACTAGCCATCCTTTCGAAGGTATTGTTAAAAGGTCATCAATTCCTAATGAAATGGATGTAGCCGTAGCTTGGCGGAATCCCAGAGTCTTGACTTGATCCAGGATATGTGATGTATATGCCATTCCGAAGTGATCTATTAATCTGCTAATAAGTCGTTTAATGGCAGTTCCACCTATCACTTTATTGTGAAACATTAGATTGGTCCGTTCTGCCATAAGTACCTCCCTATTCCACTCAGTGGGATTCATTCAGTTCAACAATGGATTTGAGTCAATGATTGAAAAACTGCCTTTTCTTTATCTTAATTTGTGTAGAAATTGAGAAATTAAAAAACTAAGATCCTTGTTAAATGTTAAATCATGAAGATTTGAATTTACACCAGTATCATAAATTTGTTTATCTTAGATACAACCATCTATATGATTAGATACCATATGAATAGGCTCGGCAAAAACCTTGTACAGCTTCTTCGATTTCTCGATAAAAAGAAATATGACCTACGTTGGTTCGAATGTAAATAGAACGAATTTGTTTTTTTGTACTTCTTACTACTAGATAATGCCCATAAATTTCATGATAGGTGCCTAAAGATTCATAGTGAACTTCGATAGGAACTTCTCTTGACGAAATAATGCGTAGATCTAGTCGCCACCGGAGCCACAAAGGACTATCGAAGGTTATTCTTTTCTGTTGATAAGCTCCAATTGCATCATAGGAATTCCAAAAAAAAGGTTCTTTTTTTTTCGTATACTTATAGTTTTTTTGGGGAATTCTTTCATTTTTCAAATTTCTGCAATTACGTGGATTATACCTATTTGAAGAAATACCCCGACGATTCCCATTCGTTAATATGTAAAGTCCAATAAGCATATCTTGAGTTGGTACAGAAATTGGATCCGCGATAGCTGGAGACAAGAGGTTTGTATGAGAAAACATAAGTAAACGTGCTTCTGCTTGAGCTTCTAAGGATAAAGGCACATGAACAGCCATTTGATCGCCATCAAAGTCTGCATTGAATCCCTTACAAACTAATGGATGCAAACAAATAGCACGCCCCTCTACTAAAATGGGTTGGAATGCCTGTATACCTAATCTATGCAGAGTAGGTGCTCTATTTAGCAATACGGGATGTCCCTGCATAACTTCTTGAAGTATTTCCCATACAATCGGTTCTTTTTGCCGAATTTTACTCTTAGCAATTCCTATGTTGGAAGCAAAATGTTTTCGAATTAGATCACGAATTAGAAATGTCTGGAAAAGTTCTATTGCTATTTCGCCGGGCAATCCACATCTATGTAATGAAAGTGATGGACCTACAATAATGACAGAACGACCTGAATAATCAACCCGTTTCCCAAGTAGGGTCTCGCGAAATCTTCCCTCTTTACCCTCGATTATATCAGAAAAAGATTTGTAAACCTTATTATGACCGTCCCTCATCGGTTGTCCGCGGATTCCATTATCAAGAAGTGTATCCACGGCTGCTTGTACCAATTTCTCCTGACATATTACTAATTCTCCTGGAGTAGATCTACTTGTTGTTAATAGATCGATAAGAGTATTATTCCGATAGATAACTCTTCTATATAGTTCATTAATATCTGAGCTCATTAATTTGCCCCCATCTATTTGAATAATCGGTCTCAATTCGGGAGGAAGAACTGGTAAGAGACATAAAACCATCCATTCTGGTTCTATATTTGTTCGTATAAAATGCTTAGCTAATTCTATACGCCGAACCAAAAAATTCTTTCTTCTTCCAACTTTTCGATCTTCCCATTCGTTTTCATTGTCCGGGGATCCCTCTTTCCCTAATTCTTTCCATTCTATCAACGAATAATCCATAATAATTCTCAAATCCAGATCGGCTAATTGTTCTCGGATAGCAACAGCTCCGCTTGAAATTTCTCGATTTCGAAATATATCAAAACCTCGGGTAGTAAAAAAAAGTGGTATGCTGTGTTTCCAAGATTGGATTTCATATTCGAATGAACCTCGTAATCGTAAGAAAGTGGGTTTTTTAACTACGGGTCTAGCAAACGAAAAATTTAGATAGGATCCAATCCAATAAGATCTCCCCCTTTCAAAATCGGACATGAAGGTTTCCTCTCATCCGGCTCAAGTATTTATACAAAATAAAAAAAACAAAGGTTT
>Ga0214545_1000178_pt1:45000-50000 | contig 81826 bp, 63 predicted proteins | sample CNSS4metaG_FD_160064 | JGI IMG/M metagenome (GOLD analysis project Ga0214545, IMG submission 160064) | Root nodule microbial communities from cowpea collected in UCLA plant growth center, Los Angeles, California, USA - CNSS4 | ecosystem: Host-associated > Plants > Roots > Nodule...
AAAATTGTAAAAAAAGAATAAGCACGATAATTTCTTGAAAATACCGTATAGTATTGGTATTCTATATCTATATAGATATGGATAAGATACTCGATTAGATAATATCTGTGTAACAGATCAAATTGATATTCTAGGGTTTACATATATTGAAAGTTGCTGTTATAATTAGAATGAACAAAGTTAAAAAAAAAAGCAATATTGATTGGTTATGTATCAATTTTTATTTTCTGATCTCATTAAGAAAAAAAAATTTCTATTCAAATATTCAAGAATAATTCATAAAAGAATAGTTAACGGTTGCGATTTGTCTCAAGATTGTTTTTCAATTTTTCAATAGAAAGAAAAGGGGGGAGTATTCTCAAAAACTTCATATCTATATTTTTATTGGCGGCATGGCCGAGTGGTAAGGCGGGGGACTGCAAATCCTTTTTCCCCAGTTCAAATCCGGGTGTCGCCTGATCGATAAGAAACTGTAAATGAAAGATTATATTACGTTTTTTTAGAAAACTTTTTTTCCAACAGAAGCAAGCGAGGGAAAAGGAGTCTTGAGAATTGCGTTTGATTCGAAATTATAAGCATCAGTAGCTTAAAAAATGTTGTAAATATTTTTGTCTCGAATTCAAGGAAAGATTCTAGTAGTGAAAAGGAATCCATAAATTTAGAAATGATAGTTCGTTCACTACACAACTATTGTAGTGTCTGTCTCCTGACTGGGTCTTTTATTAGATTGGATTAAGAATAAGTCGGATAGGAAAGTCCATTTTTAGGTAGAGAAAAGGCAGAAGAAAAACCTTCTATACAGACTAATTTAAAGTTTATGAGTGCTTCCACATTTTATCAATATTATTTATTTAGATCAATTCTATTTAATAGCTTTAATTTAGCTAATTCGCTTTCGTAATATTCAAAAAAAGTATTCTTTAGATTTTCATATTCTATATTCTAATAAAATTAAAAAGTTTTGATTCTAAAATCGAATAGAAAAGAAAAAAAGTTTTTTTAATTATTTTAGAGAACGAATTGGGAGACATTTAAGGGACTATTTCAAATAGAAAGAAGAGTATAAGTATGCAAATGAATCTGTCTTGATTCTTTTTTTATGAAATCCTTAAGGAAATGATAAAAGAGAAATCTTAATATTCCCACCTGGTAGTAACATTCATTGACTTATAACTTCCTATAATTTTTTTATGTTTAATGTTTTATGATTTTACTAAAAATAATCAAAAAAAACTTTTTAGATGTTCTAATAACTAATAAATAGAATGAATTCTTGTTTTTCGTGAATGATGTTAGCCCAGAATCCTTTTTTTGACTCTGTAATAGCAATTCCACTATTATAGTATAGTATTTTTAGCGAATAATACAAAAAAAAGAATAGAATAAAAAATTTGAAAAAATAATGAAATAGTTCCTTCATATTTATAGAGATAGGAGACAAAATTTACATGGATATAGTAAGTATTGCTTGGGCTGCTTTAATGGTAGTTTTTTCATTTTCCCTTTCCCTCGTAGTATGGGGAAGAAGTGGGCTATAGGGATACTAAAAATTGAGTTAAGGGATCCAAGTAACCTTGTTGATTTCTACCTGAATTTTTGAATTTCGAAACTATTGAATGAAAATATTTCATTTAAACTAATACTAATTAATTGAGTTCAAATAGAAAATCTATCTTGATTCTATTATATTTTAGTAGTGTAATGTATTCTATGTATCTTATAGGAATTGAAAATACTCTTTCAATCAAACAAATATTTTCATTATTCCCATATTCCTATTTTGAGAAAAACAAGGGAATCAAAAAGAAGAAGAAATGGATTCCTATTCCAATCAAATTTTTCTTAAAATTTCTATTTCGATGAACTGACGCTTAACCTGGTTATATAGATATATATATATATATGGAAAATGGCGGACCGTGTAATAACCATTCCTGTTTTTTTACCCCCTTTTTTTCCTAAGATACCGGAATTGTTTGTAAAAAGAATCTGAAAAAAAAAATTGGACGCAATTCTCAGATAGTAGAAATCAAATTGATTTCTACTATCTGGATTACGCTGATTGTACGATCATTTTTTTAAATCATTCATAAAAATGAAGAAATCATATTTCAGGGAAATTAGTCACTTTTACTTACCGTTTTTACATAAATTATAAGTAAAAAAGCAGTAGGAACTAGAATAAACAGTGCAGTAGCAATAAATGCGAGAATATTTACTTCCATAATCTTTATTATGTTCTATTTCTCTTAAATTTCTAAAAAAAAAATTCGGGATTTAATCCCATAGAAATGTTCAATCTTTCAACAATGGTATAAATTGGATTTCAATGATATCAAATCGGATCAATATCATGAATCACAAAATCTGAGCTATCAAATCAACTCATGAAATAGTATAACATAGGAAGATCTTTTATCCATACTAAATAAAACAAAAAAACATTTATTCTTGATGAAAGTCCAAAATCCCTTTCCTTCCTTTTTCGGCGAAACAAATGAAAAAGCAGGGGGGGGCCCCAAATAAAATTTTGTTTATCAATTTGATTCCCTACAAATACACAAAAAAGGAATTTCTTTTTTATTTTTTTGGATTTATATCCAACGGGATTGACGGGGCTCGAACCCGCAGCTTCCGCCTTGACAGGGCGGTGCTCTGACCAATTGAACTACAATCCCAGGGAAAGGGGTGTACTGTATAAATATTTTTACGGACCGTTTCTGTCAAACCTTTTCTTTTTCTATTTCGGATTCGAACCTTTTTGTTGTAAATGAAAAAAGCGCATTTTTTTATATATTGATATGTATATCGATATCCACTTTAGTGAGATCGACACAAATTACTCGTAATCCGTTTCTTATTCTTATTCTATTAACAAATCGATTGAAAATTGAATCAATGAAAAAAAAATATTTTTTTTTTCAATTTTTCCTTATATTTTCTACTTACAGATCTTGACATGAATACCGATTATTAACAAGATTTTGAATTTGTGGAAAGAAATATGGAATACAGAAAAAAAAGAAATAACCTTAGATATGTTTAATATTTTGATTCTTCCGTATCATAGCACATCAGTCATTTCCAGAGAACTATAAATGGGTTATAGAATTTCATAGTGGATCGGCAAATTCTTGGGCCGAGCTGGATTTGAACCAGCGTAGACATATTGCCAACGAATTTACAGTCCGTCCCCATTAACCGCTCGGGCATCGACCCAGCACAATAGGAAGAATACATTTCAGTTTTTATTGAAAATTTTTGATCAACTTCCTTTCGTAACACCCTACCCCCAGGGGAAGTCGAATCCCCGCTGCCTCCTTGAAAGAGAGATGTCCTGAACCACTAGACGATGGGGGCATACTTGCCCGACCGCCATTATACTACGTTCATAGTATGAACAGTTTTTTGCAATTGTCAATATAATGATATGATTCGATAAAAAAAAATATTTTTCGTTCTTTCATAATTCCATAGAAATTTTTTATTAATCATTTATATTTCTAAATTTTTTTATTCCAGTCATAATAAGAAAAAAAAAGAAGTAATGTTCCAATAAAGAGAAAATTCTTCACAGGAATGATTCGTTTGTTGCAAAGGACGAGAGGTTAAAACTTCATTTCTATCATTTATTACTAATACTAAGATTCGATAGGTAGATTTATATCTAATACTAAGAAAAAAAACTTTGGAAAATAGAATTTTTCAATAAAAAAATAAAAATTTGGTTTAGGGACAGAACATATTGAATCCATTTTATCAATGATTCGATTTTATCAATGTTTCGATGAAATATTTTATTTTGTGAGTACATTTATGTATCAATAAAAAGAATTTAGTGTTATGATTAGAATGACTTCAAGAATCCATTTTGAAATAATATATTTGATATGGATCAAATCCAATCTTAATCAATTCTTTTTTTTAACTATATTCTATTCACTAGGTAAATCCAATTTTTTGTTCTTTGATGAGTCATTATACAAATAATAGATATTGATGTACATGTATTCTAATCCCATTTATATCATTTAATTTATATAATTTATATAAATTTATAGAAATAATTTATATAAATTTATAGAATAAGTATACACAGTAACAAATATATGTACTAGTCATGCTAGTTCCTTATTTAGAAATTGAAAGAAAGAAAAAGGGCCCTTTTAACTCAGTGGTAGAGTAACGCCATGGTAAGGCGTAAGTCATCGGTTCAAATCCGATAAGGGGCTTTTTACTTTTTTTTTCAAAAGCAATAGTCTTTCTATTTGAAGGAAGAATAAAAAGATTCTTGATATTTTGAAAAAGTTTCTATTTGTAATAAAAAAGAAAAAGTGTAAAATTCAATAATGGAAAAATAAAAAAAAGTAAGTGGACCTAACCCGTTGAATTATATTTATATCTACTATTCTGATATTCAAATTTGATAAAGATTCAATTCGAACAATTTTTTTTCTTTTTAAGACTTTTTTCGTTTAGACTCCCTAAGAATCTCTGAATATTTCCAATGAAATCTTCTTGTTTCTGAACTAAGAAAAAAGGTTATGCCTTTTCTTTACTCAGAAGGGCCTTAATACGAATTTCAAGTTCCACCAAACAAGTTTTTTTAAAATTAAAATGAAACATATTTTTTTCCATAAATTTCTATTATTTCTATAAGATTAGATAGAATCTTATAGAAATAATAGAAAAATACATTAAATTATGTCTTCACATATCAAATAGTTTCTTTTCATATCGATGTGTACGATATTTTTCCAGCAATTCATATATATGAGACAAAAACTTTCATTTACAGTTTTTTCTTTTTATTATAGTATTTATAAAAAAAAATGAAATACTAAAGAAAAAACTGTAAATGAAATAGAAATTTAGAAAACCTATGATCCTACAGTAGTTTCCTAGACAAAATAGAAGTCAATTCACAACCAAACTTCAAGAATAAGTTTCTTTGATGAAAGGAGAGAAATATGTCTGAAGATCCGCTAGGTATAAGAAGT
>Ga0214545_1000178_pt1:55000-81826 | contig 81826 bp, 63 predicted proteins | sample CNSS4metaG_FD_160064 | JGI IMG/M metagenome (GOLD analysis project Ga0214545, IMG submission 160064) | Root nodule microbial communities from cowpea collected in UCLA plant growth center, Los Angeles, California, USA - CNSS4 | ecosystem: Host-associated > Plants > Roots > Nodule...
GCATCAATGATAGAAGTCGGATCCTAGATGTATAAGTGGCTTCTCTTCCCTATAGAAGGAAATGAGATTCTTGCCAGATATATATAATAAAGAATTCAATTAACCGAATTTGCCCGATGTAGAGGCAATTAAGAAGGCTGCATAAGTAAATATATAACCTACGGAAAAGTGGGCTAGTCCAACCAATCTTGCTTGCACAATGGAAAGAGCCACTGGTTTATCTCTCCATCGAATCAAATTAGCCAAAGGTGTACGTTCATGAGCCCATGCCAAAGTTTCAATCAATTCCTGCCAATATCCGCGCCAAGAAATTAAGAACATAAATCCAGTAGCCCAAACAAGATGTCCAAACAAGAACATCCATGCCCAGACTGATAAACTATTCATACCAAAAGGGTTATATCCATTGATAAGTTGTGAAGAGTTCAACCATAGATAATCTCTTAACCATCCCATCAAATAGGTAGAAGATTCATTAAACTGTGAAATATTACCCTGCCATAGTGTAATGTGTTTCCAATGCCAATAAAAAGTAACCCATCCAATGGTATTTAACATCCAGAAAACTGCCAAATAAAATGCGTCCCAAGCGGAAATATCACAAGTTCCGCCTCGTCCCGGGCCATCACAAGGAAAACTATAACCAAAATCTTTTTTATCAGGCATTAACTTAGAACCACGCGCATCCAAAGCACCTTTTACTAAAATCAAAGTAGTTGTATGTAAACCAAGAGCAATAGCATGATGAACCAAGAAGTCTCCAGGCCCTATTGTTAAGAATAGAGAATTACTATTCTCATTTACAGCGTTTAACCAACCAGGCAACCATATGCTTCGTCCCGCATTGAACGCCGGACTGTTCGTTGAAGATAAAAGTATATCGAACCCATAGGAAGTTTTACCATGAGCAGATTGTATCCATTGGGCAAATATAGGTTCAATCAAAATTTGTTTCTCCGGAGTACCAAAAGCAAGCATGACATCGTTATGGACATAAAGTCCCAGAGTATGGAACCCCAGAAAGAGGCTAGCCCAACTTAAGTGGGATATGATAGCTTCTTTATGGTCTAACATTCTTGCCAAGACATTATCTTGATTCTGCTCTGGATTATAATCTCTAATAAAAAAGATAGCTCCATGAGCAAAAGCCCCTGTCATAATGAAGCCTGCTATATATTGATGATGAGTATATAAGGCAGCTTGAGTAGTAAAGTCTTGCGCTATAAACGCATAAGCAGGTAAAGAGTACATGTGTTGTGCTACCAAGGAAGTAATAACCCCTAAAGAGGCTAGAGCAAGACCTAATTGAAAATGAATTGAATTATTGATTGTATCATAAAGACCCTTATGCCCACGCCCCAATCTACCCCCCGGAGGAGTATGTGCTTCTAAAAGATCTTTAATACTGTGACCAATCCCGAAATTAGTTCTATACATATGGCCAGCAACTAGAAAAATAAACGCAATAGCCAAATGATGGTGTGCAATATCAGTTAACCATAAACTTTGAGTTTGCGGATGAAATCCTCCGAGAAGTGTTAGAATAGCAGTTCCTGCTCCTTGAGGGGTACCAAATATATGATTATTGGAATCTGGGTTTTGAGCATAAAGATTCCACTGACCTGTAAAAAATGGACCTAATCCCTCGGGGTGCGGCAAGATATCTAATAAATTGTTCCATCGAACGGATTCCCCCCTGGACCCCGGAATAGCAACATGAACTAAATGCCCTGTCCAAGCCAAGGAACTTACTCCGAATAGTCCTGACAAATGATGATTGAGGCGGGATTCGGCATTTTTAAACCACGAAACACTCGGTTTCCATTTTGGTTGTAGGTGTAACCAACCTGCTATTAAAGATATAATAGAAAGTATTAATAGAAAAATAGCTCCAGTATAAAGATCCCCATTAGTACGTAAACCGATTGTATACCACCACTGATAAACACCAGAATAGGCTATATTAACAGGACCTAGAGCACCCCCTCGAGTAAAAGCTTCTACAGCTGGTTGACCAAAATGAGGATCCCAAATTGCATGAGCAATAGGTCTTACATGTAAAGGATCCTGTACCCATGTCTCAAAATTACCTTGCCAAGCTACATGAAAGAGATTCCCGGAAGTCCACAGAAAAATGATTGCTAATTGCCCGAAATGAGAAGCAAAAATATTCTGATAAAGACGTTCCTCAGTAATATCATCATGACTTTCGAAGTCATGTGCGGTAGCAATACCAAACCAAATACGACGAGTAGTGGGGTCTTGAGCTAAGCCTTGACTAAAGCTTGGAAATCTTAATGCCATAATGATTTTCAAATCCTCCTAGCTATTATCCTACTGCAATAATTCTTGCTAAGAAGAATGCCCATGTTGTGGCAATTCCACCTAGAAGGTAATGTGTTACTCCTACAGCACGTCCTTGTACAATGCTCAAGGCTCTGGGCTGAGTAGCAGGAGCAACTTTTAATTTATTATGAGCCCAAACAATGGATTCAATAAGTTCTTGCCAATAACCACGCCCGCTGAATAGAAACATTAAACTAAAAGCCCATACAAAATGTGCACCCAAGAAAAAAAGACCATATGCAGATAATGAAGAACCATAAGACTGAATTACCTGGGATGCCTGCGCCCATAAGAAATCACGAAGCCACCCATTAATGGTAATGGAACTCTGCGCAAAATTTCCTCCTGTGATATGAGTTACTATCCCTTGATCACTTATACTACCCCAAACATCTGACTGCATTTTCCAACTGAAATGGAATATAACTACGGAAATTGAATTGTACATCCAAAATAGTCCTAAGAAGACATGATCCCAAGCGGATACTTGGCATGTCCCCCCTCTTCCAGGTCCATCACAAGGGAAACGAAAACCTAGATTTGCTTTATCCGGTATCAATCGTGAACTACGAGCAAATAGAACACCCTTTAAGAGTATCAATACTGTTACATGAATTGTAAATGCATGAATATGATGGACCAAAAAATCCGCAGTTCCTAAAGGAATAGGTAACAAAGCAACTTTACCGCCCACTGCTACTAAATTTTCACCTCCCCAAGTCAAACTGGTACTTGTTGCTGCACCTGGGGCTGTTGTGCCAGGTGCTAAAGCGTGGGTATTTTGTATCCATTGAGCAAAGATCGGCTGTAATTGTATAGCAGTATCTGAAAACATATCTTGAGGGCGCCCTAATGCGCTCATGGTATCATTATGAATATACAAACCAAAACTGTGAAAACCTAAAAAGATACATACCCAGTTAAGATGTGATATGATTGAATCACGATGTCTAAGGACACGATCTAATAGATCGTTGTATCGAATAGTCGGATCATAATCTCTTACCATAAAAATCGCTGCATGCGCAGCAGCACCGACTATGAGAAATCCACCAATCCACATGTGATGTGTAAACAATGACAGTTGTGTACCATAGTCAGTAGCTAGGTATGGATAAGGAGGCATAGAATACATATGGTGAGCTACAACAATGGTCAAAGAGCCTAACATAGCTAGATTAATAGATAATTGAGCATGCCATGACGTTGTTAGAATCTCATATATACCTTTATGACCCTGGCCTGTAAATGGACCTTTATGTGCCTCTAAAATGTCTTTTATATTGTGACCAATACCCCAGTTGGTCCTATACATGTGACCCGCTATCAAGAAAAGAATTGCAATAGCTAAATGATGGTGTATAATATCGGTCAGCCATAAACCTCCAGTTACTGGATCTAATCCTCCACGAAAAGTAAGAAATTCTCCGTATTTTGACCAATTCAAGGTAAAAAATGGGGTTGCTCCCTCGGAAAAACTCGGATAAAGTTGAGCCAAAAGATCCCGATTTAGGATAAATTCATGAGGAAGTGGTATCTCTTTGGGATCTACTGCAGCATTTAGAAATTGGTTAATCGGTAAAGATACATGTATTTGATGTCCTGCCCAAGAAAGAGACCCCAACCCTAGGAGCCCTGTCAAATGGTGATTCAACATAGATTCTACATCTTGGAACCAAGCCAATTTTGGAGCAGCTTTGTGATAATGAAACCAACCAGCAAAAAGCATTAAGGCTGCAAAGACCAATGCACCAATTGCAGTACAATAGAGTTGTAATTCATTAGTTATTCCAGATGCTCTCCAAATCTGAAAAAAACCAGAGGTTATTTGTATTCCTCGGAACCCCCCCCCTACATCACCATTCAATATTTCTTGACCCACTATTGGCCAAACCACCTGAGCACTAGGCCTAATGTGAGTAGGATCACTTAACCATGCCTCATAATTGGAAAAACGAGCACCATGAAAATACATGCCACTCAGCCAAAGAAAGATGATAGAGAGTTGGCCAAAATGCGCACTAAAAACTTTTCGGGAAATCTCCTCTAAATCATTAGTATGGCTATCAAAATCATGAGCGTCAGCATGTAGGTTCCAGATCCAAGTAGTAGTATCTGGTCCCTTAGCTATTGTTCTTGAGAAATGACCAGGTTTTGCCCATTCCTCAAAAGAAGTTTTTATAGGATCCCTATCTACCAAAATTTTAACTTCTGGTTCCGGTGAACGAATAATCATTGAGTCCTCCTCTTTCCAGACAACACATACAAAGAGACCTGCCAACATAAAACAGAATTAGTGAACTTATTAGAGATGTTTCTATTGAGTTTTGTTCTCTCCTATCTCTCATGTATTGGATATCTTAGTAAATTTCATTTCTTTAGTTTTTCACTAGAACAATTATGATCTCGAAGTCAATTCGGGGCAAGTGTTCGAATCTATTATGACATAAGAGTGAGGCGCTCAACGGACCTATTTTAATCTTCTAAGACCTTTTTGGGAACTCTGAATGGAAGTTCAATAATTTTTCGTGCAGCCTAATCAAATGTATTCAGATTTTATTCTAATTCTATTCCTTAGATTTTATTTTTTTTTTTAGATAAAGTATAAGTATGTACTCTATTTCAAATTGAGCAGGCATTAGCATTCATTATTAGGCAATATACCTATATTTTATTTCTTTTTTTGAAGGTCTCTTTTCTTAATTTGATTGAATATTAGTTTAAATAACAGAAAAAAGGAGAAAATTATCTACTGTATCCACATCTCGTTTATTTCTATGAAATACTAGACAAAATCGAACAAAATTAGAAGGGATATATTTAAATTATGTGATTGGTCGTTCCTATAGAAATGATTTTTGAATTTGATAGGGACAAGAAACAAGAATTTATAACAATATATATTTATCTATCTATATCTTTATATAGATAGATAAATATATAAGAAAAAAAAGAAACAGAGTGTTCTTATTCAAAACGCCCTGTGATCTTCAACCAATTCTGTGCTGCAATATAATTACCGGGGGTGAGAGCTATAGCTTGTTTCCAATATTCAGCGGCTTGATTAAACCAAGACTCCGCAACTTCTGAGTCTCCCTGCCGAATGGCCTGTTCTCCTCGGTCGAAATAGGTGAGTCAATTCCTTTCCTTAGAACCGTACTTGAGAATTTCCTGACTCATACGGCTCAGTAGTCAATTCTTTTTTTGTTCTATTATCTTGAAGTTAACTAAAAGAAAAAAAGAAATTATTAATATGAGTTTCAAACTTTCATTTTTACTAATAAATAAAGAATTTCAAAGAATTTCATCTTTTTTTTTAGTTTTATCTTTTCTCCTACCTTCAGAAAAGGGAATAAAGCATTGGCATTAACGCCCTAATTCTAATTTTCTGAAAGGTAACTATCTCGATTTTATATATCATATACAAAAATATATGATAGATTCATTTCTATAGAATCTTGGTAAAAGTTTTTTCTTTCTTATCTTATAAGTTCTTATAAGTAAAGAGAAAATACTTTCTATCTTTGGGATTTGATACTACACCGCTGCTCAAAATACCAGGGGATCCTTTTTATTACATAAGTGGATTCCTGACTTCTTTATTTATCATGAGATAAGGAAGCAGTTTTTATTATATCGATTGAAAACCGTGTTAATTGATCCTTACGATGCTTCCTTTATCAATTAGATCTTTTATCCATAGAAAAAGAGGGTATCTAGACATATCGATTTCTTCATATTTTTACTTCTATGAAGTTTCTTTGCTACAGCTGATAAAAATCGTTGTTTTGAACGATATATATATGTAGAAAGCCTTTCTTATTTATAATTATTTATATTTCTATATTTCTTATATTAAAATTTGTGGATTTGCTTGTTCTTTTCTTTTTTCTTTCTATAGTGGAGATAGTCGCACGTAATGACAGATCACGGCCATATTATTAAAAGCTTGGGGTAAAAATGGGTTTCGTTCGAGCGCCCGAAAATAATATTCCAAAGCTTTAGTATGTTCTCCGTTACTTGTGTGAATAAGGCCTATGTTATAAAGTATATAACTTCGATCATAGGGATCAATTTCCAGTCGCATAGCCTCATAATAATTCTGTAAAGCTTCTGCATAATTTCCTTCAGATTGAGCTGACATCCGTTACGGTCGTCATTCGGTTCAAAGAATCTCCGCTCCAGAACTGTACGTGAGATTTTCATCTCATACGGCTCCCCCCTTATGTGTGTAATGAGAAAAATCCATCAAATCAAAAAATATTCCAGTATTCTCATTCTCAACTGAACAGAGCTAGTGTTTTTACAATAAATCTCTAGCCAACCTTCCTGTCAAAAATTATTTCTTAACATTAAGTATGTAGGTACTTGATAAAAAAAAATAAGAACTTCAACAATTTCTTTGTCCTCTACGCTGCTTAATTTCCTGGAATTAGTCACCTCAATAATCTTCGATGGTTCTATGGGTATCCAAAATATGAACGAGATGGATATTTATTGTCCCAACCATTCCTGTTAGTCCCAATCTCGATAAGCCATGGATATAGATAGATACAAAGTTTTCGTGTCCTTGATTCCCAAGCGTAGTGCTTCTTTCCCAATGTTGCCTATCAGTACTAGTAATTTGGGGTTGACCTAACCCCATAAGTATAGGTATAACCTTTCGCTTAATACTAGAAACCTAAAATTCAAGCATATAAGGCTTCATTAATCGAGGATACACGACAGAAGGAATTAATCCTTTTATTTACAAATTTCACCTTCAACACGCGTGGGGTTTTTCCATTCCATTTTTTTTTGACCGAAATCGGTCAAAAAAAATGGAATCAAATCACACCATCTCTGTAATAAGTGAATGCCCTTTTTTCTCCTGAAGTTGTCGGAATTATTCGTAATAAGATATTGGCTACAATTGAAAAGGTCTTATCTATAAAATTTTCATTTATCCGAGATCTAGGCATAGGTAGAAATCCATTCTATAATTTAATTAATCATGGTGTGAGAAATCAATCCCACAAATAAAGGAATTGTATAATTATAATACAGTGCGAAATAACGTAAAAATGAACTCATCAATCAAATTTGTTTATCCTAAGACCTTGTAGGAGGTTTTTTTTTAATTTTACTTTGTATTTTTATAGTTTGAATAGGTTTTATGCATTTATGAAAAATAGGATTGATTCACTATTCAACATTCAACCGGTTTCTGGGCATCATTATATAGGAGAGATGGCCGAGTGGTTCAAGGCGTAGCATTGGAACTGCTATGTAGGCTTTTTGTTTACCGGGGGTTCGAATCCCTCTCTTTCCGAATCTTTACCAAATTCATCAATATTACTCATCCCAATGCATACCATTATTTCATATTTCAAATTTGTTTGTTGATATGGACAACTTTATATTCCTCATTTTTCGGTAATACAAAAAATAGTGGATAACGGGTGGGCAAGGAATAAAAATTTTCGCATATCCATGTCTATGATATATGAATAGCAGAAAATCCTTGTAAAAAAAACTCTTGTTATTTTAGTTAAGTTTAAGTTTGACGAGAATAATATTCTACAACCAGTAATTCATTTATTTTCAAACCAACCCATTTATTATCTATTATTTGATTAATTAAACCTTTATATTGGAAAGGGTGAACAGTCAAATGATTTGGCAATTTCTCATGGGGGGCTGAATCAAAATAATTTTGAATAAGAGTTTTAGATTTTTGTTCATCCTTTGCTGTAATAATATCTTGAGGTTTACAACGATAACTTGGTATATCCACTATACGACCATTAACTAAAACATGTCTATGGTTTATAAATTGGCGGGCTTGAGGAATAGTCGCAGCCATACCCAATCGAAAAAGTATGTTATCCAAGCGCATTTCAAGTAGTTGTAATAAAACCTGACCAGTTGATCCTTTAGCTTTTCCGGAGATACGAACGTATTTAAGCAATTGTCGTTCTGTAAGACCATAATGAAAACGCAATTTTTGTTTTTCTTCTAAACGAATACGATATTGAGATTTTTTACTGAAGCGCAATTGATTTCGAAATTCGTTTTTGACTGTTGGCCTTTTACTAGTAAGTCCTGGTAAATATCCTAGACGACGTATTTTTTTGAAACGAGGTCCTCTGTAACGTGACATAAAAACTCCTTTTTTAAAATGAAAAATCTTATAAATCGAAATGAAAACTAAACGAAATGAAAAATATTATAGAATTCTAAATGAAGCGAAATCTACTAAAGTTTTATAGTACAAAGAAGAATTAGATGAATTTTATCAATATCCGAATTTATTGTATATAAAAGAATACAAAAAAGTAGGTTAATTTCTTGATTTCTTCCGCAGAGATCGAACTCTCCCAATTTTTTATTTCTAAAAAAGATATTATCAATTATGTAAAAAACAAATAGAGAAAAGCCGGTTATCGGATTCGAACCGATGACCATCGCATTACAAATGCGATGCTCTAACCTCTGAGCTAAACCGGCTAATGTAAACGAAATATACATATGCAGAAGAATTGAATGGGATCTTAGTTATCAATTTTTAGTTATTTATAACAAAATTCAAATTAATACAAACATCAAAAATAGAGAAAGAAAATATAGAAAATCAAACCCAATTTTTATTATTTCTATTATTTATTTTATCTGATAACATAAAGTGCAAGATAATAATTAATATTATATTAATATAATTTATTTAATATAATTTATTTCGATCTACTATTCTAGATATATATTATTAAATTGATTTCTTTCAAAAAGATTATTTATTAGTACTTAAAGTAAATTTGAATAAATATAAATTTTAGTAAATATTTATTAAGGAATTCCATATTTCTAAGTAAATGTCTAATTCTATATTATATTCAATTAAAAGAATGGTTTTTTTTAGCCACTAGATTCGTTTTAGTTATATAAATTGTATATGAATAAATGGATTGTTTATTTTCTTTTTTTTTTTAAGCAAAAACAAAAAAAAAAAAAAAGAATCGACCATTCGAGTATTCTAAATTGTATGAAAAAAGAAGATAAGTAGGTACATAGAAGATAAGTAGATATGTGGTCTATATCTGTGTATATTGAATTGTTAATATATAGATATTAGAATTAGTTCTGATTCAAACAAATAAAGGTATCCAATATAGATGAAATAAAATCTATAAAATTGGAGAAAGGGGTTTTTAATATTTAATAAAATAATATGTATTTAATGAATTCAAAAGTTCCCGCATAATTCTCATAATAGAAATGAAAAAAAAAGCATTCTATTATAATCAGATTCAAATAAAAAAAAAGATGGGGATATGGCGAAATTGGTAGACGCTACGGACTTAATTGGATTGAGTTTTGGTATGGAAACTTACCAAGTAATAATTTTCAAATTCAGAGAAACCCTGGAATTCACAATGGGCAATCCTGAGCCAAATCCTGTTTTCTGAAAACAAATAAAAATTCAGAAAGTGATAATAAAAAAGGGATAGGTGCAGAGACTCTATGGAAGCTGTTCTAACAAACGAAATTGACGACTTTTTTTATTGCATTAGTAAAAGAATCCTTTCACCAAAATTACAGGAATGGATCAAAGATAAACATTTAGAAACATATATATATACTGAAATACTCTTTCAATTTGTTACTTTTTATTTTATTATTGAAGATCTATTTGTGATAAAAATATTCACAAATGAAAAATGTGAATCAAATCAATTCGAAGTTGAAGAAAAGATGGAATATTTATTGATGAAATTATTCACTTCATCATAATCGGCTAAAACCCTTGAAGAACTGATAAATCAGATGAGAATAAAGATAGAGTCCTATTCTACATGTCAATACCGACAACAATGAAATTGAAAGTAAGAGGAAAATCCGTCGACTTAAGAAATCATGAGGGTTCAAGTCCCTCTATCCCCAAAAATACTTTTTCATTTTCTAATTTTTTTCCTATATCCTCTCTATCTTGAAGTCCTTATTTATGTGTTTTATTCGATTTATTATTTCCCAACGAAATTGGAATTTTTATTTTCATCAATTTCCTATCTATCATAATTTTCTTATCTATCATAATGACAAGGGACGAGTTTTGGAATAGATATAAATATATATGTGAAACACATAGAATTTTTTTTAATCAGAAATGTATAAATTAATATCTTATTTTTTAGCAAGGAATTTTCATATGCGTAATTAACGATTAACAATAAAAAATAATTATTACTGCGGAAACTCACTTACAAACTTTTTTTTTACTTAGTTGATATAGATTCATTAACATAGATTTTAAAAATCTTTTAAAATCAAAGTATTAAGCTTCAAGAATGGTCGGGATAGCTCAGTTGGTAGAGCAGAGGACTGAAAATCCTCGTGTCACCAGTTCAAATCTGGTTCCTGACACAAGATTCATTTGTATGAGTATCTATCCCCCATATTCATTAAAATGAATATGGGGGATAGATACTCATACAAATTTGTGTTCTTCTAGATTCTGATACATAACATATTTCTTTGATCTATTTAGGTATCTGTAGATATACTTTTCCTAGATGATTAAAGAATAGATGCAATTTTTTATTAGGTATATTCGCTTATCTATAGTATCTATATATATATAGATATAGATATATAGATAATGAATTCTTTATCTATTTTTTTCCTTTTTTTTCTGCGATACAAAAAAAGGTTTCTATTTCCATAATATTCGAGTGGTTTAATTAGTTGGTTAAAAGACCTAAAAGTCGAAGTTCTGGGGTGGAGTGAGAATATTAAGAATTCATCTGAGAAGGATTACCAAAATAGAATCGAGCCCTTTTCTTTGTGTTTTTTTTTTCGTGGCCGTATAATTGATGGTGATGTGCACGTTATATAGTTTATTATAAAGATAAAGAATTAGTTGATTATAAAGATAAAGAATTTTTGCAGTTCATCCTATTTCTTTTATTGGCTTGGCTGATAAGAACTCAGTATTGTTTTTGTTTTAGAATCTTAAGAAACTCCTATCCTATTTTAAACCCTATAATTATTCATTCTATTATTTCTGAATTTTGTGATTTCTCACATAATAATATCTGAATGCAACTTCCATTACTCTGCCTGATTTAATGTCAATCAATTATTTTGTCTGATCTATAACAGAATGTACTTATATTCTTTGACTGGGGTTGCAGAAGTTTGGATTAGTTTATTATTTTTATCATTTAGTGAGCATCTTGTATTTCATAAAAATTTGGAGCAATATAATCTTTACGCAAAGGCCATCCTATCCAATTTTCGGGCATTAAAATACGTCTTAGACGCGGATGACTATCATAAGAGATTCCCAACATATCATAAGATTCCTTTTCTTGAAAATCCGCACTTTTCCAAACCCAAAAAATCGAAGGAATTCTGGGATTTTTTCTTGATACAAATATTTTTATGCATACCTCTTCGGGTTGATTTATACCATACTCTATTCTTGTAAAATGATATACACTAGCTAAGAGTCCTCCGGGTGCTACATCATAGGCACATTGAGAACGTAGATAATTGTAACCATATACATATAAAATGACAGCAATGGAATGCCAATCCTCGGGCTTTATTTGTAAAGTCTCTATTCCTAGGTAATCGAAACCCAAGGATCTATGAATTAGTCCATGTTTGACTAGCCAAGAAGACAAACGACCTTGCATTTTTTGCTTCTCCTAAATTTTTTTTATGAGTTTGGTATTAGTATTTTCTATTACGATGAAATTTTTAAAATACGATGAAATTTTTAAAAAAGGAATTGCTTTTTATTATTGTACTTTAAAAAAATGTGTCAGACGATATCTCTGAAGTAGATGGCGGTTGATAGAAAAATTCTTGACCATAATTGTCAGTATAAGTACTGTATCCAACATGAAACTTATGGTTGGTAGTAAAACATCTATTCTCTCGTTGAAAACTCATTGGATCTTCATATATTTCTCGAGATATTTTCTTACGAAGTTTTGTTATAGCATCTATAATGGCCTCCGGTTTAGGTGGACAGCCCGGCAAATATACATCTACAGGAATTAGCTTATCTACGCCTCGAACAGTACTATAAGAATCGGTACTAAACATCCCCCCCGTAATTGTACAGGCTCCCATAGCAATAACATATTTAGGTTCGGGCATTTGTTCATATAATCGAACTAAAGAAGGGGCCATTTTCATAGTTACAGTGCCCGCTGTTAAAATTAGGTCCGCCTGCCTAGGACTCGATCGTGGTACTAGTCCATAACGATCAAAATCGAATCGTGATCCTATTAATGAAGCAAATTCAATGAAGCAACAACTCGTACCATAAAGAAGCGGCCATAAACTGGATAATCTTGACCAATTTGAAAAATCATTTAATGTCGTTGAAATAACTGAATTTTGGGTTGTTTGATCAAGTAAGGGAAACTCAATGGAATTCATAATTGTCTCAATATTTTTTTTTCTAATTGTCTAAATAGTCAAGAATTAAGACCATTCTAATGCCCCCTTTCGCCATGCATAAACTGAACCAACAATTAGGATAAGCACGAATAAGAAAGCTTCTAAAAATACGGATACCCCTAATACATCGAAACTCATTGCCCATGGATAAAGAAAAACCGTTTCAACATCAAAAACAACAAAAATGAGAGCAAACATATAATAACGGATTCGAAATTGTAACCAAGCATCGCCTATTGGTTCTATTCCGGATTCATAACTAGAAAGTTTTTCCGGTCCCTTGCTAATGGGGGCTAAAATTCCAGAAATTAGAAATGCCAAAATAGGAATCAAACTTGATATTATTAGAAATGCCCAAAAAATATCATATTCGTAAAGAAGAAACATAAAAGTACTCCTCTGAATGTAGAAAATATACCAAATTCATTTTCATTTTTAGTCTAAAGTCTCCATTTTTTTAGACTAGCTGAATATACTAATATTAATATTATTCTATCGAATATGAATATGTTCGAATAGAAAGTTACAAATTGTTTTTTTTTTAGTAATAGTCTTAGTAATGAGATCTATTCGATCCAAAATAGTATTAATATTATTAGTATCTGTAGGAATATTAGGGCTATACGGACTCGAACCGTAGACCTTCTCGGTAAAACAGATCAAACTAATTATTATCTAAATGATTTAAATTGTTTTCAAAACCCAACATGCATTTTTTTTTTGCATTGAGCTTTTTCATTAACTGATAAAAATATTAGTTAGTCCACCATCTTTTTTTTTTTTTACAGTAAAGAATAAAGAGATGATTCCCTATGCTCTTCTTTTTTATTTGTATAACAATCAAAGAGCACTACCAAAGTGTTTCAAAGAAGGATTATCTTGACGTAGGTCTGCTTCTGGCCTAGATCAACTTAAGTTAAATGGACTCTTTATCCACCTACTAAAATTAAAATAGAAGATAAGAAATGACACTTCATACACCTTAAAGTTCATAAAATAGGAAGAAAAGATAATCTTTTTTAGGTCCCTATACCCTTTATGTTTAGCATTGACGAGAAATGGGTATTCACCTTATCAATATCTCAAATCAATTATGGATTCGATTTTATGGCTAAACCCTTTGTCAGGCTAGTGTTCTCTTGTTTTGTTCCTTAAAATGGAGTAAGACACCGATTTCTTACTATAAGATAAACTTTTTTAATTACAAGATGAACTCCTCTGAAAAAAAGCATTGGCGCTCGTGTAAACGAGGTGCTCTACCTAACTGAGCTACAGCCCTTGTGTTTTTGATACATATTTTATCATAGTATGAAGATAATTGCTTGTCAAGATGAATATTACATGATCGAATCCCTTGAACGGGGGTTGGTATTGCTTATCAGTAATTTTACATTTATAATCAATTAATCTGATAGATGGGTACTCTTCTTTTTTTTTTTTTGAGGAGGAGTCCTAAATTACCTACTTAACTCAGTGGTTAGAGTATTGCTTTCATACGGCGGGAGTCATTGGTTCAAATCCAATAGTAGGTAAGGTATAGTTATAACTTATTAGATACCTTTGACTGTGGTATCTAATAAGCTTTTCTACTTACTTTTTTCTTCTGACTGTTTCTTTTTTCTTTTTATTGTTTTCGGATATTGGGACGCATCAATTTCAACTTGTTATGAAATAACATTGATAGCCTCTACTCGTGTTCTAGCTCGTCTAAGAGCTAGATTTGCCTCAATTGTTTGTCTCTTGCCTTCAGCCTTATTCAAATTAGTTTCTGCTATTTCAAGAGTTTGCTGTGCTTCTTGTGGATCAATGTCACTACCCTTTTCCGCATCATTTACTAAAACAGTTATCTCATTATTATTTATTCTAGCAAACCCCCCCATCAGAGCCATTGTTAACCATTGGTCTTTAAGACGTATTCTCAAAATACCTATATCGACAGCTGAGGCAATAGGCGCATGATTAGGTAATACTCCAATTTGTCCGCTATTAGTAGGTAAAATGATTTCCTTCACTTCTGAATCCCAAACAATTCGATTGGGGGTCAATACACAAAGATTTAAAGTCATTTCTTCAAATTGCTCTCCGTTTCTAAGTTCGTAGCCTTCGCAGTAGCTTCATCGATATTACCTACCAAATAAAAGGCTTGTTCAGGAAGACCGTCTAATTCTCCAGAAAGAATCAAATTAAACCCTCTAATTGTTTCTACTAGACCAACATATTTTCCAGCCGAACCGGTAAAAACTTCTGCTACGAAAAAAGGTTGTGATAAGAAACGCTCAATTTTTCGTGCTCTTGCTACGGTTAAGCGATCTTCTTCGGATAATTCGTCCAAGCCAAGGATAGCTATAATGTCTTGAAGTTCTTTGTAACGTTGTAAAGTTTGTTTAACTCGTTGCGCAGTCTCATAATGTTCTTCACCAACGATTCGAGGTTGGAGCATAGTTGAGGTTGAATCTAAAGGATCTACTGCTGGATAGATACCTTTGGCGGCTAATCCTCTTGATAGTACAGTAGTAGCATCTAAATGTGCAAATGTCGTAGCAGGAGCAGGGTCAGTTAAATCGTCGGCAGGTACATAAACTGCTTGAATAGAAGTTATGGACCCTTCTTTGGTAGAAGTGATTCTTTCTTGTAAAGAACCCATTTCAGTACTAAGAGTGGGTTGATAACCCACAGCAGAGGGCATTCGACCCAATAAGGCAGATACTTCAGATCCTGCTTGAACGAAGCGGAAGATATTGTCGATAAATAGAAGTACATCTTGCTCATTGACATCTCGAAAATATTCCGCCATAGTTAGGGCAGTTAAACCAACTCTCATACGAGCTCCGGGTGGTTCATTCATTTGACCATATACTAAAGCTACTTTGGATTCTGCAATATTTTGTTCATTAATTACTCCAGATTCTTTCATTTCCATATAAAGATCATTTCCCTCGCGAGTACGCTCACCTACTCCGCCAAATACAGATACACCTCCATGAGCTTTGGCAATGTTATTGATCAATTCCATAATAAGTACTGTTTTACCCACTCCAGCTCCACCGAAAAGTCCTATTTTTCCTCCACGACGATAAGGAGCTAAAAGATCTACTACTTTTATTCCTGTTTCAAAAATAGATAATTTTGTATCTAATTGTATAAAGGTAGGCGCAGATCTATGAATGGGAGATGTTGTACGAGTATCTACAGGACCTAAATTATCAATCGGCTCTCCAAGCACGTTGAAAATTCGTCCTAGAGTTGCTCCGCCTACTGGAACACTTAGGGGAGTTCCTGTGTCAATAACTTGCATTCCTCTCATTAGACCATCTGTAGCACTCATAGCTACAGCCCTAACTCGATTATTTCCTAATAATTGTTGTACTTCACAAGTCACATTAATTTGTTGACCAACAGTATCTCGACCCTTAACTACCAGAGCATTGTAAATATTAGGCATCTTCCCCGGGGGAAAGGCTACATCTAGTACCGGACCAATTATTTGGTCAATATGTCCCAGATTTTTTTTTTCAATCGAAGAAACTTCAGGACCGGAAGTAGGAGGATTTATTCGCATATCAAAAGCCAATTTTTTTTTCCGAAAAAGTTTTTAAATCAAAAAGAAATGTTCGATAAGAAAGCAAGTTGATCGGTTAATTCAAAAAGAAATAAGAAATGGGAGTTAGTACTCCATTTTTTTGGTACTATTCCATCAATCCTCTTTAACTGTTTACTTACTTATTCAAATTCAATTATTGAATTCTTAAGCTTACTGCAGTTATTTTGAAAATTTCAATTGGATAAAATCTTTCGAAAGTCTTTTCTTTTTTTCTATCATTCTAGAAAATATCATCTATATTCTGTATGGAATTCGAACCTGTACCTTAATTTAGAATTCATTTTTTTTATCATTGGCTTTCGTATTTCCTCAGTAGACAATTTTTTAGACTTACCCTCTGTTTCCCTATTTTTTGACCTCTTTTTTTATTTTCCGGGGAGAAAGCTGCCTATTTTTACATCTAGGATTTACATAGACAACATATATCACTGTCAAGATTAAGAATAAATTATTATTATTATTTAGATTAGATCTTTCGATTTCAAAATTAAAAAATAAGATCAAATTGAAAAAAAAAAAAGATTGGGTTGCGCCATACATAGAAAAGAGTATACAATAATGATGTATTTGACAAATCAAATACCATCGTTTAATTTAATAATAACATAACGAACCTTTGGGATTAATTGATAATAGTAGTTGATTTTTGTAAAAGATTTCATTAACTCCTAAGTCATATCGAGTAGACCTTATTGTTTCAAGAATTCTTAATTCAAGAGTTGTAGGGAGGGATTTATGTCACCACAAACAGAGACTAAAGCAAGTGTTGGGTTCAAAGCTGGTGTTAAAGATTATAAATTGAATTATTATACTCCTGAGTATGAAACCAAAGATACTGATATCTTGGCAGCATTTCGAGTAACTCCTCAACCTGGAGTTCCACCTGAAGAAGCAGGTGCTGCGGTAGCCGCCGAATCTTCTACTGGTACATGGACAACTGTGTGGACCGATGGGCTTACCAGTCTTGATCGTTACAAAGGACGATGCTATCACATCGAACCTGTTGCTGGGGAAGAAAATCAATATATTGCTTACGTAGCTTATCCTTTAGACCTTTTTGAAGAAGGTTCTGTTACTAACATGTTTACTTCTATTGTCGGTAATGTATTTGGGTTCAAGGCACTGCGTGCTCTACGTCTGGAGGATTTGCGAATCCCAACCGCTTATATTAAAACTTTCCAAGGTCCGCCTCACGGCATCCAAGTTGAGAGAGATAAATTGAACAAGTATGGTCGTCCCCTATTAGGATGTACTATTAAACCTAAATTGGGGTTATCCGCTAAGAATTATGGTAGAGCTGTTTATGAATGTCTTCGTGGGGGACTTGATTTTACCAAAGATGATGAAAATGTGAATTCCCAACCATTTATGCGTTGGAGAGACCGTTTCTTATTTTGTGCTGAAGCGATTTTTAAATCACAGGCTGAAACAGGTGAAATCAAAGGGCATTACTTGAATGCAACTGCGGGTACATGCGAAGAAATGATGAAAAGAGCTGTATTTGCCAGAGAATTAGGAGTTCCTATCGTAATGCATGATTATTTAACAGGGGGATTCACTGCAAATACTAGCTTGGCTCATTATTGCCGAGATAATGGTCTACTTCTTCATATACATCGTGCAATGCATGCAGTTATCGACAGACAAAAGAATCATGGTATGCACTTTCGTGTATTAGCTAAAGCATTACGTTTGTCTGGTGGAGATCATGTTCACTCCGGTACCGTAGTAGGTAAACTTGAAGGGGAAAGAGATATCACTTTAGGTTTTGTTGACTTACTGCGTGATGATTTTGTTGAAAAAGATCGAAGTCGTGGTATTTATTTCACTCAGGATTGGGTTTCTCTACCAGGTGTTCTGCCTGTTGCTTCGGGAGGTATTCACGTTTGGCATATGCCTGCTCTGACCGAAATCTTTGGAGATGATTCCGTACTTCAATTTGGCGGAGGAACTTTAGGACACCCTTGGGGAAATGCACCAGGTGCTGTAGCTAATCGAGTAGCTCTTGAAGCCTGTGTGAAGGCTCGAAATGAAGGACGTGATCTTGCTCGTGAAGGTAATGAAATTATCCGTGAGGCTAGCAAATGGAGTCCTGAATTAGCTGCTGCTTGCGAAGTATGGAAGGAGATCAAATTTGAATTCGAAGCAATGGATACTATTTGAATTCGAAGCAATGGATACTTTGGATTAATTGCAATTAAACTCGGCACAATCTTTTCCTAAAAGAAGGATTGAGCCGAATACAAAGATACTTAATTATTAAACAGATTTCTATCTTTCGTATTGGAATAGAAGCATAGTAAGTAGACGATATTTTACGAAAAAAGTGATTACAATTTATAAGGGAAACTGGCTATTGCCTTTTTCGATGTGAATTTCACATAATAGGGAAGTTGTTCCATTTCTATATGAAATTTGTATTTTCCTATTGATTTCTATATTTCTATAATTTTATACGTTTTTTTAGTTTAGAATATCATTTTAGAATAAAAAAAGATATATATATATTTAAATAATTTTTCTTATAAGTAATTCTAACATAATACTAATAATCGAATTAATAAGATTGAAAATCTTATTAATTCGATTGTATTTATTCGATTGTATTTTTTTTTCAATACTAATATTGACAACACTGTATCAAATAAATATAATCCGATCGTGAATAAATTGATCACCTTACTTACGTTAAATAGGCGTTATTACTTCATCAAATGGTAGGTTCATTGGTTTTCTTTCTGCGAGACAAACAAGAAAAACTTTGTTAATGAATAAGTAAGTGAATTGAAAGGTAAACACGAATATATATACGAAAATATTAGATCTATATATACCAATATATATATAGTCTTATATATATAATAATAATGGATAACTCTAACATAGTATTTCAAGAACATAGTATTTAAATAGGTGGTATATCTTTTTTTAGTTTTTTAGACAATTCAATTTTGTAATTTTATTTTTTTGATTGCGATTGGGTATAAATATCCACCTTATTTTTTAAATTGTAATGGGGTTGCTAACTCAATGGTAGAGTACTCGGCTTTTAAGAGCGACTCTATTTTTTACGCATTTCTATGAAGCAATGGGTTCGTCGATACTATCGGTAGAGCTTGTAAAACCACGACTGATCCAGAAAGGAATGACTGGAAAAAGTAGCATGTCGTATCAATGAAGAATTCTAAAAATATTTCATTCTTTTAGGATCCAGCTCAAATTTTTGTTTGAATTTTTGGCTCGTAACAAAAAAAATTCCGTTGGGTTTGATTAATAAAGGGATAGAACTTGGTGGTTCTAATTCTAATAGGGAAACAAAAAGCATCGAGCTTTCATTTATTTTTTATTTGGATCATTACCCCATCTAATTGTACGTTAAAAATAGGTTAGTGCTTGATGTGGGAAAAGCTTTTCTGGTGAATGGTTTATTTTTGTTATGAGTCCTAACTATATAGCTATTTTCCATTATCTTTTGGTATTTTGGGGTAGCGATAAATGTGTAAAAGAAAGAGTATATTGATAAAGATATTTTTTCCAAAATCAAAAGAGCGATTAGGTAAAAAAAAAATAAAGGATTCTTAATTAGCTCGTTATCCTAGAACAAAAATTAGGCAAAAAATCGATTAGAGAGAGTCCGTTAATGGGTTTTACTTCTCTAGGTATATATTTATACCTATAATTTTCTGTTTTGACCATATCGCACTATGTATCATTTGATAATCCAATGAATCTCTGATTCTTTGTTTGACCAAATAGACTTTTTTAATGGAGCAATATCAAGCATATTTAGAACTCCGTAGATCTCGATACCAGGACATCCTATACCCACTTTTTTTTCGGGAATCTATTTATGGACTAGCTTATGCTCATGAGTCCTTTTTTATAGAAAATGTCGATTATAACAATAAATTTAGTTTACTAATTGTAAAACGTTTAAGTACTCGAATGTATCAACAGACTCATTTCATTCTTTTTGTTAATGATTCTAAAAAAAATACTTTTGTGGGTTATAATTATCATTTTTTTTCTCAAATAATATTAGAAGGTTTTGGTATCGTCGTGGAGATTCTATTTTCTCTACAATTATTTAGCTCTTCCTTAAGGGGATTAGAAATCGTAAAATCTTATAAAAATTTTCAATCAATTCATTCGATCTTTCCCTTTTTCGAAGATCAACTGATATATTTAAATCATAAGTCAGATATACGAATACCCTATCCTATCCATCTGGAAATCTTGGTTCAAATCCTGCGATATTCGATAAAAGATGTCTCTTTCTTTCATTTAATAAGGTTGTTTTTTTATTACTATTATAATTGGAATAGTCTTTTTCCTCCAAAAAAATGGATTTTTACTTTTTTTTCAAAAAGGAATCGAAGAATTTTCTTGTTCCTATATAATTTATATGTATGGGAATATGAATCTATCTTTCTTTTTCTACGTAACAAATCCTCTCAGTTACAGTTAAAACATTTTCGCGTTTTTTTTGAGCGAATTTTTTTCTATGAAAAAATAAAACATCTTGTAGAAGTATCTACTAAGAATTGTTCATATACTTTCTTCTTCTTTAAGGATACTTTCATCCATTATGTTAGATATCAAGGAAAATCAATTCTGGTTTTAAAGAATACTCCTTTTTTGATAAATAAATGGAAATACTATTTTATATATTTATGGCAATGTCATTTTGATATTTGGGCTGGACTAGAAACGATCTATATAAACGAATTATCTCAGTATTCATTTCACTTTTTAGGCTATTTTTTAAGTATTCCACTAAATCTTTCAGTAGTACGAAGTCAAATGTTGCAAAATTCATTTCTTATTAAAATTGTTATAAAAAAACTTGATACAATAGTTCCCATTATTCCTCTAATGAGATCATTGGCTAAAACAAAATTTTGTAATGTAATGGGTCATCCTATTAGTAAGCCGGTTTGGGCCAATTTATCTGATTTTGATATTATTGACCGGTTTTTGCGCATATGCAGAAATTTTTCTCATTATTACAATGGATCTGCAAAAAAAAAGAGTTTCTATCAAATAAAATATATACTTCGGTTTTCTTGTATAAAAACTTTGGCTCGTAAGCATAAAAGTACTGTGCGCATTTATTTGAAAAAATTAAGTTCAGAAAAATTATTGCAAGAATTTTTTACAGAAGAAGATCTTTTTTCTTTGATTTTTCCAAGAACTTCTTTTACTTTGCGTAGGTTTTATAGAGGTCGTATTTGGTATTTGGATATTCTTTTAAGAAACGATTTCGTCAATTATTTATAATTGAAAATAGGTTATGTTATTTTTTAAATCGGTGTAAATTGATAAAACGAACTTCCTTCTTTTTATTCAATGAGGATAAAAAAATCATTTTTTTTAGTCTTCTATATCTATATATAGGATTTTGAAATGCTCATGTAGTCAGAGTCAAGATTCGGGGTTAATGAATTAAATATTATATTTCACTTTCTTAGAGTCTTTTGCTAGGCAAGTAATTAAGGTTTAGATGTATACATAGGGAAAGCCGTGTGCAATGAAAACTGCAAACACGGCTTGGGGAGGGATTTTTTCTTGTTTTATTCTATTGTTGAATTTTATTCAAGAATAAATTATCTACTTCATCCGACTAGTTCCGGGTTCAAGTCCCGGGCAACTCATTTTTGTAGATCGATGTTGTATTATATCTATATTTCTATTCTCTATTTCTATAAATAGAATGATATATAGAAAATAAACTTTTTTTATGAATCAATGAAATGGGATAAACAAGGTAAATTCGGATAAACCGAAATGAATAAGAACATACTAATGAATAAGAACATACTATGGATATTAGTATTGGTTGACACTGGTATATAAGTCATGTTATACTGTTGAATAACAAGTCCTCAAATTCTCGCATTATAGAGAATTTTTGTGCTTGGGAGTCCCTAATGATTAAATGAACCAAGATTTTACCATGACTGCAATTTTAGAGAGACGCGAGAGCGAAAGCCTATGGGGTCGCTTCTGTAATTGGATAACCAGCACCGAAAATCGTCTTTACATTGGATGGTTTGGTGTTTTGATGATTCCTACTTTATTGACTGCAACTTCTGTATTTATTATCGCTTTTATCGCTGCCCCTCCAGTAGATATTGATGGTATTCGTGAGCCTGTTTCTGGATCTCTACTTTATGGAAACAATATCATTTCTGGTGCGATTATTCCTACTTCTGCGGCTATAGGTTTGCATTTTTATCCGATCTGGGAAGCAGCTTCTGTTGATGAGTGGTTATACAACGGCGGTCCTTATGAACTAATTGTTCTACACTTCTTACTTGGTGTAGCTTGCTACATGGGTCGTGAGTGGGAACTTAGTTTTCGTCTGGGTATGCGTCCTTGGATTGCTGTTGCATATTCAGCTCCTGTTGCAGCCGCTACTGCTGTTTTCTTGATCTATCCTATTGGTCAAGGAAGCTTTTCGGATGGTATGCCTCTAGGAATTTCAGGTACTTTCAATTTTATGATTGTATTTCAGGCTGAGCATAATATTCTTATGCATCCATTTCACATGTTAGGTGTAGCTGGTGTATTCGGCGGCTCCCTATTCAGTGCTATGCATGGTTCCTTGGTAACTTCTAGTTTGATCAGGGAAACCACAGAAAATGAATCCGCTAATGAAGGTTACAGATTTGGTCAAGAGGAAGAAACTTATAATATTGTAGCTGCTCATGGTTATTTTGGCCGATTAATCTTCCAATATGCAAGTTTCAACAATTCTCGTTCTTTACATTTCTTCCTAGCTGCTTGGCCTGTAGTAGGTATTTGGTTTACCGCTTTAGGTATCAGCACTATGGCTTTCAACTTAAATGGTTTTAATTTCAACCAATCCGTAGTTGATAGTCAAGGTCGTGTAATAAATACCTGGGCTGATATTATTAACCGAGCTAACCTTGGTATGGAAGTAATGCATGAACGTAATGCTCATAATTTCCCTCTAGATCTAGCTGCGATGGAAGCTCCATCTGTTAATGGATAAAATTTTGATCTTAATTTAAAGTAGACGAGTTTTTGTTTAAAAATAAAGGAGCAATATCAACTTTGTTAATATTGCTCCTTTATATTGGATATTGGATTAGTAATCTTTTTTTTAGATTTCTATAGATTTATACATACGTTTTTGATTGATTTAATGATTCCTTATCTTTTTTTTTTTCCTTTGTTAGAAAAAAAAGGATAATGAAAAGGTAGAATTTGAGATATAGATCATTTTTACTATAAGGGCGGATGTAGCCAAGTGGATCAAGGCAGTGGATTGTGAATCCACCATGCGCGGGTTCAATTCCCGTCGTTCGCCCATATCTATATATAGATAGATATAGATATTGTTTAGGTTTTCAAGTATAAATCTGAAATAAAGAAAAATGGCTACTTCTAAAACTTATAAGTACGAATTCTTCAAAATAATAATTATTACAAAAGATATATTTTTGAGATAAAATAGATACATTTATCTATTTCACAAAAAAAGAATATATCCATATCGTGGTTTCCTCTTATAATACCTCAGGTGCTAATGAAACTATTTTAGTGAAATTTAACTGTCTCAATTCCCGGGCGATTGCGCAAAAGATTCGAGTTCCTTTTGGATTTCCTTCTTGATCAATTATAACTGCAGCATTATCATCATACTGAATTATTATACCGTTGCTACGTTTTAGTTGTTTACAAGTACGTACAATTACAGCTCTGATCACTTCAGATTTTTCTAAGTTCGTATTTGGTACTGCTTGTTTGATTACAGCAACAACAATGTCGCCAATATAAGCATATCGTCGATTACTAGCTCCTAGGATTCGAATACACATCAGTTCACGTGCTCCGCTGTTATCCGCTACATTCAAATGAGTTTGAGGTTGAATCATATCATTTTTTTATTATTTCAATCTAAAAAAGGAAGTAAAAATATTTTGTGTTCAAAAAAAAAGGAACCTATTATTGCCTTTTTTCTTTTCATTCTAAAGACCTATTTTCTTTGGTTCTCTTTTATTATCCTGAAATAATGAATTGAGTTCGTATCGGCATTTTGGATGATGCTATTGAAATAGCCTTTCTTGCTATATTTTCTGGTACTCCACCCATTTCATAAAGTATTTTCCCAGGTTTAACAACAGCTACCCAATATTCGGGAAATCCTTTTCCTGAACCCATACGTGTTTCAGTAGGTCTTACTGTAACCGGTTTGTCTGGAAAAATACGTACCCATATTTGTCCACCTCGGCGAACATTTCTTGACATTGCCCGCCGTCCCGCTTCTATTTGTCTAGATGTTATCCAAGCTGGCTCAAGTGCCTGAAGAGCATATCTTCCGAAGCAAATATTATTACCTCGATAGGATATTCCCTTCATTCTTCCTCTATGTTGTTTACGAAATCTGGTTCTTTGGGGGTTATAATTGATGGTTGTTTTTCAATTCCATCTTTATTACAGAACCGTACATGAGATTTTCACCTCATACGGCTCCTCGCGAATGAAGTAATTCAAATATCTATATCTATATGGATATAGATTCTATCTAATCGATAAAATAATAGAAATAGTCATATGTTTAGTAAATAACGAAATCTCGGTATTTTTTGAGATTTCATACAATCTTCGAAATTTTTAGATCTTGTTTTCAATATCGATTCTTAGAATTGGCAAAAATATAAAAAAATTCAATAAAAGAAAAATTCTCGCGGGCGAATATTTACTCTTTTATTCTCAAATTCAGATGTAATGAAATTCAGATGTTAATGTAGGGTACAACTCCTAAAAAATGGATTGTTTTTAGGTTTCTTCCGCCATCCCACCTAAGAAATCATTAAGATTTGTTTTCTTTAAGATTTTTTTAATAAAATCTTAAGTCTTAAGTATTTGCAGGTTTCGTCGTTCCCATCGCCTCTCGATTAATGGTTAGGTTTTAATTCGACAATGGAGCCTTTCTCATAGCTAAAAATTAATAAAATTTTTTTAGAATAGAATATTCATTTCTTTTTTCGTGAATCAATATTATCAGTTTTTCTTGATTCAGAGCTCTTAATTTATTGACATTAAAAAAAAAAAAAAAATATATATATTATTCTTTTTTATTTTTAAGGATGCTTTAATACACTATCTTTTCTGAGATGACCCATAGACCTTTACATATTCGAATTCTATATCATTGATATATTTTAATCTCTTTCTTTCACCTTTTCTTTTATCTATATATTTTTATTGCTTTACAACTAAATAATCTTTTTTTTCTTTTATCTTTCACAATTTTTCAGTTGCTATATTCTTTTTTTATTAAATTTTTTTTCTTTTGACTAATTCTTTAGATCTAGATAATCCGAAGTGATGTGTTGGTTATTAGTTCTTTTTAAATGAATTGATACTATTAACCGGTTTCTTTTTTTTTTTTAATCATTCTAAAAAACTAACGAGTCACACACTAAGCATGGCAATCCTCTATAAAATGATTAATTTCTTTTTTTAGTCGATTCAATCTTATAAAATAGATAAATTTTTGAGAATCAAAATCGAGTAATTTTTTCTTTTTTGTTTTATATAAAATCAAAATAGGACATTGAATTATTGAATAGAAAGAAGGACATATTTTTCTTTATTTCGAAAATATCCAAACTTTTATCCCTAAAACTCCATAAATAGTTCGAACTGTATAACAACAATATTCAATTTTAGCTCGAATGGTTTGGAGAGGAACCCTACCTTCTCTGATCCATTCGACACGTGCAATTTCTTTTCCATCAATACGTCCTGCAATCTGTACTTGAACTCCTTTTGTACCTGCTTGTTCAGTTAATTCAATAGCTTTTTTCATTGCTTTACGAAATGAAACTCTATTCTTTAATTGTCCAGCTATAAATTCTGCAAGAATATTAGGGTGTTTATAAGCATTTGTAACTTTTACAATAGCAATGTTTAGTTTTCTATTCACACAATTCAGTTTTTTGTGCATATTCGTCTGTAATTCTTCGATTTTTTGAGGCTTACCCTCTATTAATAACTTTGGAAATCCCATATATATTATGACTTGAATCAGATCGATTCTTTTTTGAATCTTTATCTCTCCAATTCCCTCGACACCCGAGGATATTCTTCTATTTTTTTGTATAAAATTTTTTATCCAATCTCGTATTTTTTTATCTTCTTGTATATTCTCAGAATATTTTGTTGGTTGTGCAAACCAAATAGAATCATGACTTTGAGTTGTACCAAGTCTGAAACCAAGCGGATTTATTTTTTGTCCCATAATTCCCCACTACTGTACATAAAATTACATAAAATGATATTTCTTATTTGTGTATTTTTTATCTATAGATAGATCTTTATAACTCATTATAGCTCATTGACTAAGTTCGTTGAAATTTCTATTGTGACTATCATCGACTATTGTAAAATAA
>Ga0214545_1000179_pt1 | contig 81737 bp, 60 predicted proteins | sample CNSS4metaG_FD_160064 | JGI IMG/M metagenome (GOLD analysis project Ga0214545, IMG submission 160064) | Root nodule microbial communities from cowpea collected in UCLA plant growth center, Los Angeles, California, USA - CNSS4 | ecosystem: Host-associated > Plants > Roots > Nodule | place: USA...
TAGCTACCTATGTTTTAGCTACTTGTGACTATTGGACTCTAAATTGGTTACTAATTGAATTAGTGACTAATTTTATCATTTTAGTGACCAATAATTTAGTTACTAAAACCAAGTTTTCTTGTAGTGTTGGAAATTGAGGCTTTTCCTTGGATCACCGATGAACTCCCCTTGACTCTCCTCCAAACCAGTACTCTTTTCCTCTTCACAACTCACATTTTTTCCTCTGTCAAAACCTTCCTCACTATCCTCAAACTATCATACTCAAGGGTGCTCTCTTTCTCCCTCAATTCTTCCCCTTAATGATGCTTTAATGGTGATTAATAAAAAAAAACAAAAATGACCTTAAGCTTAGTTTTAATTGCCATTCAATTTGATTTTCCAGCACGCTTGGCTGCTCCTCTAGCTAGGGTTTCTCTTGCCCCTTCACATTCTTACCAAAACTAGAATTGATAAAAAGAACGTTTATTGTCTTGTCCAAGCCAAGATTTGAACCCATCACCACACAATTGCAATTCAAGTGCACAACCATTTCAACTAAGTCATCTTTCATGATAAAATTCATACTTCAAAGATTATATCCTAGTTATCATGCTCGAATCACATTATCAAAACAAAAATAATAAAATAAAATAACACAAATGGCATACATTTAATGGCATTCAAGTCCTCTCACACAATCAAAGTACTCTCAACCACTTGAGCTAGTACTTTTCCACGTCATGAAGGTTAACATTTAATGCCATAAAGGCTCCTCCTACCCGCATTTATTAAATAATTATTTATTTAATTATTTATATTTAGTGGGTCTTACATCAGGTCCTTACTTGAATCCTTACTAAATTATATAATGAGACACCACCACGAACTTCGTGGAATTACGTCCTAAGCATGAGGCACCACCATGAGCTCCCACTAACAGGGCTCATGGAATTACATCCTGACCATGAGGCACCACCACACAACCATCATGGAATTACGTCCTGACCAATGAGGCACCACCATGAAACCATCATGGAATTACATCTCGACCAATGAGGCACCATTATGAGATCTCACCTAGAGATTCATGGAATTACGTCCTAAACCACATAAAAATCATGTCTCACCAACCCATCATATAGTTATCATGCATACCAATCCCATGCCAACATTTATAACCAACCATTGATTCATGTTCCACACCAAGATCATACCAAACTGATTATTTCCAGTCCATAAACCACTTAACGCATGCATACTGAACCAATTCATGCCTTAACAGAGTAATACAATCATACAAGTGATCACCAACCAAAAACAGAGGGAAGAACAGGCACATAGCAAATCCCTGCACCAGTGTTGCTCAAGCCATGGACCCTCGCTCAAGTGAAAAGGGTCTTTCGCTTAAGCTACAGGCCCTCGCTTAGGCGAGACTGCCAACAGAGAGTTCTGCTAATTTCGCGAGTTCTCGCTTAGGCGAGTCCTCATCGCCTGAGCGAGACCACCCCTTGCCCAAAGGTGAGGTTCCTCGCCTGGGCTACAACTACAGCGACACACATCAAGCTCCCACGCGTTCTTGCTTAGGTGAGCCTCTCTCGCATGAGCGAGATAGTACCTCGCTCAAAACGAGAGCTCTCCGCCTGAGCGAGAGCTCTAGTAGGAACCTGGGTTTGTTTTTGCTATTCTTGCCTAGGCAAGACAGGCTCGCTTGGGCGAGAGTATCAGTACTCGCCATTGTTCTCCCTGCATCAGCCATACATACACATCCAAACAACACAACAAGGCATTCCATACGTTCACAGTAGCACACAAGCCATACAAATATGAAACATAGCTGAAAATAGGCCGATTTACGGAAAGAATGAAAGACCCTAGCTTCCCTTACCCGAACAAAGGTTAGAGGAAGACAATGGTGCTCATTAAAGAAACATAGTAGCTCCAAGAGCAGGTTCAAGAGCTGGAAACACTGACCTAGACAGGAAACGAGGTTATACCTATGAACCTCAGTTGCTCCACGAAAAAATAGAGCTAAAGGGAAGAGTATAAGGGGCTGGAGGTCGACTTACATGGAGTAGAATGAGCTTGAGTGAACTTGATAGAGGTGGAGATCAAATCCTAGTAGAGTACTGTTACAACTCTAAGAGAGGAAGGAGAAGGTTTTTCTGAAAATGAGCATAATGAGAGTGTTAGGACTGTTTATGAGTTTTGGACATCCCTATGGGTCAGCCTTAGGCCCAACAGATTATGATAGCCCTTAAACATTGGACATAAATAATTGGATCTTACAAATAATATAAAAAATATATGCATGTAAAATTTTAGAATTTAAATTAATTTATTTAGGGTAATTATGTAATAGGTATGAAATTTCAATTTTCTGGATAACGAAATTTCTTTAGAAACTTTAACGGTCCACAATTAAGGAAGTATTTCTTTGCATTTATATTATTTTTTTTATCTATGACTAAAACTTTGTTTAGAAGTACTAAATCTAATACTTAAGTTTGAGTAATCTATAACAATATATAAAGGGGATTCCTCTTTTTGTGTCCACTTTTCATTTTCCAATTTTATCTTTAATTACTATTTTAAAAATTAATTATTTTTATAATTATTTTTTTTAACCGTTTTTTTTAAATTTTTTATTTTGACCATTATTCTAAAAACTTTTTTAAACAGTTATTTTATTTAACAACTATTTTAAAATTAATTATATATATTTTAAAAATAAATATTATTGATTTTATAAATTAAAAAATTCGGATACACAGGCGCGACAGCGTCTGTGTGTTCGCTAGTCAGTAGAAAAGGTTTTAATTTTTAGATGAAAAAATTTTATATGAAAAAAAAAAGAATTTTATAGATTTTTTCAAGACATAGAATCAGATTGTTTGTATCATATTTATTTATTGTAAAATGTAAACTATACATTTTAAGCAAAATCTTACCTGTGTTCATATTTTTTTTTGTAATCAGTTTGTTCTTTAATTTTAAAATAAGTCAGTTTTTTTGGCCCCTTAGAGTGATTTAAAATATTAATTTTCAGTTTAAATTTAATGTTGTTAATATATTTAAAATATTGAATCAAATAAAAACCCGAAGGTTTTTATTCCGCAAGAATGACTGTGAGGAGGAGTTTACAAAAATTTACATATCTTTCTCCACCCAAAATTTAAACTGATAAAGTTTAGAAATCACTTAAAAAATATAAATGAATAAACTGAAGTTTTAAATGAACAAACTGAAAAAAATACATGCATCAGATGAAAAATTAAAATAGAATTTAACTTGTTTCTTAAAGATTTTATGTTGCGAAAACAAAAAAGAGTGACTATACCAATACCCACAAATTAAGGATATTTCCGTGATTTTTCCTCTTTCATCAAATTCAACAATCACGAACAACCCCTCTAAGTTACTCACTGCTCATTAATTTCAATCTCACAAAAACGTGAACTATGCAAAAAAGGTTACCGAAAACTACCGAAGGAAAGTGAAAGAGAATTATAGGTTTCAGTTTCAATTACAATTTCAATTTCCATTTACGTTTTTCTCAGATCCGATTTTCAGTTTTCCCACTCAACCGCATTTCCACGCCAATGAAACTCCTTGAAAAACTCGCCATTTTTTATTTGCACTTTTTGATTTCCGTTTCGTAAGGGAAAAGAAGCGAGGATGTTCAGATTGGAGCAGGAGAAGATCCGCAAATGAATTTGATTCTCGATTCGTTCTTCGAATTTCGATTGCGAAGTTGTTGCCATGGCCGAAGCTCTCTCGGTGATTCCGCCCGCCGTGCTTCGCAACCTCGCCGACAAGCTCTACGAGAAGCGCAAGAATGCAGCACTGGAGGTTGCTTTCTATTATAAAAAATTGTGACTTTTGTTCCTTTTTTTCTCCTGTTTCCAATTTGGTGTGTTTTGAGTACATTGATGATTTTAAAGGGTTTTGTGTTATAACTATTATTATTATAGGTCGAGGGGATAGTGAAGCAGCTTGCTTTTGCTGGGGATCATGATAGGATAGTTGCTGTGATCAGTTTGTTGACTACCGAATTCACTTATTCGCCACAAGCAAATCACCGTAAGGTAGTGCTAATTATGTTTTTTTAATCTTTAATTTGGGTTAATTCTAGCTTGAATTTAATAATTTGAGCATTTTTTTTTTTAAATTTAATTTATTGAAGGGAGGGTTGATAAGCTTAGCTGCTGCCACTGTTGGGTTGACAACTGAAGCTGCTCAGCATCTCGAGGTAAGGGGATGCCAATCACTTGCTATTTTTGTCATATTAAATTACTCAAATTTCATTTTGGGTGGTGTACCTTAGAAGCTTGGTAGTGTTCACTGGTTGGGATTAATTTCCTATTACATGGGATTAAGGATTTCTCAAATAACCTTTTAATGCTCTTTAATATGGTTAAAGTAAAAATAAGATACTTGTTACTTACTTTGACTTGATAAGTTATGTCAGAACTGTATGTATTTTCATCTGTTCAGACCTATGAATCAGAAGCTCTCTGGGGGATGCGGCTTTCAAATTTGCTATATATAAATTAGTGACTTTTCAACTTCAAAGTTCATATTTAGATGTATATCTATATGAGTAATTTTGGATATGCAGTAATATTCAGCAAAACTATTTGTCCTGTAATTCATAGGCAGATATGATAACCTTTTGCAGTAGTTTTAAACATTCTTTAGTCGGCATTTTTCTAGCATCTGTAGCACTAGGCACTTTGAAAACCACAGCATTATGAAACTGCAATTTCAAGCATATCAATGAATGAAATATAATAGGTGTAGCTTCACTGTAGTTATTGACATGAAACATGCTAATTACTTTTGAATGCTAGTTCTCTTTTTTATGGTTAAGCTGATCTTCCCATGGGTCAAAATTTTAGGATGAGGTTTAATAAACCAAAAGTTATTATTTAAACTAGAAGGTTGAAATTGATGTGTGTATACATTTTTGACAGCTAATTGTACCTCCTGTATTAAATTCCTTTGCCGATCAAGATAGCAGAGTACGTTATTATGCTTGTGAAGCATTATACAACATAGCAAAGGTGAGGATCAATTCTGCTTACCTATATAAACCATTAATACTCTAATGTACAATTCTCCAATGTCATCACGTTTTGATGCTAGGTTGTGAGAGGAGATTTTATTATATTCTTCAACCAGATCTTTGATGCCTTATGCAAGCTTTCTGCAGACTCAGATGCCAATGTACAAAGTGCTGCACATCTCTTAGACCGACTTGTGAAGGTATAATAAATTTCTCCTGAACTCCAACAATCCTTTGGCAGGTTTACATGAGTGGATAACTGCTCATATCATATGTTTTCTGAATATGTATTATTGATCTAATAATGATTTGAATTACTGTTCCTTTTGATTAACTAATGATTAAATGTTACTTTATTCAAACAGGATATTGTGACTGAAAGTGATCAGTTCAGGTGCACATCTTACTTCTGTGCTGTATGTTTTTCTGCACGACTGTATCCTGTTGTCTTTTAAATTTCGAAAGAGGCAATTTGTAATGCTTCATGCTCCTCCCCCATTTTAATCTCTTGATCATCAGTATTGAAGAATTTATACCATTGCTGAGGGAGCGCATGAATGTTTTGAATCCATATGTTCGTCAGTTTTTGGTTGGATGGATTACTGTCCTGGACAGTGTCCCAGATATTGACATGCTGGGCTTTCTTCCTGATTTTCTTGATGGTAAGTGTATTAGTTGAAGAGTCATTTTTTACATTTATATTCTCTTGAGAAAATCTATGTAAAACAGTTAATCTTCATGAACATCTCAGGTTTGTTTAATATGCTGAGTGATTCAAGTCATGAAATACGTCAACAGGCTGATTCAGCTCTTTCGGAGTTTCTTCAAGAGATTAAAAATTCACCAGTAAGGCTTCTGACAATGTATCTTTTTTCCTTTTCATTTGAATATATTCAGATCGCAATTCTTCTTTTTTGGCCTTGTTTTTCTGCTTTAGTTTCCCAGTTAGGGTTTACTACTGCCATTTTCTGCTTTTATATGTTTCCCATTGTTTAGGTTTCATTCATGTTGATTGTCTTTCCCCATCCTTGCATTTTTTAGGTTTCATCTATTTGCTCACTTCTTGTGGTGTACAACTGTGCACCATTTTCACCTCATATATTGAAACAAAAGCAACATGTTTTGTTCATTTGTCATTTTCTGACTCAAGCAGTGCTACTCTTGAAGTCTGTAGATTATGGTCGAATGGCTGAAATACTGGTACAAAGGGCAGGTTCTCCAGATGAATTTACTAGGTTAACAGCTATCACGTGGGTGAGTTGTGTTGCAATGTTTTGGCTTGTTTAACAAGTTTTTATCGTAATCAAACTTTTGTTTAGTGTTGGCATCTTGTCAAAGTTATTATGACTTGTTGTTCATTATTATTTTCCTTAAATAGTATCTGTGCTTTCTTGTTTTAACAGATAAATGAGTTTGTTAAACTTGGTGGAGATCAGCTTGTTCCATATTATGCTGACATTCTTGGAGCCATTTTGCCGTGTATATCTGATAAAGAAGATAAAATTAGAGTGGTAGGCTTATTGGTGTTTTCACTCTTTCCCTGTCTTTACCCTGTTTTTTGGTAATTTACCTTTTTTTATTCCTGGTATGATGTTTAATTTTGGTGTTGCCTGCATTGGAATGCAATGGTTTAGAACTCTGTGGCTTATGTATTAGGTTGCTTGTGAAACCAATGAAGAGCTACGTGCAATCAAGGCTGATCCAGCTGACGCATTTGATGTAGGAGCAATCCTGTCCATTGCTAGGAGGTGTAGTTTTTTTCTGAAAATTGCTGCTTTTCAATTATGATTGAGGGCCTGTTTAGTTTAGCTGACTCTATTTTTCTCTGTTTATTCCGGAGAATGATTTTTCAAATGATTTGACTGGTTAGGCAACTATCTAGTGAATGGGAGGCTACTCGAATTGAAGCTTTGCACTGGATGTCGACCCTTTTATCCAGACATCGTAGTGAGGTGATTTGATTGAATTCAGCTTTTATTGTTATATTTTGAGGATTCTATTGTTATATGGAATGAATCTAGTCTCTTAATATGCTTATTTGGAATCTTTGTCATAGATCTAAATTCCACACCTATTTGGATATTTCAGGAATCTTTAGAAACTTTGTGTTGTTTATGTCCTGTACCATTATTAGCCTTTGATTATACGTTTGCCCAGAGATTTATTTCATTGAATTATAATAGAAGTTATTTGGCTGAAATCAGTAACTAATGCTATTTTTCTCCTTTTATAATTTTACCCTATTGCTTGAATATCAAATAATATTATGCTTTCCTTTTTGTTATTCCAGAAATAAGGGACCCACTTTAACTTTTTGACGTGATCTAATTTATTATGGTAAAAAATATCTTAGCCATTAAGGTCATACTTGTTTGTGCTTTTTCCAGAGATAGCTCTTATTTATTTTTTAAATTAGAGAATTAGAAAATCTGTTAAAAATTAAAAATCTGTTTACTGCGTTCATCAGAAGTTGAAAATAGCTCTTGGGAAAAGGAACCCTTAAAAACACCGAGCCATGGATTTTTAGTTTTCTAAGCTTTAACAGCCAGGTCTTTTCAATTCTGCAAATCATTTTGATGTTGTCGTGACAGTCCAACTGAACAAAATAACTTTCTTTATTATGAAGAACAGCTATAGTTTTATCCTATTGGATGAGGTCGTCTATGTTGATCACATGACACCGTTAAGTTAAAAACCAAATTATCTGGGATATATACACTGAGATTTCTTTTAATAATAATTCCCTTTGTTTCCATTTTTGGTCTCCTTTTTTTACAGGGCTAAAGGGCATGCGATTTACTTTTTTCACAAGTGCCTTCATTGGCCTTCTTTGCACATATCCAAACCATCGTAGTCAATTTTTTGTCATCTTATTCTCAATGAGTACCACACTAATATCTCCTCTTATTTAATCATTTAATATCCTGTCCTTTCTTGTTTAAGGGTAGCCTTGCCACTCATCTTAACATCCCATTTATGGCACTCTCACTTTTCTTTGTTTATCACTCTTAAACTCTAAGAAAGAGAGAAACGTAGAGCTAAGACTGTATTATAAGATAGCACGGGTGCTTTATTTATATTTGATAAAAAGGAATCAATACAATAAATAGAGGGGAGATTTGATATCCTCTAATAACAAATATATGATACAAGAATAAATAAAAAGTTCCTAATAATACATGTATAAATTGGATCAGTTTCGTATTTTTATAACTACAGCAATCACACAAAAAACACACAAATACAGTTTGTATCAACTTATTTTTTGGGCTGAGAAAGCATGATAGTTCTAAATAGTAGCCATGTTGTGTTGTCCGTGTGTCAAACATGTATTCATGTTGGACACTTGACATTTTTTTCTTATCGCACAAAAACACACGAATAGATGAGTGCAAACTTATTGTTTGGTGTCAAGACAGCTCTATACATCTAAATATTGGCCATGATATGTTGTCCAGTTGTCAAACATGTAATCATGTTGGGCATGGCATGGACACTCAACATCTTTACCTGCATTTTACAGCTCTTATCACTTTTTGTTTTTACAACTTTTATACCAATAGAAATTGAAATACTACAATATTAAGATATACTGTAACAGTTAATTAATTATGTTTAAAATAAATCCTCTTGTGTTAAGAATTTTATTTTATGTTCATTTTAATTACGTTTATGGTTTTGTTAACCTTGTCCCTTTGTGCTAATTTGAAGCAATTGCAGTTGGAAAGTTGTTTGTTGGGAAATAAAATATTTTTGATAGTGGATGTACTAAATTAAAAATGATTTTCCTCTGAAGTGAAAGCATCCACCTTTAGTTGCTGAAATCAGCTATAACGACTGATGCCAACAAAAACTGCTAATTTTACGCATATTATACAGTGCCATGACCTGCATTTTTAAATTTTTTTTTCTCCATTTTATGTTGTATCCTTGTCCATGTATGTCCCTTGCAGTACCTGAGCCTTCTAGTTTCGCAATCTTTTCCTTTTCGTGTAAAATTTTCCCCATTGACATGACATCTGCCCTTTTGAATTATTACTTTTTCAATTTGTGTGAAATGTTTTTTAATTGTGTTATTCTGTTATGTCTGTGCTCACTATTTGCATCTGTTGTCTGAATCAGGTTTTGATATTTCTGAATGACATATTTGATACCCTACTCAAAGCACTTTCAGATTCTTCTGATAAGGTAGCGTCCTGGTGATAACTTTTTTGTACCTTTATAGTGTTAACCAACCCAGATAAGTTATAGTGTGTATGTATATCATTTCAACTTGGACAATCACAATTAGTTGAGATGCTAAGTTGCTGACCACCCTAACTCAGATGTGTGGTTCTCTAATGCTCTCTCAAGCCCTTTATTTTGGTCCCAATTGTAAGAGAAATAGACTCACTTTCAGGTGTATTAATAGCTTAACTCCTTTTATATCCCTAATTTATTGGGAGCTCTATTAGTGAAACACCCAGTCTTTCCCTAAACCCTAACCCTATGCAAGTGGGTGTATTCATTGGTGGAGAAATTATCTCTCAATCAGGTTATGTATAGTGCTAGTATATATGACAACTAAAACTATTTAGTTGTGTGCATTTTTTGGAGTAAAATTATCTAAACTAATCTTGTTATTCTTGATGGATTAAGTTTTTTTTTTTTTTCATATTGAGGGCTGGGGAGAGTATTATTTACGGGTCAAAACATTAAAAATTACAATTTGTTCTAGAGTAAATTATATTGGCATCCTTTGAGATTTTCTCAAATTAAACTGAGACCCTAGTTTTTTTTTTTTTAATTCTACACAAATATCCCCTTTGTTTTAAATAATTACATTTCTCTCCCTTTTACATTATACATGCGCCTCCTTAAGTTTTAGAATCATACTGTTGCACCCCCTAATAAGGGAGGTCATTGTAATGGTGAAAAAAGCAGGAGGTGAAAGTGTAATTTGAGAAAATCACGGGGTTCATTGTATTTTACTCAGACAAAAGAGATTGGGCAGTTTTTTCTTTTTTGGTCGGGGAGACTTCAAATTCCCTTTTAGCCTCTTACAATACATTCTCAGACAAAATGAACATGACCATTCAGCTTATACCCTACTGGAGGAAGGGGTAAATTATCATATGGCACTGCAAGTCATATTATACTGGGAAAACATGATGTTTGGTAATGCTTCAGTTGCCTAGATAATGATTAAAAGCTGGCTGTTGCCCTTTCCCTTTCCATCCTCCAATGGTTCTCATGTCTAGTACTAGGCCATTTTGTGTCTAAGATATGCATTTTTCTAGAAAGAGAGAATGTGGAAGATTATAAAATAAAATTGGAGAACATCAGAAGGATGAGTGCACAACACTGATGCTTTAAAGTTCAAATTTTATTTTTCACTTTTTCATTTGGGAAGCATGTCAGCTACAACTCTGCCGCATAATTGCTGATTAGGAACAGTAACTTCTAACAATATGTCCTTACAAATACTTTGAAGTGATGTTTTTCTTTTTATTGAAAGAATTGTGCCTGAAAATAAAGTGTATACTTGGTTTTCCTAAGAAGGTCATATATATAGATATCTTGCATATGCTCTCTTGATTGTTAAACAATAGTTTAAGTTTTGTATCAAATCATCCAGTTAAACTGGTTGAGATCATGAATCAGCTATGTCTATGGTTTGAATATTATCTAGTTAAACCATAGTTTGATCATGATTTAACCACAAATTTGTGGTTAAACAAATTGAGTAATTAATTGGGGTTGATCTGACCAATATTTTGAACATTATCTAGTTCTTTCCATCTCTTCTTTGATCTTTAAAAGATTGCTTGAGTTGACTGGATAAAAAAAGTTGTAACTTTGGACTTTACCTGGTATGTTATTTGTGTAATTTGGGAAATTAATAATTCACTTGAATTGTCCTTGATTCATTTCACTTCGGTAATGTTAAATAGGTTGTGCTTCTAGTTCTTGATGTTCATGCATGCATTGCAAGGGATCCCCTCCACTTCCGGCAGCTTGTTGCTTTTCTAGTGCACAGTTTCCAACTAGATAATTCTCTTTTGGAGAAGTAAGCTATTTTCTTTTATCCTATGAATTATAGTTATAATTTCGTAAAATATGTTCTTACTACTAATATCCACTTTTTCATTCATTAAATTTTGTAATTTTATATTATAAATTCCAGGCGTGGTGCTTTGATAATTCGTCGCCTTTGTGTTCTTTTGAATGCTGAGAGAGTCTACCGGGAACTTTCTGCAATATTAGAAGGAGAATCTGATTTGGACTTTGCATCAATTATGGTTCAGGTTTGTGACTTTTCCAAGTGCTAAACACTGCCTGCAGTGTATTTTCTTTGTTTTTATTGGGAAATTTGTTTGGTTTTATGCAGTCTTACACATCTCACTGATGGAAAATGTGGATTTACTGAGCGTTCATGCTTAATAGACAATACACTTAATTTGATCCTCCAAAGTTGTCTATGTCACCATAGTAAACCTTCAACAAGTCAGATTAGTTTCTAAAAGGATTTTGTTGGTTGCAAAATTAGTCCCTAAAACTTAAAGTTGTTACTAAATCCCTCAGATATTTTTTTAATCCTGCTTTAATCATCCATAAAGACTGATGTGGTGACGTTTTAGTTTTTTCCTTTAATCTATCATTAGATTACACCTTCAAATATTCTTGTTTTGAACCACTAGTCCTCCATAGTGACCAATATGATGACATTTTAGATATCATGGGATTAGTTGGGTGACAGATTAAACCTTTGAAGCTCTAAATTGACAAGATCTTTTTGAGATCTAATATTTTGGTAATTTTGATTTTGGGTGACTACTGACCCAAATTTTAGAAAAACCATATGATGACTCATAACTTTGGAGTACTAAATTGATGGATTTAACTTTTTAAAACAACATTGTTCTGTAATGGAATTTTAATCTTGAGATTTCAAAGATCAAAGCTTATGCTATTTGGCAGGAAAATGTTTGTTTTTTTTTCCAAAAATGTGCTATGTAGGCTTCAATCTATTTTATGGAATTGAAATTAATAACTTCCTGGATGGTGTTGGGATGACTAGGTTTTGGATACTATTTTCAATATTATATTTTGTTGCTTATTTCTTTTTTTGTTCCATTGTATTTCTTTTTCCTTTTCTTTAGTCTGAAGGTAAACTGTCCCATGTAATGAAGCAGTATTCATCTGCATTTATTTTTCCCCTTTCTAAAATATTTCAGGCTTTGAATTTGATCTTACTTACATCATCAGAATTATCTGAGATTCGAGATCTTTTGAAGCAATCACTTGTAACTCCTTCCGGGAAGGACCTATATGATTCTCTGTATGCCTCTTGGTGTCATTCTCCAATGGCAATTATAAGTCTATGCTTTTTAGCTCAGGTAGGTCTCTATAATGAGATTCTGATTATATGTTGCCTCTCCAAGTTTCTTTCTTTCTCTAGCAAGTGCACAAGTGCCTCACACACTCATTGTAAACAGTTTCTTTTTGTTGATAGTATACAACATTTTAGTAAAATAAAAGTTGTCTTCCTGACAGACTTACCAACATGCCAGTACTGTGATTCAGTCACTGGTGGAGGAGGATATTAATGTCAAACTATTGGTCCAACTGGATAAATTGATCCGCTTGATGGAAACTCCAATCTTTGCCTATCTTCGATTGCAGGTGCATAATTAAAACATGTTTCGTGTATTTTGTATCTTTTAATTCTTGGAATAACATATATTTTACTTAATCTGGTAAAATATGATAGATATCTAATAGAAACAGAGAAAAGTTTCAGTTAGAGGAGGAGAGAATGCAGACATAGGATCAATTGTTCATCACATTGGTAAACTGAGAGTACAAGTATCAGTTACAGAGTATAACATAACAGACAGAACAACTGGCTGACAAACTGAACAACTGACTAAACTTATCTAAAGGATAAATTCTATATCTCTAATAACATGGAGTTGTTGAATGGTGGATTATGTTTATTATTATTTTTTTCGTTAAAATATAAACAATTATGTTATTCCAATACCTGATAGTTTTTCTTTAGGTTTCATTTATCTTACGACACTCCAAATACTAAATGGTTTTTGTTTGTATCAAACCTCCTGTTGGCATTTATCATCCAAAATATTACATCTGATGCGGTAAGTTTTTGTTTTTAACTTAAAAGGTGAAAGTTAACATATTATTAGGATGAGTTCTCTAATAGGCAGTACTCATAATTTATCTCACACTGTTTATCATGTATGTTGAGCATTCAGTATAAAATACAGTGATTGTAACTCCTAAATATTATGGGTTGCATACTCAAAAAGAGCCTTGCTGTTTTATGTATCAAATTTTAATTACAGATCCCATTTTTGGAGTTGATTTACCATGCTGTACCCCACTCTAATAACTTATCACAATGGCAATTGTAATGTTGTCCATATAGCACTTTTTGTGATGTGGAACCCTTTGACTGAGTGTTTGGTTCCCCTTTAAGGGAAGGAAAAATGTAATACATAAGTTGTTGTAATTTGAAAGCCTGGTTGTTTCTATAAACATAAAATCATATATAGGAATTTTTAATATGGTTCTCAATCCCTTTGAAGTGTCCTTTATTGACACAGGCACCTTATAGTATTCATGTGCTCTTCCTCGTGTAAGAGTTTTCCATTTCCTCCATGTTTGATATGATTAATTTTCTCTTGCATGAGATTCTGGTAAGGGATAATTATGTTTAAATGGTTTCTCTCATGCTCTGACGTCATTGTTTTTGCAGCTTCTTGAACCTGGAAGATATATATGGTTATTCAAGGCATTGTATGGTCTTCTGATGTTGCTTCCTCAGGTATCTGGAACATTTCTTTTACCTGTTGAGAAGTTGTAGTTTCCTTGTAATAGGATGTATTAAAATATCCTTCTAAACATAGTATCTTGGATGATCCAAAAAGATACTGTAATTTTTTTCTTATTTCGGTCTCTTTTTTTCCAATAATAGGGATTTTGTTCCTTGATATAGGATGACTGAAAAAAATGTAATTCTAGTGATGTAAATTAATAACGACAGTATCTTTTTTCAACTTGGTAGCAAAGCTCTCGATCTTGGAGAGCTTTATTATATCCTGGATGTTGGTTGGATTGAAACGTAATCTTTTGGACACTTGAATATGTTTAGTAATTACATTTTAATTGGGAAAGAAGATTTGCACTTTGTGGTTTCAGTTTGCAAAAAATGAGACCTTTTTAAGATGGGCTATACGAGCAGACTGTTTCAGTGCAGATTTGTTTTCTGCGTATGGACTTAAATGAATGGGACGGCCTGTGCGCCTACTTCTACTCCCAGTGTATGTGCCTACTTCTTGCGAGACCGACTTGCCATTGAACACATTGATAGGGTTGTCAGACACCATCTATTCCATTCAAAGGGATGGTGTCAAGTAGTTCAGTTCCATTTTGTCCTGGATCTACAACTTTTGCAACTTTGTTTTGAGTTGTGTTTTTGGGTATGCTATGGTTTTCAGTTATGGTTGACTGTTGCGTCCTAATGGTTTTATCTATGTGGTGGGTCCATATGTTTGTAATTATCTATGATGGAGCAAAGGCTAATACATTAAAAAAATTCTTAAAGGACGTTTGAGGTTTGATCATATTGATGGAGGGGGTTCTCTCCTAAATCACCCAAGGGGTGGGACAGTGAAGATTCAACCATAATGACCTGGGTGTGGCATTCTTTGGTTTTGGAAATAAGCAATAACTAAATGTTTTATCCTTTTGCACAAAGAGACGTGGGATTGAGTGCAACCTTCTTTTTTGTTAGATATAACGAGCTTATGCCCATTTCTTTGTTTTTCTTATTTATAAATGCATAACCCTATGTGCTTTACACACATTAGAGATTTGGCCTATGCCCCTCTCTTTTTTTTTAACATTTTTGAAAAAAGGATTTTGCTGCATGCTAGAAGGAATTTTCGTAGAACACAAGGTACTGGATAGGAATTTTGGTATTACGGGGTGTCTAAGTGTCACATTGAGTAGTATGAGATGCTTGCTGGAGTATTTAAGTGGTTGGTTTTCCTCCCTTAATTGCTAGCCTTTGAGGGTGGGCCTAAGTGCTTGGTATTTATTTGTCTCTGCCTATCAAAGTATCATGGAATCCTTAATGGATTATGATGGCCATTGTGCATGTTGAGGTTGTGGAAAGCGGAAAATTCTGTAAATTCCTCCTTGGCCTAAACTCAATCCTATTTGGGTATACCATCCTAGGGAAGGAGAAGCTTCCTTCTCTACTTGAAGTGTGAAATATTAATCATGGTTGATTGAGGAAGCTCCAACACAGGTTCAAAGGAAGAGATACTACTTAATGTTAGCTTTTTGAAGAGATCGACCTTTGAAGAAAAGTAACTTGTAAAATTGGGAGTGACATCCTCCAAAGAAGGCATATCAGCCAAGGAATCAGACTCTACTGACACACCACCAGTAGAAATATCCAAATTCTTGACAAGAGAAGATCTATTCAAAGCACAAGTATTATCCTGATTAATCACCAGTACCATTGGTTCAGGATGTAACTGAGCAAGAGGTAGTACTACAATAGGCTCAACCACAGGCTCGACTATAGGCAACACCAAAAGTTCCACCATAGGCTCCACCACAAACTTCACAGGCTGAACTAGAGAGCCTTTAGTCCCATCTTATGCACCAACCATCTTAGGATGATATTGTTGCTTTATTTTTATGCCAACCGTTTTCTCCCTACCAAAAATAACATTGGCATCTTGTCGTAACTGTCTAGAATTAGATAGATCATGACCAATCATTTTACAATTTGTATAAAATAGAGGCAATTTCTCAAATTCCACATCAGCAATAAATACAAATCCCATCCTTTCCTTTGATTTGGAAATCAAATAGCAAATTAACATCAACCAAGGCACGTGTAAAGAAACCTTGAAATTTATTCATGGTATAATCATCAAAAGATAAATATGTACCAATCCCGCGTGTTATTGAGAAAATCGCTTTCGATTGCCAATATTCCAAAGATTGAGTTTTCGTGAGTTTGATAGAATCCGAGATAAAATCTTTTGTCTAAGCAAAAACATGACGAATGCCAAGAGATAAATTTGAAGTTCCAATAGCTGAAACCCTTTTCATGTCTTTTCAAAGAAGAAAAAGCAAATTCACAAACCCCTTTGCCAGCTGGAATTGCCTTCCATTGACCGAAATGCTTCCAAGTGACTTTAAGTTTTTTACATAGTTCCAAATGTGTACGGTTATCCCCTTTTGTTAACAAAATACACCCATGCAAATGATTTTTGCACTCCTCCAGGCCAACAAGAGAAACCTTTTTGGCAATTTGGACAAAGGTCTTATTTCCCTTTATATAAGAAAGTAATTGTGACAAAGAAATATCACACGTATTATTAAGGATCTAGGCAAAATACGTTTTTGTGCCCACACATTTGAAGAGGATTTAGGGGAAACTAATTTTCCCTGATCCTGTCCCTGTAAACAATCCCAAGGTATACGAAACCTCGAAGAAGAAGCTAGACCTACGCCTCACCACGCAACATACCTCCCTCCGATCAGCCACCCCCACCAACCGTTAAACCAACTGTCTTTGAATCCAAATTGCTCTAGCCGCAAACTCCTACAAAGCCAACTTGCACACCACTTCTGTCCAGCCAGCACATTGCTTCTAGCACACAAGAAAGCACCGCACCAACCCCTTTCCAACAATAATCTGAAATGTAAATATGTTTTCAGCCATGTGAGTAGAAAAGCACTTGCCCACGATCCAGCCAACAACACGTCCAACACAATGATCACAAGCGCAACAACTGCTAGTACAACCAACAATGCCTGCACTGTTCCTATCAACAACAAATAGGAGACGAAGGCCATAACCACTAACGCATCCAATAAACAAGCCATAAATTGTTGCAAGCACGAAAATATCTGCATCTGGGCCATGTGGGAAATTGTCAAGCACTCAAACAACCCAATCAGGTGAAAATGTTGAAACCACAACTGCCAACAATGTACATGCACCTAGCTCACACATGAATCAATTAGATGACTAGTCACAAGTAAATAGGAGATACCAATCCACCAAGCACCACCACAAGAGATCACCATTGCTAGAGAAAGAGAAACCCTAACACTTCATTGTGAACTTCTATTCTAAATTTTTCCACCTCAGACTCATACTCACGTTATATATTCATATATTTTGCTCTTAGTGCCTTGAGCGTCGAAAAATCTTCTACAGGTGGCCTTCCCACTTGTTCGATCCATGATCAACCATTTCATGTCATCCTTGGAGGACCCACGCTTTTTTCCGTGTTCACGTGGTTGTTGGCTGGATCAACACATGGCTTTTGTTTGGAACAACATTTTCATATAGGTTTCACGCATTGGGAGCGCTTTCATCATGTGGAGCGTAGCATGCCGGAGCATTTGGTTTTGCAGCACATGGATTACAGGATTCAAGTACAGAATTGAGGTTTCACATGTGGATCTTTGATTACGTGGAGAGGTGCTTGTTGGGTGTTGTGTGGAGTGTTAGTATGTGGGTTCTTGCATGAGCGATTGTTTAAAGTGCAGATTTGAGTCACGTGCTGATTCTTGGAGCAGGAGCATAACGCAGTGCAGATCTTCTTGCTACAGCAGATTGGCATTACAGTGCAGGTAGTTTCATGCAGTCCTGGTTTGGAAATATGACTGTTGGTGTATGGGTTGCTGGTTGGAGGAAGGGGAAGCTACCTTTGGCATAGCATATGTTTGACTTCTTTAGCCTTTCAAATGCCTTGGGGGTTGCTTACACGATCAAGATAAGGGAAAACAATCTTTGCCCTAAATCCTCTTCAAATGTGTGGGCACAAAAAATTGCCTAGGTCTTTAATAATGCGTGTAATATTACTTTTCTCTTGTTGCTTTCTCCTTTTATAGAGGGAGATATGGTTTCCGTGCAGATTGCTGAGGTAGTTTATCTTGTTGTTTTGGAGCAATGTAAAAGTCATTTGAACAGGTGCAATTTATTGACAAAAGGAGATAAACCTTACACATATGGATCTTCGTAAAAAACTTGATGTGACTTATAAACATTTGGGTCAATGGAAGGCTATTATGTTTGGTGGTAAAGGTTTCTATGAATTTGCTTTTTCTTCTTTAGAAGACATGTGCATGGTTTTGGCTGTTGGAACTTGGAATTTATCTCTTGGTATTATTCGTGTTTTTGCTTGGACAAGAGATTTTGTCCCATTTTCCATGAAACTCACGAAAACTCAATGTTGGATTCGTATTCTTGTGCTTCCTTTGGAGTATTGGCAGTCGAAAGCGATTTTTGCGATTTTTTCAGTAGCACGTGACATTGATACACCTTTATCTTTAGATGATTACACCAAGAATAAGTCTTGAGGTTTCTTTGCATGTGTTTTGGTTGATGTTGATTTGTTTTATGATTTGCCTAATCAAATTGTGGAAAGGCCAACATTTGCTTTTATTGCTGATGTGGAGTATGAAAAATTGCCTCTATTTTGTTCAAATTGTAAAATGATTGGTCGTGATCTATCTAATTATGGACGGTTAGAACAAGATGGGAATGTTATCATTGGTGCGGAGAAAACAGTTGGCGTAAAAATACAATATCATTATCATCCTAAGGTGATGGTGCACATGATGGGACTAAGACTCTCTAGCTCAGCCTAAGGTGGAGCCTGTGCCTGTGGGGGAACCTATGGGGAAACTTGTGGTGGAGCCTTTGGTTCCACCTTTTATGGTGGAACCTGTTGTGGTACAGTCTATTGTTCAGTCACAGCATGAGCCAGTGGTGATTAATTATGATAATATTTGTGTTATGATGGATGTTCTGTAAGACCCAGGAAATTTGTGTGCTTTGGTTTAGTGTGAGTTGAATAGGTTAGATGCAAGGAAGCCTTAGAATGTATGATTTTCGGAGCTGGATTGGAGGCTAAAAAGGGCTTTAGACAACCCCTTGTAGCTCTTAGACGAGTCTCAACCCCATGCATCTAGCAGAGAGTATTTGGCCTATTAGACGAGTGTCTACTAGACAAGTGGTCTATTATTGTGTGCTACAAGCCTATCCTAATCATGTTTGTTGGCTTATTGTGTCATCTGCCATTGGGTCCTCCCATAGACCCACACTTGAGATGTTTAGTCTTTGTCATGAGGGGGCATGTTGGAGATTCTACACCGACTAGAGATATGATCAAATAATGATATATAGGTGGTTGCAAATCTCACCTTAACAAATCGGTTTTGTGAGGTTGAGTTAGGCCTTAAATTCTACTTTCTTAAGACATATGTTGGTTAATCGCAGCTAGGAAATGTTTTTGGCAGAAAAATTTGTGACTTGGAGGAGTGCAAAAGATAATCACTTGATCTTGTGTAGAAGTTGAGTTTCAACCTATGGCATAAGACATGTGAAAGGCTGATCATTCTTGGTGATCTCAATTAAATTTGAGATCCCTGTGAAGTTATTTTGTGATGACAAGTCAGTCATTGCACATAATCTAGTTCAACATAATGCAGCAAAACACGTAACATTGAACACTTCATTAGAAAGAAGCTAGACAAGTGGTCTTTTATTGTTAAAAGTCATGTTCCTGTCAGATTCCAAGTGATTGATATTCGACTAAGGGGCTTCCTACTGTTATATTCCAGGAACTTATAGACAATCTGAGAGGTATTGGAATAAACTTTAATGGGCTGTTTTATGGGTAATAAGTTGAGTTTTATTGTCATTAGTGTGTTATGTTTTTGTAATAATTGTGTCTTGATAGCATAGTTTAAAGCTTGGAGATGAAAAGCCAATCTGGAGTCTATATATTGTAATGATGTTTTCATGGATAATACACAAGACGTGAATCAGAATTACTCACTTAGAAACTTGTTGTCAACAAGAGAGATTGATATTCATTCACCAACTTGAGAGTGTCCTTAATGCTAAAATATCAGAGGAGATTGAAGATATTGTACTTTATTTCCTTATTTTCAAATTTCCCCATTTCATATTTTAATGTCTGAGAAAATGTAAATTAATATTGGTAGTATCTTTCGAGAATTTCTCAACATTGTGTCAGCAACATTTTTTCATCGAGATGTTTGTCTGGTCGGTAAGAATTGTGATTTTTGTGATGACTACTATTGTTGTTGATATCGTATTGTCTCTTAGAGTAGATGATTTTCGTGAGTACATGCTTTGATGTTTATATATTAACTCTTTCAATACTATTATGCAGCAAAGTGCCGCCTTTAAGATACTAAAAACTCGTTTAAAAGCTGTGCCTTCTTATTCAAATAGTGGTGAGCAATGGAAGAGAACACCTTCTGGGGATCTCTACCAATTTCATAACGTGCCTGATGGATCTCGAACCATTGAGGATGGTGTTATAGCCGAAGATGGTGGGAGCTCACGTAATGGAATAAATTTTGCTGCAAGACTACAACAATTTCAGCAAATGCAGCACCAGCATCGGGTGCTTGCCAAAACACAGGCAAAGTCACGCAATATTTCCAGTTCATCGACAAAGGTTGCTGACCTCTTCATTCTGCATGTTGATTTTGCTCTTTTTGTTTTCGTGTTTCACGTAAGTTATTGTGTAAAAATTCATAGAAGAAAGAGAATATTTGAAATGGAGGGGAAGAGGAGATGGTGCCTGATTTATAATCTCTTGACGTAGTATATTTTCCTTGGTGTATCATGTTTGTCATTATTTGAGCTGTTATGCAGGAACCAAAAAGAGAGGAAGAACCAATAAAACCCCAGTCTGTTGAACGTAATGTTACTCCTTCAAGATCATCTAAGAGAGGTCTAGGGAAGCTACGCTTATAATTTTAATATTTTGCTTCTGCTCATTTAGTCTTGTCTAGAGAGTATGTGAACTTTGAAGGGGTTCGGGGTTCGGTTATGATCTGTAAAATTGTAAATCATAGTAAAACTGTTACAGAAGCTGGGATGGGTGTTTATGATTCAAGATAAGCCTGGGCTTTTCCTTGGCCATTCTTTTGACTTTTGTACAACGTGATACCCGCATGGTTCTGTTATTTTTTTTAATTATAACCATGTGGGCTAGAGGGAGATAATTTATATAGTAAAATATCTTGTCTACCTCCATTTCAAACATAATAAGGAATTAGCTACTTTCTTTAAGAAACTGCACAATTAGGTAAAGTGTACTGCAACAGTTGTATATAGTCAGTCATATACTTTTGTTTAATTTCATGACATCAAGTCTGTGATCTGGGTGAACAAATACAATTTTGTATTCGAAACTCTTAGCAACAGGAAGTTTTAAGTTTAATTTAATTTTATAAAATTGATTCATGAGATAAAATTTGTATTTATTATACTATAATTTGATTTTTTATAGCTGCAGTAGGAAAGATGTAATTAAACCATGACTTTTATAGCAATTCTATAGGTAAATTCATTGCCTAACGTTTTTATGAATTTCCTCTTTGCTTTTAAGTAACTCTAATTTTTACCTATACTGATTTGGCTTTAAAGTAATTCATTCCCCAACAATTGAAGTGGGACACATGTAAAAGCATTTTCTCTATCATCCAACTTGCATGATTGTTTAGATGATGACTGTTCACTGATTTACTTTCGGTGGTGAATTGACTTTTTGAGCTGGCCTGAGTATAGCAACAAATATGACGAATAAATAGTGTTTGGGTCCTAAGTTATGTTATCTTTTTAATAATAATAGTCATGCAAAAAGGTTAACGTAATGGTTAAATATTGGATTTCGATTTGAAGCGACTCATCCGCAAATTTTCTATATCCGGTTTCCTTTTTAAAGAATAATTAATTACATTTTTAGTTCCATTTTTAGGCTTATATTTGATTTGTCCAAAGCAATTTCGAGCCAACCTAATGTCTATTTTTCATTTTAATTTGCCCCTTCTAACTTTTCTTCTGATTCGAACTCTACTTTTCATTGTCTTAACCAAATATTTGAGGGGTTTATGGACTTAGGATATAAAATAATTTGAAAGTTTATAAGCTAGATATTTAGTACAAATTTGACATAATTACGAGGATTTTGTAGAATGGAAATCAAGATTTAAAGAGGAATTTAATTTAGTATCCAATTTTTGTAAAACTTAGACTTTTGGTTAGTAAATTTGGACTTTAAGTTGAAATATGAAGAATGCCATTTTAAAAGTTGTGCATCCCCAAAGTGTCCATATATCAGGATGACATCATTTTAAGACAGAATAACCAGATTAAGGTTCTAGACAACTTTCTTTCCCTATCAACTTCACAGCAGAGAAACGTCACACAATTATGCATAATGCGTCATAAGTCAACGAATTAGAGTCTAACACAAACCAAATGATGGAGCAGAACCATTATAAAAAATCCAGAGCTGGATATAATAAGCCTTAAACAGGACTTGCTTTCTATATTTTTATTTCCATGTACATAAATCTACACCGGACTTCTGATAATCAGTGTCATGTATTAGCATATCCAACCAATTTTCTTGTGTAAGGCTTACTAGCTGAATCCTAGTGAGTTAACATTTCACTTTCCACATGGGTGGAAGGATATCAACTAAGTTATCAAACTCACTCACAGAGCATATATCTTCTCATGATCAGAATCATAATCCTCTGCATCTGATATGTTCACTGAGTAAGACCATGAGAAAGATTTGCTTCCACTTGGTCTCTTGACTAGTCTCTGAGAATCACCACGGAGTCCAAAACGTCGCCTAAAAACAAAGTAGCACAAGTAGGCTAGAGTGCCAAGTAGAATTGGTGCTCCCAAAAGGGTGACACTAATAGCCAACCATGTTTCATCTCCAACCACCACAAAGCATATAGCAAGAAATGCCCCACAAGTGCAAGCACATGCAGCCCACATTAGCTTATTAATCACGGACACAACCTGCCTTTGAGCCCTTGTGTCCCAAGCCACCAAAGTGATTTGAACAACAACAACTGCAAGAGAAATGAAAAGAGCTGTTGCATTCAAAAGGCAGAAAGCACTGAAGGCAACATCATGGGCTATGTTTGCCTCTCCTGCCTCCGGTTGCTTCTTTCGGTATTGACCGGGTAAGCTGAATAAGGCCATGAATGCTATTGAGCCAAAGAGGACAGATACTACTGTGACAGAATTGATGGTGTTCTGAACTGCCTCTCTATGAATTTTCTTCAATTCCTTGGCAATACCGGAAACTCGTCTGCGAGTCTTTTCATTCTGTATAAGCTGTGATTGCACCTCATGTTTGATATCACTCACAGCTCTTTTTAGTTCCATGGCTTCATTCACTTTCCCAATATGCCTCGCATGCTTGGCACCACATTCGGTAAGGGCCTCCTTGATTTCCAAAGCTGAATCTCCATATGGCAGTTTATCTGCCAAATCCAAGGCTGTTTCCTTCTGATTATTGATGGCATTCACATCTATAGCTGTGTAGGTTAACAAAAAGCTCACAATCTGAAATAAGAACAACCATGTGTCAGTGGAGACAGAACAAATTCATTGCAAGAGATGCAGGATGCAACTTTGAGAGGAAAAACAACTGTACATGTATTTTGCCTATTATACCAGGATGTAAAGTACTAGAGCAAATGAATCTCATTTTGTATAACATGAACTGCGTGTTTGGTTTTGTGTTATGTACACACAGTTGTCAAATACAAATAAATGATGTAGAAGCTACAGATTTCTGTTTGAGTTGGGTCCAAAAGCCTTGAACACTGAACAAAACATGCACAAAAACAATATGGAGATAGACCAACGGTTAAGGTTGCATAGGCCATTCCTGAAAATCCAAGATTGGCCGCGTGGTGCTATTTTGTTGTTACTGTTTTACTAGCATGCAACATCACAGGGTTAAAATCCCTTGCCGGGTCATCTATGACTAGAGCTTATCAATAGATGTTTGAATTGCTTCTCCTTGAAGTAGATTTTGCAGCATATCATTGTTAACACACCTGATCCCAGGGCATCCAGAAAATATGTCCTGCTATTGCTAGCTGAAGCACCAACAATCTCTTTAAAGGGTATAAACAAATTTTGAATACAAGTATCAGGTAGTTTACGGTTAGACAAATGCTTGATACAGACAAATAACAGCATGAATGAACTACATCAAACTGAGCATTTATGCTTAAGAATAATGAGCAAATGCAAGAATACATGCTGATACAGATACTGTGCAAGACAGAACTGCGTCCTCATATTGTTTATGGTCAAGAAAACAAAGAAGCTAACATAATCACAACATCATGCAAGATTGGATGGACCAATTTATAATAAAACTGAAGAAAGCTTGGAATAATGGAAATCAACTATGGTTCAACTGACCTGTGAACGCGCTTTCCTGGTAGCCATGTGAAGAGCAGTGTTTCCCTTCTTATCTCGTTCATTCAATATCGTAAGGTCAGCTTGTAATATCTCTTCCACCACCGAAGTACTTTGTCCTTTCACAGCCATATGCAGTGCAGTTTGACCCTTTTTATCTTTGATGCAGATTATTCTAGAATCACGGGCAATCAGTGCGTTTACAATGCGAAGGATGCCATACCTAGCAGCATTATGCAGTGCAGTTTTCCCATTTTTCCTTACTATCATCATTGAACTCACATCAACATCCAGTATTGCATTTACTACATCCAAATGATCTTGAACGGCGGCGAAATATAGGGCACTAGTGTTAGAGGAGTTGCATATGTTGCAAGCCTCAGGCCAGGTACTCAAAATGTCCTTTACGATATCTGGACAAAGATTCACAGTCAATATATCAGAATTGAAATCCTTATTATCATCAACATAGCAGTGAAGAAAATTGTAATGTGATAATTCTCCCTTTGTCTCAATTTTTGCACTTACTTTTGTTTCCCTCAGTACAATTTACTCATAAATGAGAGACTAATCTCAGTGTCAAAGAGGGAGACCTCCCAACATATATTTTCTTTCCATTTTAGGACCTATAAATACTATAACAGAAATTGTAGCGAGGAATTTGATAGTGGTAAACGCTCAGTAATCACACTACAGATACTATCCTGAAATTCTAGAGGATGTGCTATAATTTGACATATGACACCCGTGGTGAACTTGATCAATTTAAAAGCATAACAAAAGAGAAAATAAAATCAATATCAAATAAGGCATATATGTAGCAATTCATGGTTCTAGTATAATATTTGATCTTTCAAGTTGTAATATGTTGAAAAAGGAAAGAAAGGAAAAATGGATCCTAGAAGGTGGAATATGAGGTATGGAGGCTGAAAAGGCAATTCTTAAACACTCCATTTCGCAACATCTGAGAATGGTTTGCCTCATTTTGGATAAGTAAGTCTAACAAAACCTTTATGAAGCCCTTGGCTGATGCTAGTGATGTACTGATTTTTCATCCCTGGGACTTTAGAAGGCTGTCATTAACATGTTTGTTCAGAAAATTCCCCAATCAAAATTGATTATTGGGAATAAGTGCTATCATATTGTGATTAGGGTGCTGTTCACAGATTTATCAAAATACAGACTATAGATTTCTACCCTTTTGAATTTCCTCTAACATCAAAAGCAGCGAACCAAGAGAGCTAAATGCATCCATACCATCAAGCAAAACAACCAATCTCATTTTTTTTTTCAAATGGGTTTATTGTGAATTGATTCAACAATCCTTCAACAGCAAAATCCATAACCAACTCCAAGAAATGACACACCCAATTTAAGAGTCGAAAAAGTAGAAAAAGAAACTAAAGAAGCAGAAGGAAAAACCAACCCAGATGGCCACGTTTGGCTGCGACGTGAAAGGCGTTCATATCAGAGTTGGCCCTGATCTTGAGCACCTCCAAGTCACACAAACGAAGCAAGAAGCTGAACACCTCACGATGACCAATCTCAGCAGCTATATACAACAAAGTTCCCCCTGCATCGTTCTGCATAGACATCACCTCCGAAATCACCCCTTCTGACGATCCCTCACCCTTGCAATTCTTCATCTGCTCCTTCAGCCCTTCAAGGTCCCCACATCGAACAGAGTTGAAAATGGATTGGTGGGTTATGAAAGTCATCGCCTTGGAGTCCATAATATCCTCCTCCTCCACCACCACCACCACCACCACCACCTGCACCACCCAGGATTCAACTTTCACTTCTTCTCAACCTCGTTGCGTTGTGATGTGTTGCACTTTATGGTGTGAACCAAAATAGATAGAGATAGATAAAGAAGCAAACTTGAATGAAGAAATGAAGAGAAGAGAAGAGGCAGTATCTAAGTTTCGAAGAGATGAGAAGTTGGCAAAGACACGCGTTTTTAGTATTTGGTATTTATTTGTTTGGTGTTGGAATGGTGGGGTCGTGTTGCACAGAGAATGCATGTGAATGTGAGTGTTTTTTTGTTTATATAGTAAGCAGATTCCTCCTCCATTGTCATCATCTACAGTGCCTCTTCCTTGTCCTCTTCTGTCTATTCTCTTCATCAAAATTGCATTTGCTTCTTCACTAAGCTGCTTTCACTATCCGTTTTCGTCAAAACCCACCACAACCCACCCAATGCATCAGACATTTGAACATAAATAAATAATCGATGATAAATAGATAATGTTGAATAAATAAAATTTAGAAAAAATAAATAATTAATTAAAATTTTATGACATCACATTCAATTTGAATTTATATTTTAATATTCATAATTTATAAATATATTTTATATTTTACATTATATTTTAAATGATATTATTTTGCTAAAATTTAACAGTATGTTATATAAAATTATAATTTATTATAATAATTCTTAATAAAATTATACATGCTATTTTTTTATGTTAAAGATTCATTATATTTAAGTCATTTATTTAAAATAAAAATAATTTATTTTACTAAAATAAACTAATTTAATATAAATGTGTAATCTAAAAAATCTGACCAAATTAGCTTATAACTCGAACGATCTGAATCTGATTATTCTTATAAATTAAATAATCAGATATAACTTTCAAAATTTTAAATTCGAATTATATTTGATCCATCAAATTAATTCTGAATACGATCTAACTGATACTCACTCTATTTCACCAACTTTATCGTACTTGACTATTGTCTTGTTGTTTTATCATGTTTAGAATTTCACTTTATTATAAATATTTTACCATTAAATAAATATGTCTTATATATTATATATTAAATGTATTTGGTGTTTAATGTTTATTACGTTAGCTTTATATTATAATTGTAAATGATTAATTTACAATTATTTTTAATATAAGCACAAAAGTTTCTCTCCAATCACAGTGTATTTTATATTTAGTAGGATTGTTGATTGTAATATATTAAAGAACAAAAATAATTAATTTCTTTTACCATTAAGAATTCAAAGTTAATAAACAAAATATTTTTTGTGATATGTTTTTCTAATTATCATTGTCTATGAATATACATATATAATTAATTATAATAAAAAATAAAAAACTATATGTAATTACCCTTTTTAAACAAGTATTTTATGAAGAAAAAAGTAGTGATATTAAACAAGAATATTAAAAATTGATTTTTCGTAACATGCTAAAAATTTAAGTATATTACGTATAATTATCTTGTTTATAGAAAATAATGAATACATTACTTAATTTAATTATTCATCTAAATATATTCTAATTCTTATTTTAAATATTTATTGTTACCTTAATTATATTAGTTGATATTTTCCATTTTGAATATTAAATGAACTATAGTTAATAAAAAAATAAATAAAGAAAGACGAACACATCATGAATTCGAAAGTGTTTTTCTTCATTATGGTAAGGATAAATATCCATATAATAATGAAGAAACAAATCACAATAAAGAGATATATATGTTTTCTTCCACCAAATAATTCATTTTCATTAATTTGATTTTAATTCTTTAATTTTAAACCCTACTTTGTTCAAATTGTAGGAGTAAAAGAAGAGCACCCATGTTGGACAAAGAAGAGTGAGCTAGACATATAGTACAATATTATAGAATTCTATTTAATGGATGGTCTCCAAATGTCTAATGTTTCAATAAACAACCAGTAGGAGACCCATGTGTCTTTTTGCTTTTGGTTATCTTGAAAAAATGATTTTTATATTTTTATGTATAAATAAATGATTAGGAAAAAAAAATATTTTGAAAAGTTCAATACTTAATTTAATTATATGCACCGATTAGATTGATTTAAGGATATATTATTAATATAATTAGCTGAAATTAATTATTATTTTATGTTATGTTTTTTAGTATATTTCATGATGAATTAGTTGTAAGGTAGGTTTAAGTATGGCTGTAATATGTAATTTGATTCGTTGTAATACATATTGTTAGTTAATGTTATTGTATATAAATGATTTATTTCGATTTAAATGATTTTAAATGATTGATTTGTTAATTTGAGTATATGAAATTATTATAATTATTAAGTAAATATAATCTACTATAACTACGAAGAATTAATTAATTTGATGTACTATATTCAAATTTTTTTAATTTTGGTTATATTTGTAATGTTATTGATTTAAAAGTTTATTAATTGTTGCTAAATTTAAATTTGATGTCATTACTATTAAATTTGATATATAATGTCATTAATATTTTAATTGGTGATTGAACCTATTAGTAGATATTTGAAATTGTATTTTTTGGTTTAAATTAATAATATCATTAAATTCCAAATAAGATATTGATGGGAGTACGAAGAGATGGCAGCAAAAGGAATTATGGTTTGTCTTATCAACGTGTTCAGATTGATATTCTCCAGCTTATTATTCTAAAGGTCAGGACGTTTGGAGTTGTAAGAGACGTTTCCTTTAGTTTAGTTCAAAGGAGATTTGAAGACTGTAGGTTATTTTGTTCAGAAACGAAGAAGAACATCAGTCTTCCTCACGAGTTACAGAAGCGTCTGACGATCAATATCTACCTCCAAGGCTTTCAGCTTCACCAATTTCTACCAGAACTCTGCCATGGTGATGGAACCCTTAGAGGTTAGTCCGTTTGCATGTTTGATTTTGTTTATGTTTTGTGTGTTTGATGTATACAGTTAGTTTTTGGACAAAAGTTTTAATTTTTCTGTCATCCTTTGCTTCAACCATGTCCATTATATTTTATACACTTCTTATTTTTAAGGATCGTTGTGGTTTTTTGTATGACAGGAGTGTCTGGAGTTTGAAGAAGAATTTTATGAACAATGGGATAAATCTCTACTAATGGGGACACATTTTTTCAGTGATCCAAGAGGAAACGTGATCAATGTAAGATCCGTGAAATTTAATTAATTAAATAAATAAATAATTAATAAATGCGGGTAGTGGGAGTCTTTATGGCATTTAATATTGATTAATATGACATGGAAAAATATTAGTTCAAATGGTTGAGAGTACTTAATTGTGTGAGAAGACTTGGATTCAAGTCCTAAGTATGCCATTTTAACCTTGGTATAATAATTTATTATTATTGGTAAGGGCAAGCAAACCCTAGCCCCCAAGGGGGCTTGAAAAAGCATTATAGAATTGTCAATGAATTGACAATTAAACTCAAGTTTAATGGTATTTTCGTTTTATACCATTTACCTCTCATCGTTTAATGTCTTGATGTTTGTAGTAAGTGATTTTAGAGAGTATGTGTGTGCTTGTGGTTTTCGTTGTATTGAGTTCTCTTTGTGACTCAATCATTGCTATGATTATCATGATTCTTCTTTTTGGCTTTTGTGACCCAATCATTATTATTTTTAATTTTCAAATTTTGTTTTATTATTATTATTATTATAATTATTATTATTATAATTATTATTATTTATATTAGTATTATTTATTACTATTTTTTTATTATTATTACTATTATTCTCATTTTATTTTATTTTATAATTATCTTTATTATTATTATTATTATTTTATTTATTTTATTTTACTATTATGTTATTATTATTGCTATTATTATCATTAATTTGTTTTATTGATGATTTTGTTATCATTATTATTGTTTTATTATTATTTCTTTATTTTATCATTATTATTTTTTTTTATTATTTTATTTTACTAACATTACTATTTTATTATTATTGTTTTATTATTATTGTTTTATTTTATTTTATTATTATTTTTATTTTTAAAATTTCGTTTTATTATTATTATTATTATAAATAATAATAATAATTATTTATACTATTATTATTATTATTATTTTGTTATTATTTTTATTATTATTATTTTATTATTATTATAATTATTATTAAATTTTTCATTTCATTTTATTTTATAATTATCTTTATCTTTTTTGTTATTATTATTATTATTATTTTATTTTATTTACTACTATTTTATTATTATTTTTATTATTATCAATGTTTTATTTTATTTATGATTTTATTATCGTTATTATTTATTATTATTGCCTTATTTTTTTTATATTATTGTATTATTTTATTATTATTGTTTTATCTTATTATTTTATCTTATTAGTATTATTGTTTTACTATTATTGTTTCACTTTATTTTATTATTATTATTTGTATTATTTCGTTTTATTATTATTATTATTATTATTATTATTGTTGTTGTTTTTTTATTATCATTATTATTGTTTTATTGCCCGTGCGATATTTTGAGGCAATGGTTATGTATTCTTCGTGCTTTTGTATATTGTTTGGTTGTTCAAGATTGTGTTGGACTATGATCCAGTCATGTGATTATGACTGAATAAGCATATCTCATGTTATGGATTGTATGTATAGTGCTTGGGGTTCTTTGGAACTTGTTTCAAAGTGCCAAAAACCAGTAGTAGTGACGCTACTAGTGTGGTGCCTAACGACTTGGGGTGTGCTGCCTGGCGGCTTGGAGTGTGTTGCCTGGTGGCTTGGGGTGTGCTGCTTGGCAGCTTGGGGTGTGTTGCCAGATGATAAGGGAAAACTAGAGAAGCTTGGAACGCATGACACTTGGCGAAAAATGTGATCCCGCCAAGCGAAAAAGATCTGGTAAAGGCTCTGGAGAGCTATGGCGCCTAGTGGTGTGAGGTGCGACAAGACACTCGTGCAGCAAAGATCGATCAATGGACTCACCAAAGGGAGTAGAATGAATAGACGTCTAACGAAAGAGTTGAAAGCCGGGGAACTGAGAAAAAGGGAAATTTGCTAACACGTTTTATATTTTTGAGATGCTTTACTTAATGTAATGTTTTATTTGTTTATTTACATGAGCTCACCCTATCTATGTGTGCTTGGCGATGATCATGTAACTTGTTACATGGGAGCAGGGATTGATGCAGGTGAGCAGGTGGATACGTAGAGATGGAGTGGGAAACACTTGGGGATTTTCACTGGTTTTCTATGGGCAGATTATGAATTATTTGTATTAGTTTTATAAACATTTTATAGTTGTAATACTTGAACGCCGCGAGTTTATTTTAGTTTGGCGCGTTGAAATAAAAGTTTTAAATTTTCCTGCGTTTTGGGAAAATGAATTATCATAAATGCGCTTTTATACTTATATCCCTATTTTAATTATTTAAATTAATAATATCCGACCAGGATGTTACAATCAACATAGAGTTTGAACAAACTCTTCTTCCTCAAAGATAGTTCTGTGCGGTAGAGCAGTTGATATGGTTTTATGAGCTAAACGATGTATATTACGTCTGTAGCCTTTACTGTGGAGATCAATACTTTTGCATAAGGTTGTTTGATCTGGACGAGAATGAAGTTGTGTATCCCGGTAGAAGAAACAATGGTCTAGCATGTGACCTTTTGTCCTCAGTCAGATTTTTCCAAGTATTTAGAGTGCAGTTCATTCTAAACACGGTATGAAACTTTAGTCATTTTTTTGAATTTTTAGTGTACATTTGGAGTTATTTTTACTAATATACGGTTTCTATTGATTGTTCTGGTAGCTGTTGATAATCTTGCCCGATTACTTCCAAATGTTCTGTCAGCAAAAAATTTCATTTAACGATCCGGTGAAGTTGTACGATCCTTTGACAATTTTTTGAAATATATGTGAACACAAATGAGGGTGGAAGGATGGTATTATTTGGTTTTTGTCAGTATGTTGCATACTATGGGTTCGTGTCTCCTTGTTTCCTACATTTAAATTATGTAGGAAACAATGTATTTGTTCACAGGATCTTCTCGGTAGAAGGAGTTGAAATTGATTATAAGAGAGATTTTGACAATGGTTGTAGCAACAAAGTTGAAGTTGGTTATGTTGATTGTGAGAAAATATTAAATCCTTATGATGTTCGATCATCTTCTTTGGTATGGTTGATAGTTGTAGTTATGAGTTTATAATTTTGGTTTATATTTATGTTGTTAACACATTTTCTTTCAATGTAGTATCTGGATGTGAAGTTTGTGAAAGAAGGCTTGGTGAAGGGGAGAAACAATTATGTTCTAACAAATGGCCATTCACAATACTGGAACTGCAAGATTCGATGGACAGGCAGAAGTTCATTTGAGTGTTATCTAACATGTGGTTGGAAGAAATACTGTAAGAAGAATGGGTTGGTTGCTGGAGATCGTGTTCGATTTATGGTGCAGACTGACCAAACCAACATCATCCAAATTCTGAAGATTTAGCATGTATAAATGTTTGTTGTTATTTTGGTTGTAAAACGAATGTATGGACCTATGAACAATGTCTTTGTATTTGGTTTTCTTTATTTCAACATGTCTAATATTTTGTATGTCAACATTAAATTTTTTTGGTATGTTGGCATTAATGCTTGTCTAATATTTTGTATGTGAATATTAATGTTTTTTGTTATGTTTGCATCTTTGTTTATGAAGACCTGAATATATAATATTAAATGGAGTATGTATTGTAATTATATGTAGTATTTTTGATTGGTCTATGTTAAATAATTTCATTTTAGTACTTTATATTTTTTTAAGTAGATTATTAGAGTAAAGAAAATATTTGAATAAATAAAAAATATATATTATCAAATTAAAATTCTGAATGGATAGATTATTTGAATATCAAATAACTTTGAATAAATTAAAATAATATATTATCAAATTTTGCATTATTTGAAACGTAGAGCAAGAAAAATTAAAAGTTAATCAACTATTCTTAATAGCAATTTCTAAATAAAATTGGAAATTTATATAACTATTATTACATAAAAATCCATCTAAGTTCATTGAATATAAGTATTCCAGTTCGAAATATTATTTACTAAAAAAAATTAAATTAATTTAATAATGTGTACTATGAAAATTAATAATTGAATGTCTACGATTAAGGTTGAGTATAATGTTAAATATTTATAAAAACTATAATAAGTTAAAGATAATAATATTTGTTACAATTATTATACAAAACTGAATTGAAAAACTAATTCGAAAGGTCGTGATTTGATGTAGTTAATATAGGTTAGGATAGTCATAATTACAATTCATATTTGATATATGAAAATGGATCACCATTTGTAGAGCTTATAACAATAATAATGTCAAATATGTGGGAGGTGCGCTAGAGAATGATGGTGGTTTGGTTAGTAAATACTCATTATTAATTGGGCTAGTTATAGGTTTTAGAGTCTTGGTTTACCTGAAAAAATTAATAACGTCACAGTTGTGCAAGGTCCATGGCATAATTATGGTGGTGTGTTTAGTAACTATATTTAGTATCAATTGGGCTAAATATAGGTTTCAGAAATAATTATTTTGATAACTAATTATTATACGGACGTACATGAACACCATTTTGACCTGATTGTGCTAGGTGTGCCAAATAATTATGTTGGTGTGAATAATAAGTAATAACATCAGTTTGTTGAATCTATGCATTTATTAAATGTTGTTTTGTTATTTTGGTGTATGGTAGATTAGAATTTTAATGCATCTGGCCAAATAAGCATCTCTTCAAGCAATAAAATGGTAAATTCAAGATATGATAAACCAACGTATATGATGACAGTAGGAACCCATTTACTTGGATCTCCATCTTTTCCTGCAATGCATTGAAACAAAAGCTCAAAACAGGACACCAAGTTAGCATATGAATGCAACACAATGAACCATTGATATCTTCATAAGTAGTCTCTGACAGGTATTTTTCACAAAATACAGGCACACAGGTATGTTAACATACAATGCAGTCATACATTGTTAAAAACTTAATTGAAAACTACATTTGTGGTAGTAGTCAAAGGTTTGTTTTCATTGTCATGGATTAAAATCTTTAATCCTGACTTGATTTTAACTCTAGAAGTTGCAACCTATAATTGACCATGACTAAAAACTGGTGTTGGCAAATACAACCCAACACAATATAAAGACTGTCCTTCAGATTTGTTAATGGTCATAGCATAAGACAACATGATCGGGAATCGTCTTCTAATTAGCTTGAATGGCCAAGGGGACTGGGATGGTGACATGGACATATGTGGAATGTAAATCTGTGTCCCTTTTGATTTTCCAGTAATAATCTTTGCACCGATTACATGGTTTGCAAGTTTAGTCGCTATTAATCGGCTACCATTACACAAACCTTGAGATTCATCCAAATTTCTTAAAAGCATAATTGGAGCACCAACCTTTAGCTTGATACTATGGTTTGGTAGTCCAGATGTTCTTAAAGAATTTAGAAATTCTGGTGTAATACCATCATATGCTTCAACTTCTATTGGCTCAGAGGTATCTATGCAGTTAGAGCTTAGGTATTATTTAATTTCTCCTGAAATACATGGATCAGATTAAGTTGAGAGATCTCAGTGAGGATTTAGTAAATTATTAATTAGGAATAATGGCTCATCTGGAATTGATTCCAAAACAGATTGATTAATTTCATCAATTGTTTCAATTCGACTGGCTAGAATAGCTCTTGATATGAGGAATCCTTCATCTTTGTATTTTTGCATTAATCCTGGATATGTGCTATTGACAATGGCTTGGATAGGATCATTATATTTTGATATTAGTAATTCTGATGGGATTTCTATATCAACTAATCCATCGTTTGGTTCATTCAATGAACCATTGCCAATTTTTATTATCCAGGAAGAAAACTCTTCAATTTCAGTTATAGTAGACTGCTATAATCCATTTTGCCACAACCGCATGTTCTTTGTCAAATTCATAATCTGGCAATGATCCAGAGATAGGATAAGTTGATAGTAGCATGAACAATATCAGACCTGCTTTCACGTGGAATAACATGAAGTATTTGTCTAAAATCTCCTCCAAAAACTACTACTTTACCACCAAAAACTAAATCAGATTTGTTCTTTTCTCTCATGATGTCTTTTAAAGTTTGATCCAATGCTTCAAAACAATACTTGTGTGCCATTGGTGCTTCATCCCAAATTATAAGGTTTGCCAATTTCATCAGGTCTGATAGTTCACTACCTTTTGTAATGTTGCAAACAGAGTGCTCTAGTGTAGGAACTGGAATCTTGAATTTAGAATGAGCTTTCCTACCTCCAGGCAATAACAAAGAAGCTATGCCACTTGATGCAACTGTTAAGACTATTTTTCCTTCAGATCGAAGAGCAAAAGATAAGGTTGTCCACATAAAAGTTTTCCCGGTTCCTCCATAACCATATAAAAAGAACATCCCCCTTGTTCATGATGGACAACATCTATCTATTCAAAAATATGTCTTTGCTCATCTGCAATTGGTCAGAATTTATTAAGTTATATTTTAATGTCTTGATGAATAATGCATGTATAAAAGAACACAAAACTGCCATACGGTTAAAGTTAGATTCAAATATATGTAGCTTATCGTCCTTGTTGTAATCAAGTTCTGCATATACCAATCTATTTCCACAATAATCTACCACAAAATCATTGGGATAAGGCATAGACGACCATTCCTTTAATGTTCTCCCGTTATTCTGCAAGAGCTTCTCAATCTCTATCAAGGTCAAATTTTGAAGAGTTTCAATATTGAGATTGAGTTCTGCAACAGAAAAATTTAGTTAACATACTTGAAACATGAAACATAGATTTTATATGCTTTAATTGATTCTACCTTGATTTGTAGCAATAATCCTTTTGTTGTATAATATTCCCTCAAACAGCCATTCCCATGTTTTACTCCACAACTCTTCAGGTTTTAAGACACTATTTGACATGAGGATGGTTACAAATAATTTCCTTAAGAAGTGTCCCGATCCCCAATCTTTAGCTTCCTTAATAACATCAACATATTCGGTATCCTCTGCTAAAAATCCACAAGCTTCACACGCTTCTCTAAATGTAGCATATATTATGTTGTCAACAGTTCGAAGATCTACATATGATTGTGGACCTTTTACTACTGTTAGCATCCTCCTTAACTAGAAAAGTTCACCAGTTGCTGGGAGAACCCAAATAAGTCTGCCAATGGTGTTGCCCTTTTGTCTTGGTTTCCAACATCTATGATTCTTGTTATAAACATACTTAGATACAAATTGGGGATATGTTAAATTCCTTGCATCAGAATTATTTTTGTTGCACTCCATCCAGGTTGTAAACATTGACTCCTTAACTGTTGGTTTTGCCATGATTTCATCAATATCATCATCATCCTTGAAGTACACTGACTGCTCACCAAGCAAATGAAAAAGTAGTCGTTCAACAGCTGGATTTCTTCCGTGAATAGGAAATAAAAATATTCTCCAACATGATTCACATGGGGAAATATATCTACAATCAATATACTGTTTGATTTCATCTGTTGCAAGTTGAGGTACATTCTCATCATTGCCATTGGAAACTATAGCAGCTGTAATTCTATCATATCCTTTATTGATGTACTTAAATAAGTACTTGATAGAATTGGAACGATTACACCATTCAACATTGACATGAGCTTGATATTTGACCAATATTGTAGGATTGTAAGGGACAACAAAACGATTATCTAGTTCTATGTCATTCTTGACAACAGTGATTCCGTTGCTTCTTTGACGATAATGAGGAAAACCATCTTCTGCAATTGTGGTAGTATTTTGGAATTTCTTCGGATAAAATCTGGAACATGATCCATTCTTCATGCATGGAGATGATATATTAGCTAATCCACATGGTTCATGTATCATATGTTCTTTGACACAGGCATACAATTGTGGCTCCTTTTTGGCACATGGTATTTCAGCTGAAATGACCTTATCTATATCCAATGCTGTTGGATATTTGCTAGAAGGATGCAAGAATATTAGCAAATGAGCATGTGGTAAACCACGTTTCTGGAATTCAATACTATACATGACTGTCAAAAATAAATTAAGAATTATGTTATTAGAAAAAAATAGTAATTGAAATTTTTACATTCAATCATAAAAATATTAATACTTACATGTTATTACTCTGCCCAATACATGCTTTTTTGTTAAATTTGATAGCAACTCATCAAATTTGATTCTAAATACTCTTGCAATAATATCTGGCCGGTCTAAAGGACTTAACTTTGAAGTCTTTAATATTCGAGATATCTCTGGCCATTTCGGGCTGCAGGTAAAAGTTACAAATAGATATGGGAATCCTACATGACCACATATTGCCATTCCATCAAAATATAATTGATCCATAAATCTTCTGCCACCAACAAAGCTTGATGGAAGCACAAATTGTTTTCCTTTTTTAGAGGCATCAGTTTGGCTTTCATTACTTGGTTGACAAAGGTTATTATACTTATCAACCCTCAACTTGGATTGATTGTTTCTGATGAATGATAACCTTTCTAACTCAATCATTGTGTATCCCTCATCAACAAATTGTTGGAACAATCTTCTAGATCTAAGAATAGTCATTGCCTCACAATCTCGAGTCTGAATTCTAAAACAAAACCATTCCCTGATTGTTAACCGATTACGTTTTGATGCCAAAGAATCGCGATGACTAATATCATGCCTATAACCATCTTCACCATATGGAAACAATAGAGGATATTGATAACCCAAATAACTGGTGTGCAACTCGTTTATTCTTTTCAGCTTTCCTGTTCTGCTTTCCATAATAATATCTTTAGGAGAAGCGCTATCAACATCGCCAATGATTAATGCAGCTACTTCTGAAACCATTGGCATGTTGTATATTCGTCCATCTTTTTGCCTATCTACTATAAGCCTTAACTTGAGATCATGAAATGGTTGTTAAATCAGATATGTCTAATAGCTCAACCTCAGAAAGGGATCTGAATTGATTAATGAGCCTTTCACTTGTTTAAGATGAATCTTGAAAGAGTCTTTAGGTCTTATAACCCAATTAATCAATTTTGCAGTTTTGTGTTAATGGATTGTTTAAAGCAATCCAGAAAGATTGTAAGAGAAGAGAAAGAAGCTCTGATACTAATTGTTAAAAACATATCTGTCTAATAGCTCAACCCAGAAAGGGATCAGAATTGATTAATTGGGTTGTAAGACTTAAAGATTCTTTCAAGATTCCACTTAACCAAGTGAAAGACTCATTAATCAATTCTGATCCCTTTCTGAGTTGAGCTATTAGACAGATTTATTTTTAACAATGGTTGTTCTACATATTGATCCCTAGCCATTCTGAAAGATTTGGCATGCACATTGTACTTATCCAGCATCTCAGTTAGTGTTCTTACAATTTCAGCATCAATATCATTATGGTTCCTACACCGACATTGAATTTCAAATCAAAACAATATCCTCATCATATAATAAAATCTGGAACCATAATAGTAGTTTACCTCAAAGATTGAATTCTATTGTGTATCTCGTTATCAGTATCATATATGTATAGTTGAGCAAACTTTGGCTGTTTTCCAAGTGGTGGTAGAAAACTACAAATTCGATGACATGACTGGCCATGAACTCTTAAATTTGGTGGTCCACGTCCATTGTTATATTTATTGTCAATTTTTGCTCCAGGAGATGTGAATCTAAACATCATGTATGTTTTAATGTGTTGTTGATAACTTCGACTTTGTTTAGAATCAGATTGAAATAGAAGTTGTTGAAGCTCATCAGGGGGGTCTTTAACATTGGCAATTGCACTTTTCCATTACCACAACACAGTTGAAAGTTGGGATTAATACTTCGATGAGTTTTGTCAATACGTTCTTGATACCACATATGACCTTTGCAATGCTGACAAATATAGATTGGATCCCCTATATTTGCATACAACTCGTAAATGAATACCTTAGTGAGTTTATATTATCATAGATGATTGTAAAAATATATTACAATAATTGTTTTTAGAAGCCTTATCTTTCTTTGTGATTGAGGAATTCGTAGTTCATATCATACTTTGCATGATTGTTTGCAAAATAAGTATTCATCTAATACAATTGTAATCATACTGATATAATTTTAATATTTGACAAAGTATATCAATATTCATTTCCTTATTATAACTTACTTTTACCTTGTACATGGAAATTAGATGAATATGAATTATCTCGGTCTAACTCTAGTTCATCAATATCTTCTAACTGCACTGATTAAGTTGGCATGTTGGAATCATTGGTTATTGTGACCATATTAACAGTGGCTTCAAACCTCCGAAGAAGATTTTGTTGCTTTCTTCTGCTTCCAGCAATATCTCTTTGCTCATTCACGAAAGTAGGTTGTGGACCTTTCATTGGTAATTCCTTATGAGACATTTCTTCATTCAGAAAACAACTTGTTACATCAGCTAATGGTGTACAATTTCTTCTTTTCTTTTCAGGGTGCTTTTGTTGTATGCACGTAGCATTCATCCTCTTCTGTTGGATTATTTGTTTCCTTTTTAGTCTTGCACTTGTACTGAACTTGGTATTTTCATTATCCATCCTAATAGATAAAACAGTACATGAAAAACATTAACACAACAATATAACATTTCCAATAATCTGTAAATGTTATGCAGAGGTTTTGTAATAGGTATTAAAGCTTTAAGACGAACTTCCTAGAAAACAATTGTAGATGAAATTAAAAAATCACCCACCAGCCAAATAATACTCTTCATTGCTCAAGTATAACATTTGTCTGCTCTAAGTCATTACTAGCCTCACAAATCTGGTGTTCTACCATATTTTGCTACTTGCTTTACAAAATTCTTCATTAGATTACCATTACTCAAATTTTTGGTGTATATGTTACTGGATGGAACAATCCATCAATTTTTACCGCCAAAAATAAAACTTGTATAAACTAATATTAGTACGCACGATATAATCAGGGTTATTAAATGGAGGTCTTTTCACCTTAACATGTCTTATCTTTCACTTACCCTGCATTTTCAATGTAGCTTATTTATAGATGACCTTGTTAATAACACAATGAAATATTAGGTTCAATACTTTTCTGATGAGGGAAACCCATCAACAACTTCTCTGTAATAGTACATTCCATACTTTTATGCCAAATTTAAATGTTCAACAATAGTATTAGTTTTAAATGCATGTCCTCTCAATCAATATGAATGTCCTTTCAAGAATCCTAAAACATCCCATCGAAACCAAAAAGTGTCTTAAGTTCTAACTATTACAATTTTTGCCTGTGTGTTGTATTATTATATTTCATGGATGACTTCTTTATTCACACAATTTAATCAATTATAAATAACAATGTATTATTATAGTTGTAATCAACAAATCTATTTTGGGGCGCTTATTCATTATCAATATTGTGATAGTATCATTATTATGTTGCATAGTAATGTCAATTAATGGTAGTATTCATTAATATTGAAGTTTAATAAAAAAAATCTTGATTATAAGCCATAAACGAAAAGTGTAGTAGTCATTATACTTATTTTTTATCTAAAGTCATTACTAAATAATACTTCAAAACAGATAGCAGTAATTTCATAATTTAACAATATAGTTACTTGTAAAAAAAAAGATCTAAAATATAATAATAACAATCACGTTATATTAGCATTCTTCGAAATTGTCTTCTACAATTTTGCACCCCTAAAACTATTAAAGGTGATTCATTAAATTCAAAATTAGAATTCATCAAAACAGGATCGAGAATGAGTTACGATAGAAATTACAATATGGTTCACAAAGATAAAAAGGTTTTCAAAAACATTTTAACAAACTTTCCTGGCTATATTAATACATTTATAATTTCTCCTTTTTGATACTCTTGATTGGCTTTGTAGTCTTTGTAGCTGATAACTGAGCTAAAGGAATGTCCTCCAGAAAATCAAACTCCATGATACTTGATGGAATGTCTTGAACATCATCAATGGGAGCACAAACATCTTCAGTAGGCGTCATACAGAAAACTATATCAGGTTCATCATCAACGGTGGAAGAAAGGCACATCTTCAATGATGAACATAATCATGTTACAGATTCAAGGCATCAGTTATATTACTATGCTAACTGAACTAAAATTATACTTACCAATGAACTATCAGTATCAGCTGTTAAGTCACATGCAGCATTACCAATACATTCAGCAAGTTCAATTGCCTGACAACATATATATATATATATATATATATATATATATATATATATATATATATATATATATATATATATAATTAATTTCAAACATTGTATAACAATTTATCTTACAACCAAAATGACCATATTTGAAATACTTACTAAAGAAGTCCCGCTAGAAGTTGGTACATCAGAAACACTGGCATTGCTACATTTACCAATAACCATTGCCTGCATAATTCATTTGCAATTAGAATTTAAAAACACAAACTATCATTGTTGTCATTAAGAAACAAAATTAAATTCAACTATACTTACTGAGGAATTGCAAATATCAAGAACTATGTTAGATGCACAACTAACCATACATTCACCAACTTGGCTTGCCTGCAAAGTGTTATAAACAAAATCAATTAGTAATAAAACTATGATTCATATTTCAGGTTATGACTACAAAATATTGCAATACTACCTCCTCTTGTCCAAGTAGTGCTTTAACGTGATCAATAATTTCCACGTCAGTAGAAACTCTCATAACTGAGGCAGGTTGGTTCTTTCCTTGTAGCTTAACCTTAAAAGCCCAAGTACATCCTAAAATAACATCTAGATCCTCTGGGATACACTTAGGATCATCTTCACCATGCTAATATAAACCAAGTACAACAAAATAAATTATTACTAAGTTGTTTACAAAAATGTTTCTTGTAAAATAAGTTAAGTTCTAAAACAGACTGCATTTCTTCTACCTTGATCATTTTCTTTCTCAAATTAGCAGCAGATACACCAATTAAATTCATGCAATCTTGGTCCCAAAGCATGAAATTGGCCACCTTTTTCCCATCAGTGACTTGAATTTCCAGCTTGTATCTACAAAAATTTATATTAGAATTAACACTATGACATAAGGTATAACATATAAATTTAACATTTAATAACCGGATTCTTGGAGAATCGTTAAAAGCATCACAACTAAGACACTTAAAAGAACAAACTTCATGAGTTCTTTTCGTACATACGTTACACACCAAATAATTCCATCCATCATTTCCTAAGTTAAATTTAAGTGTACGTGCAACAGTAACACAAGAAATCTCCTATATCAATACAAAAATGGTTAATAATATGATGAACAATTAGAAAATGGACTTAAAAGAAATTTACAAACATGAGAACTACCTCTAATACAATGATAATCTCTGAAACACTTTTAACAACAGTTTTATACATAAACCTATCAACATGACTAATCTGCGAAGAGCCACTATATTGACTCCCCTCCTCAAAAGTTTCACTGCCAGAGGTTCTACACAGTACACATTAGTTAGTGTTTATGAAAACAACTTTTAATGAAGAATAGATGGCTAACATATAAACATACTATGCAAATTGCTTCTTAAAATCAATCAGCTCAGGTATGTCATCGCCCATTATAAGTTTCGAACCATTCCAAGAATTAGACAGTGACACTGGCCATGGACCTATACAAACTAATTAAATTAGATTAAATAATAATGATAATCTAAATATAGTAATGACTTTATTCATACCTGATGCAACCTTTATCTTGGGCTGAGTAAGAATAATAGCAAGATTAAATGTTTGACAACGTGTCCTCCAATAACTCAATAATTTCTCACAATATGAATCCCACAATGTGCAACAGATTATAGCACCACTGCATTAATGACATAACAACACCATATTACAAAATAGTTATCAAATAATTAAAAAACTAATGTAAATATAAAACACCATACATAATGAAACCAACCTCAAATCTGAGGTCAAACACAACATTTTTCGAATGGACTTTCTCCTCTACATTGTCCAACACACCAATCACATCTAACATGTAAAAAAAGAAAAAAATCAACAAAAAAACTAAATATAGGACACATACATTAGGATACAACAATAAACTTACCAACCAACAAATCAACACAATACTTTCCATCAATGATATCCCTTATACTTTTGAACTTCCAAAGCTTTCTAGGTATGCTTGCAATGGGTTGTGGTCGTATAGACGTTGCTCCTATAAACAACAGCTTAAATGGATGCTCCCAAACTCTATATTGAGCTCTGTTCTTCAACAGTTTAAAGTTATGCATTATTTAAGTTTCACCCTCTTTTAGCTTATCTTCCCAAACACCCATATCTTCCTTCTTAATCATTGCAACAATAAGATCACCATGAAGAACAAATTAACACATATGGTTAAATATAGTTGTCATCTTATAAAATAAAATATACAACATGCTAAAATATGGTAGTTTACATTACCTTTTGATCCGTCAGAACCATTTCCATACTTCGTTTGGAATCCCATGACTCAACATACCACAAATCTATGATTCTGACAACAAGTTTCAATATTTCCCTTCTTCCATCAATATCCTTGATCATATCAATTTTTTTTGCCATCTAATACATGATAATAAATTAGGTGTTAAGTTTCAACCAACGACACAACGACTTCAAATAAATAAACAAAAAATAAACAAAACAAAATATCAAGGTACGAATCATCTTCAACAAAATAACAACAAAATAAAGCGCAAAATAAATAAATAAATAAAAACTTTCGTCAACAAATAATGTGCATACAACTAAAAAAGACTTTCAATAAGTTCTAAACAAAAAGAACACAATAATGAACAAAAAAAATCCTACAAAAAGCATAAAAAAACTTCTTTTCAACAAAAACATCACAACGTCTTCTAAAAACGATGAACAAATAATATCTGAAACAAAAGAAAACTTCTATAAACGTCTTTTAAAAGATACTACAACACAATGATGAAGTACAAAAACAATGGATAAAGAGGAAAGATGCATGAAGAACAAAAAACAATAAATACAAAATATTTAACTTTAAATAAAAATAAAATAAAATATCAACAACAACGATCAACAGATCAAAAGTAGTGAAGAAGTTAAGAAAATGAACTTACAGAGAATAAGAAAGCAATGAAGAAGAAGGAGAAATAGAGAAGAAGGAGGAACGAAGAAGAAAGTTACTTGGAGAAGAAGGACGCAACTAACTTGGCTTGGAGAAGAAGGATCTTGAAATCTGACAGCAAATGTCTATCAGACCATTTAACACACTGCACCGCCAAAAACACTACAACAGAAAAATGACCAAAATACCATTACTCTAGCGCACGTTTCAATGAAGGAGAATGTCTACTTCAGTAACTTCATTATCCTAACATTTTCTTAGATATATAGTAGAAGGGACATGTAACTTTCAATTTTCGCAAATACAACTTTCCACAAAACTTTTCACAATAATTTAGTTTTTTTAAGTTAATTGAGGTGTGATTATAAATTAATTATTACAACGATAATTAGATATATTAGTAGTAAACACTCTAAAATATCTTCTTCTATCTTTCGAACAATGAACTCTCTTTGTCTCACATGTAATTTTTCATCACACATTAGATTAGATGACAAGATAGTATATTTTTTATAGTTATATCTTTATAAAACTTTTAATTTTTACTTAACACTTTGTTATATCTATAATGATTTACATACTTCAATGAAATTTCTTTTAGTGTTTAATTATGCATTTATGTTTGCAGTATGGTAATTCATAAGAAATTGTGCCTATATATCTATGTTTGAATTAAATTCTTCAAAGTTTAAAGTTTGAGAAAAAAAAAACAAATCAAATTTAAAAAAAAAATCACATATATCAATGGTTCTCACTAAAACCATTGTTGAATTTACATGCAAATTGTATTTTAAAGAGTTAAATATGTTTTTGGGCCCTCTACTTATAGGTGAAATTGAAATTTGTCCATATTTCAAAACTCGTATGAAATTCATCCTTATATTTTTTAGATGCATGGAATACATCCTTCATTTTGAACAAAGTTAATTTTTTTATGAGTTATGTAGCGACGAAGATGATGTGGACACTTGGCTAACACGTGGCTAGTTGATAAATGACTAACAAGTGTAATTTTTTTTTTAGTTTTCTTTTACATTTTTTTCTTTTTTCCCTTTCTTATTTCTCTCTTTCTATCCCTTATTCATCTTTACCCCTACACCTCTTCAATCCAACCACCGATGGCTACACCTATCGCATCTAGAGCCCTTGCCAGCATCGTAAGTATGCCACTCTCCTTTTTTTTTCTTCATGCACGCATTGGGGCTACATTTACCTCCACTCCTTACTGTTACCTTATTTAGCCTGAAATTCTCTTCTCATGTTCGAGTATGGTAGTATATTGTAAAAACACGAAGGACCAGTTAGCAACATTTCTTTCAAATGGTAGCTTGTGTGTTGTGGAGATTCCACTAATTGAAACTTGGGAAGAACTAAATGGGAAAGAGTTCAATGTTGAAGAACTAGAGGACAAACCTTCGAAGAGATGGGTATTGGCATTGCTTTATGTCTTGCTAATAAACAAATTGCATACATACAATTTTCTAGGGGGTAAATCCAAGAATATGTTGTTAGTATAGGTCCATTTACTAGTGGTTTCTAGGGTTAGCTTTGTGTGTATATATAACACACCTCTTGTAATATTTTATACACAATCAATACTACACAATCCCCTTCTTCATATATTTCTTTGTTTTCAACATGGTATCAAGAGCCCTAAACGATCTATGATTGAGAAGAGATTATTGTAGTATTTTCTCTTTCCAAAGCCCTAAGACCTTATCCTCTTGCACAAATTTTATGATTGAGAATATACTCTTTCCTAAATCCTAAGCCTTGAGCCTCTTTCACAATTTAAGTTTCACCATATCGCAATTTTGTTTTCTACTTTAAGGCATTTTTGAAGGTTCTGCATCATGTTCGTTATGTCATTTTAAGGTATTTGCAATTGTCTAATATTGAGTTTGTATTATGTTTTGTTTGTTGCTTCCACTATGTGGTTCGAATTTTTGTTTTGTATTCTATTTGTTATGGCGACTTGTAAAGATGATTCTTTTTAGTCTATTAGTGTGCAATTGGATGGTAAAAATTATTCCTACTAGAGTTATGTTATGAAAAAATTTCTTCATGGAAAGTCCATTTAGGATTATATTTTAGGTATTAAGGCAAAATCGATTGAAACCAAAGTCGATGATTATGCTATTGCTTTAGAGGTATGGGAAGTTGTTAACTCTAAAATTATAACTTGGGTCAATAATTCTGTCACAAGATTGGTGTTCAATAAGAAAAACATGATACTGCAAAGGAGGTATGGGATCAGTTATCTCGATTGTATACATAGTCTAATTTTGCCAAACAATATTAACTTGAGACAGATATTTGTGCACTTAAGCAAAATGATATGAGCTTTAGGACTTTTATTTTTTCATGACAACCCTATGGGATCAACTTACCTTGATTGAGCATGCATAAATAAGTATTTTTTGCATTGTATATTACCCATAGGGAATCACAATGTTTGGTTCAATTTCTTATGGCCTTGCATAGTGATTTTGAAAGTTTGTGTGGTTCAATTTTGCATCATAGCCCTCAGCCTTTTTATTGATGATGTTGTTAATGAATTATTAGTAGAGAAAATTAGACTTGCTTACCAGCTGCAGGCCAACATAGCCTTGTAATCTCAAGGTACATTATCACCAATTATATCTTCTAACAAATGGATCATTGACTTAGGTTCAACTAGTCATATGTCACATCATTTGGCTTCTTTTGTTTCATTATCACTTAACTCATCCATGTCAATTGCAATTGTTAATGGTGATTATGTTCCATTATCTGGTATTGGTACCATTTTTAAACCATCTTTGTCTTTGTTTGATATTTACTACATACCTGGTCTTGCTATGAATCTTGCTTCTATTGGGAAAATCTGTGATTCTGGATATAATGTGTATTTCTCTCCATCTAAATTTTTTGTACAAGACCACACATCTTAGAAGGTGATTGGGATAGGTCGTAAGCAAGGTGGAATTTTTATCTTCATTTCGTTTATCTTCTTCTTATTCGCCTCTTTATTTATAGCATTCTCGTTTGGGTCATGTTTCAACATCTGGTTTAAAGTTTTTACCGTCTATGGGAGTCTTGGGTATTGTGGACAATGATGATATTTCTAATTGTAGTAGTTGTAGACTAGCAAAATTTTCTGCTTTACCTTTTAATAAAAGTATTTATTCTCCTCTTTCTCCTTTTGATCTTGTGCATTCTGATGTGTGAGGACCTTCTCCTATATCCACTAAAGGAGGTTCTAGATATTATGTCTTTTTCATTAATGATTTTAATCATTTCATTTGGATCTATTTTATGAAACGTCAATCTGATTATCTCACAATTTTCATAAATTTCAATGTTCTTGTAAAGACCCAACACTCTACTACCATAAAAACCTTTCGTTGTGACTTTGGGGTGATTACACTTATAATGATTTTACCACTTTACTTGCCTCTAATGGAACTATACATCAAACCTCTTGCACTGACACTCCTTAACAAAATGGCATTCTGAAAGAAAACATCGTCATCCTTTTAAGACTGCAAGCTCATTCTTGTTATATATAGATGTTCCAAGTGTCTTCTAGGGGGAAAATATTCTTATAGCAACTCATGTTGTGAATCAAATCCCAACTTCACATAATTCTCGTTTGTCTCCTTTTGAAAAATTATATGGTCTTACACCTGATTACTTTGTTTTGCATGTTTTTGGATGTACCTGTTTTGTTCTAAAACCACATGTTGAGCGTACTAAATTATCAACTAAGTCTGCTTTGTGTGTCTTTTTGGGATATAGTCTTGTTTAGAAGGGATATCGTTGCTTTGGTCCAGTTAGTCAAAAATTGTATGTCTCACATCATGTTGTGTTTTTAGAACATATTTGATTCTTTTTTATTCCAGCTAGCTCACATTATTTGACTACATATGATGTCATTAAAATTGATCCTTTTGATATTAATGACACTACATCTACCAATTGTAGAAACTGCCTTAGTACCAATTACAAACACCACACCAGAGGTTGTACTTGTTAATTCTCCTACTACGCAAGCTCAATCATTTCTTAAGGTTATGGTTCCTCTACCACCTGTTCAACCTAGTCGTAATCGTAAGTCTACTCAACTATTTGATTTTGTTTATTCCTCTTATTCTGGTTCATTTGCTGTTTTTATTGTCTTTATTAATCGTCTTCACGAGCCTTCATCAAATAGAGAGGTTGTTTGTGATCCACTTTGGCTAAATGTTATAGCTGAGGAACTTACTGCTCTACATTAGACTCATACATGACATCTAGTTCCATTGCCACCAGGAAAATGTCCTATTGGATCTCGTTGGGTATACAAAATCTGATGCCACTGTCCTTACGATTATCGCCTTGCGGAGCCACCTACGCCGCCAGGCGCCATGCACACAGTGACCCTCTGATAGTGTACTGTCACCTGGCGGTTCAATCCCCACCGCTAGGTGCTATATTAGTACTCACGTAGTACTGGTTTGAATCTCTTGCAGAACGCTTCCACTCATTGCTCCATTATGGCAGTCGCATCTTCTAGTCGAAGTTGGTTGATACAACCATATCTGTGGTCCATACTGTAGAATCCACAATTCTATTGCCTAACGGTGATAATACGCTTATGATTTTTTTCCATTAGGAGTTATTCTCACACTTTAACCTATTCCCAAGTGCAATCTAATCATAGGAACACTCTCATTTATTATTAACATGTATTTTAAGCACAATTCCCCTCACAATACCATAATAATTTCCAATGATGAATTAACCTACTACACTTCTAGCCTCAACTTCACCCCAAGATACCATCAAACACAACTAAGGTATTCAAACAGAGAATATCAGATTCCTATATCCCAATGCAACTAAATTATGCATTACAACTGGTATCTCAAGCTCTAACACAACATTTCTATCATCATAATTCCCCCTATTCCAATATACTTAACAAATCATAATTTACATATAACTTAGGTGTTTTCAATTCACTCACCCTTGATCAAGTTTCCCCATGATTCACCAACCTAAAACAAATGACCATGAAAAACCCCAAACCTTTAATTTCCCTCACAACCATGCATAGTTGTATTACACTACGCTGGCACCTGGCGGCAGGCCTTGTGTCGCTAGGCGGTGCATACCATTCTAGAAAAATTCTAGAATTTCCCAGCACCTATGAAGATCCTCCCATTTTGCCAAATTCTTTATTTGGCCTATTTTCGCAATTCCGCAATTCACCATGATCCTAGTTGTACAATTACTTCACTCAAACTATATCCAGTAACACTTTAGAGTATAATTACACAACAGTTAATCTCAGACCATCAAAACCCCCAAATTGTTAAACCCTATATGTATTGTTCATATTTTCCACAATTAATTTCCAATCAACACGTAATTCAATAATCACAGACCTCTAATAATCAAACAACTGATGAAACTCCCCTTTACCCCATTCAGAATCCACCGAGAAAATCCCAAACAGCCAAAACAAGTCAAATTTGGCTCGCGTCACCTGGCGGGTGTTCATCACCACTAGACCATTCATTAAAAATCCAAAAACTAGGTTGCACAACTTGCGTCGCTTGGCGGCACGATCACGCCGCCAGGCGGTTCCTCATGGGAACCCAAAAACACACTGTAAAACACATGAGTTGCTTGGCGACCTTGAAGGCCCGCCAGGCGGTTTTTGGAAAATTTCCAAAAATCCAGAATTACGAGTTTATTCAGAGGAAAACATGTAATTTTATAACATACCACAATAGCATGAAATTTACGGGTTAAACTCCCCTAACTTGGTTTCCTTACTTAAAATTTGATGGTTCTTGGCTTCTTCCTTGATCCACAATGGCCTCTCAATTCAGCTCTCAACCCTCATCTGTTTTGAAGTTCCAATGCTCTCTAAATTTTCCAATTAATTTCTCTGGTTGCCTCGTTAATGGCCATCAAATGCCACAACCAGCTGACTCACTCAACCCTTCCAATTCTTCTCTGGGATGAATAGGGTTTCTAATCCCTCATTCATGCCAAAAGTAATTTTAGCAAAAATAAAGCTTAATTCATGTCTATCAAGGTTTGAACACACAACCATCTAATATCAAATCAATGCATAACCATTCAACCAATTCATGTTTCATGATAATTTCTATAAATCTAGGATTTTATTATCACTCATCATAATCCAACATGTTATTAAAATAATAATAAATTAAATGACACACAATTTGACATACAAAAGACTTGAACCCAAGTCCTCTCAACACAATCAAGTACTATCAACCACTTGAGCTAATACTTTTCCACATTATATAAGTTAACATTAATTGCCATAAAGGCTCCCACTACCCACATTTATTAATTAATTAAATTTCACAGGTGTTACACAACCCAATCAACCATCAACGTCCCCATCTTTTCTTATCTAACTTCAGCACATCATGCAACATGTGTTGGAATGTGGAGTAGTCATGCGTATCAATTAGGCTTCATTTCAAATCAGCCCACTACCACCAACATACAAACCTGAAACAACCACGCATATGCTAACTTCCATTTTCCTGAAAATGCGCCTTCTACTAGGGTTTCTTCTTGACCCCTTCATGTGTCTCAACCCTTAGTGTTAGGGCTCCTCTCCTCACTTGCCAAGTTTACTCCGTTAGGGTTTGTTTTGCTTTTTTTTTTGTAAAGCCCTAGCCTAAAGGGTTTTCCTCTTCTCGCCGTTAGGATGTTGTTAGACGGTGTTCCTTCGTTTCTTTCGTTTTTCCAATTGCCTTCACCTATATAAAGGCAGACCAACCTTTTGTATTGTTTAGCTTTGATAAATGAGAGTGTGGTTTATCCCCCTTTTTTCATAGCTCACCTTCACCGAGAGTAAACCCTAGATTTTCCTCGCTAGTGAGATTCCAAGTTCCATAAACGGAACTTGGTTGTTTTAATTTTTTCGCTATGCGTGTTTAGTCGATCTCTACCGAAGGATCGACGATTGACGACCTTGCAAGGAGTTTCCACCGAATAGACCTTAGATTTGGAGATTCTTTGTGAAGTATCGCTCATCAAGAAGCCATCATCTCATCACATCAAAACCACCATATTTGCACCAAGCATCAAGCTTTCACAAACCACCTCCCATTTGGGAAGTCTTCACCTTGCTTGAGTCATATAGCTTGGAGGTGCTTATCCCATCATTTGGGAATGCCCGATGGTTTTTTAAGTTGTTGAAGTAGTGATTTGATTCATTAAGACTCTTACTTTTACTCATATGAAAGTAGCTAAAAGAATACTCTATTATCTAAAATGTACTCTTGATTATGGGTTATTTTATTAATTTTCTAATGATTTCAAACTTCAGGGATTTTATGATAGTGATTATATGGGATATATCAGTGATAGAAAGAACACCAATGAATTTATATTTTTCATGGGTTATAAGTGTCTAGAATACGTTAATTTGCCATATAAATCTAACACTTATCATGCCTTAATTCATCATATTTTGTAAGTAAACAACCCCTTTTAGCTTATAATTATAGAATGAAGTATTGAGAAGTAGAAAAATAGGAAACTGATGAATTTATGATGATTTGCAACAATTTCTCAAGGAGTTAAAGGATTTTTCAGCTGAGCCCAAAAATTCACAATTGAGCGCTAGTAAGACAGCCAAGGAAAGATCCATAATGTGCCTTTTGCAGTTAAGCCACAAAAATAGTGTTAAGCACTGGTAAGACAGTTAGGAAAGATCTAAAATGTGGCTTTTACAGCTAAGCTACAAGAAACTTGCTTTGAGCACTAAAGGAGGTTAATAAAAGGTGGTACACAACTTAAGCAGCAAGAAAGTGGCATTGAGAACTTAATGCAGCAAAGAAAGAATAAAACCCTCTACAGAAGAGAACGTTTGTGGCTGAGCGCCAAAGGCTAAAGCTAAGCGCTGGTGAAAATTTCTATAAATGAAGACCTCATATCTTTGTTTTAAGCATTTAGTTAAGGATTAAAAATGTAGTAATAGAGTAGAAATATAGTTGGAGGCTTGAGAGAAATATGCTTTTATTGTAAGTTCTATGTATAAATGTTGTTGGAATTGCATTGCAATATTCTATGAGTAGCTAAACTCTCTCGTATTGAGGTTGGATGTGATCAATTGTAATTCTTAGTACTCCTACTTCTTGGATATTTATCTATACTTTGATTCAAATGTTTGTGGTTTGATTTGTGATAATTTCTTGGATGAATTGACAACTCAACTTATTTCACTAGTTTGGATTGAGATGAAAGACTAGTCTTAAATTGTGGTCCAATCAAATCATGACATTCTTGTCTTTCACATGATCTAGAAGGTGGGCTAGATAAAAGAGTCATGCACTTAAGGCAAGAATTCATTATGCAAGAGTGGATGAATCACATTAGGTCTGAAGTTTTTAGGTTATAGGCTGCAAGAATGGACCTAAATCTACCTTAGAATACTCTTTGGACATTGAATGATTTATATAGTAAATAGACAAGATCAATAGAAAAGGATGAGATGAAATCCAATCATAGCCTCCATTTCACTCAATCTATATAATATATACTACTATCAATATTTTCATACAAAAAATCTAATAACAAACTACCAATATAGTTGCTAAATTCTTGTAGATACAATAATTTCCATTCGGTTGTACTAACACTGACTTTGTTCACTTGCCAATAGGTCACAACTAGATTACTGTTTTAAAACTTGATATTATGTGATGTTATGGCTTTTGTGGCTTAAGCCCAATAGATGTAAACTTCTCAACCAAAGTTTACTCCGTTAATGGGAGGATGTGCTTTTTCTTGGAGTTCAAAGAAGTAACCATTGTCACACTTTTAACATGCGAGTCAAAATATCTAACAACAACTTCATGAACCTGTTACGTGATTTGGATAAGGAGATTATTGAAAGAACTTCATTTACTACAAATGGAACTTAGTGAAGTCACTAAATTATAAAAAGAGTTCAACTAGATTAGGTTTTGATTCATCATAGAGAAGGCATCAAAATGAGAAATGTTAAGTGTTTCGTTGATAACGTCTTGAAAACATAAATGATAAGGTTATATATACATATAAGTAACTCATTGTAAAAAAATTAGAATAATGGATAACTTATACATGATAGAAACATACTTGTTCGAGTAGAGGGTTTTTAGACTTCCTAATTAAAGGAATAATATCCTCGCTTTTTGATACTAATCATTAAGGTTGGTGACCTCGAAATTGGTTATTGGATCTTTTCCCTAATTAACTGTTACATAAAGAATGGAACATGAAGTTATTAATCGAGGATAAAACAATATTCAGCTTTTAAGTAAATTTTACTTATTAGATTTAAAGGTATTCTTGTTTCTTCATTAAGGATAAAAGTGGAAATCACTTCAATATTAGGAATATTAACACTCGAAAGTGTTGATGCCAATTGCCTCAATGTTGAATGAATTGGTGTTAGTCAAATGATTGAAGGTTTTTTGTAGTTTTCTTGGTGATGAAGGAAGGCATTGAATTCGTTTTCCTTTCTTGATAGAAATTTTACGAAGAAAAAACTTAAATAGTTAAATGGATCTCAAGATGCAAATAAGAAAAGTTCATTAAAATTAAAAATAGAAGATGTGCCCTTCTGGATGGAGAAGATCTCCAATAAACTGAGGTATTCAATAGGCCAAGGAATCAGGAGAAAATTCAAGTCAAAAAACACGTTTCCACAAAGCCAAGGTCATTGCAAGAATCTAGAAGGATGTCTCCCTAGGACAGACATCACTAAGGGTAGCTGTTGATAGTTCAAGATTTGCAAGGATGTCACCCTAGGACCGACCTCCCTATAGGAAGCTAAGATTGAGAGGACAATATTTGATAATATAAAGGAGAATCTTGGAGAAAAATTTCATCTACATTTGATGAATATAAAACATATTAGGATATATTATTGTTGTTATTTACTAATTATCTTTTGATTAGATTATTTGAGAATATTTAATTATGTATATCTACAAAAATTGTACCCGACTTGCTTATAAATAAGAGTGTTACTCCCATGGTCAAATGAGGAAATTATTTTGGCCTAAGTGAGTAATTAGCTAAGATTAAAATACTTCTTTATTTTTGTCTTTGGTCTAAGGTTAATTTACACCTTTTTTGACTGGAACAGAAGATAATTAAATAAACTTCATACTTATAGTGCGACATTTTTATGAAAATGACAACAAAGGCTTTTTTTTTTGGAGTTGTAGCTGCTTCATTATGCTTTTATAGTTAAGAAATAGTCTTGAGTTAAGATAATTAACAACATAAAATGAAGAAAAATAAATAAATTAAGAACTTAGTGAACTATATTTCAATTATGTGAATTAAAATGGAAAATTTTGAATGAATTAACTAAGAAGAGAGAAGGTTTTCTAGTAGGTGTAAACAAAGGGTAATAAGATAATTTGGTTAGTGATATTGGATTCTTTTTGTTGTTGAATTTTGAAATGGTTTAATCCAAATTTTGTTTAGAAGTATTGTTGATGTGTTTCTCGAGGATTTGGATTCGATGCTTTTACAATTCCATGAATCCAATTACTCCACGCGGATTCATGCACAGTGAGCTAGCAAACTAATGAGTTTTTCGATTTGTTTACAAGTGCTAGGTATTTATGCATCTATTGTTAAAGTGAATGTAACAAAAAATTCACTTATGTTATATTATAAATCAAAGTCACCATAATACTTAAATTGTTAAATTTTCATTTAATTTGGACTTAAATCAACAATTTGTGCATTTTTTTTTCCAATAATCATATTTTTGGTTTTTTCTTACTTTTCAACAAGTGGGATGCTGGATGAAAGAAAAAGATAAAAATGAAGAGTGGAGAAGAATAAGAGAATGGAGATGAAGGATTTGCATAAATGTAAATTGCAGGAAAATAAATTACTAAAGATAGAATAAAAACTGGTAAGGAAAATCAATGAAAGCTACAATCAACACTAGATTTGCCATTTCTTCCTCTTTACGATATTCTTATAATGTTTGAAAATGTATCTACAATTTTTCATCCCTTATTTATATTTGATCGATCAATTCATATTTTTCCACTGATTCTAACTGTTACTCCACATAAAGAGAAAATACATAATTTGAAGTAATTGTCTTAAACTGCTCACGTAGTGTCTAATATCCTCGTTGATTCCACGTTTTGTAGTAGTTTTTCTAATTCAATTTAGCTTCTTTTGATATCTTTTATTCTAGTCAAGCTATGTTGGACACCTCATGGAGGGTTTAGATAAAGGAGTTAAATCTTTCCAAATGAGTAGAATTTTCATTATTATATATTTCAAAAATAAAAACCTTTTTTATTAAAATATTTTTAAGATATTTTTTCTATATTTAACTTTTATTTAATACATTTAAATTAAAAATTTTTTGAATTACTAGTTCAACCAAAAAAACCCAAATAAAATTTAATTTGTTTTAATTGAAATAACGTAGTTTTTCGTCACCAAATTTTATCAAGCACGTCCGTACATTATTAATATGATTAGCTAATAGCAATATCAGAAAAAGAAAATTTGAAATTATTATACTATTTAATAATTGACAAAAGAAAAAAAAATTTAAAAGAGTAGTTTATTATTTTACGCTTATTTTTAAATTTTTTTTTTATGTTTTCAGTCATTACATTTAAAATTACATTAATTCTTTTAGCTGTAATTTCATTGATTGAAACTAAAATTAAAAATTTTACAAATAATCATCTAACAGCGTTTAAAAGTAAAACGTAAAGAATTTACCAGATAATGCAACTCCAATTTCATTGTAACCCAAAGGAAGCCTTATTATATAAAAGAAAGAATTTAATGTTGTATTTCCAGAAAAAGACTTAATTATGCTTTATATACTTGATAAATTTACGTGCTCTAAATCAAATTTATATTAACATCTTTTCTATTGAATATTCAATGTTTTTTATCATTGTCTTTTTCTTAAATGAAAAATAAGTTTAAAAATAAAATTTATAAAAGCTAAACAAAAATGAGAAGCAAACTTATAATTAGTTTCCACTTGAGATACTAAAATTAGAGTGATGAATGAATAAACAGAAATGATATACTTTGACACTCTCCTAACTGCTACCCACCTGAGAATCTATTTCAAGGTATTATCAACATTAAGAAAACTAATTTTTGAAATGAATATGTATAATATTTTTCAAACAATGAATGTTAAAAATGTATGATGGTAGATGGAAGAGAGAAATTATGATAATTAACGTAGTGTTGACCTAACAACCCTGTTCCTGAAAGTGCTGTTATCACGCAAAAATGGTTGTTAATATAGAAAAACAAACACTAGCCACTACTCTTAGCTTTCCAATAATAACTTTCACAGATTCTCCTGTGTGCACAAGAAGGAGTTCTTTCTCTGATTTTCTTCGACGTTTGTTTCCACCAGCGTCCGCAAAAAGAAAACATCATGGGCCTCAGATCTTTCTTCGGCAAGAAGAAAAAACTGCCCAAGACAACCTTGTCAAAGTCGTCATCGTCATCGTCCAAATCATCATCGTTACCCATGTCACTGCTTTCATCGCCACCACCGCCACCACCGTCATCACTGTCATTGCGACAAAATCATTCACGTGCCGCCATAACGGAGGAGTTGGAATATGTCTTCAGAAAGTTCGATGCAAACGGCGACGGGAGAATCTCGTCGTCGGAACTGGGGTCCATGATGAAGTGCCTCGGCCAACACGCCACCGAAGAGGAGGTTTTCAGAATGATTCAAGACGTTGATTGCGACGGCGATGGGCACATCAATTTGCAGGAGTTCATCGAGTTAAACACCAAGGGTGTAGACCCCGACGAGGTCCTTGAGAATCTGAAAGAAGCATTTTCCATTTTCGACATCGACGGCAACGGCTCCATCACCGCCGAGGAGCTGCACATGGTCATGGCCAGCCTCGGCGACGCGTGCTCCATCGACGAGTGCCGGAGAATGATCGCCGGCGTCGACGGTGACGGTAACGGCATGATTAATTTCGAGGAGTTTAAGATCATGATGACAGGGAACACATAAATGAATAAACATGTCGACCCATCGAATCAAAAAAGGTTCTTTTTTTTTTAATTCAAAATTTTTGGTCTCAAAATTTTGTCTTTTGTTCTTTAGCTTCTTTCGTTTTTCCCTCGACAAATCAACGTGGTTAGATGCGTTTAGGTGGGTGCGCGTGTTTCCTTAGTTGTTTTTTCATGTTTTTTGTTCATCACCTTCTTTCGGGGAAATCAAAGAGGTGTAAGTGATTCGATTTTTTGATATGAGATTCTGTGCATGGCTGTTTCCAGAGTCTATTGATCGTAAACTCGATTTAGTTTCATTAGTTTCTTCACGCACCTTTTAAAGTCTTTAACTTCTTTTTCATGATTTAAGCAATCTAGTATTCACAATCAAAGATAGTTATAAGAGTCATATAAATAGAAAAAGCATTTAATATACGAAACATAAAATTTAGATAGAGATTATGTTCCCAGTTGTTTCAAATCATGAAAACTCAAGAAAAACTCCAGTTCCAACAACAAATTTTCAAGAATATTAGAATCAAATATAGAATAGGATATGTGATAAAGGAAACTATGAACAACATTGTCATAAGAACAAGAATAAAATGACATTGAAACCATATAATCCAACAATTTAAACACAATAAAAGTACAAGAACAAGATTCAAAAGAGAAAAATGGATGACTTGGGAGAGGGAAGCAATGATAAGCAACTTGATAGATATTCCCTTCTCCAAGATGAGCATCATAAAGATGAATTATCACTTGAATGGGAATCAATTGTTTAGATTGAAGGATTAGTTTGATGAAGTAAAACTAAAGGGAAAATAAAGAAAATGAAGTTGTTTTGATTTATAAAAAAAATAGTGGAAATTTTGTGAGTGATTTCATTAAATTTAAAAGAAATTATAAATGGTACAAAGCATATGAAAATGTGATGGCCTTTTCGAAAATTTTCGCGAACTCATAGGCTTCGATCGTTGGGAGAACCGAAACCTATTCTTCTATATGATTCGATTGCTATGAAAATTTCAAAATTGTCACTTTTTAAAATTATTTTATTTGAGCGAGAAGTATTCAGTTTTTTTGGAAACCGAAGCCTATACAATCTATATGCTTCGATTTTGAGGGAACTGAAGCCTAAATATTTAATAAAATTTCAAAATTATTATTGAGTGAAAAGCTCTAGGCTTTAATTATTAATAAATTTAAGCCTATTACAATTTAGGTTTCTGTCTAGGGTTAAATTTTACGAAAATTTCAAAGGCCCTAAGTTTATTTTTGTAGTTTTCTCTCCATTGTGTATCCATTACCCACACCCTCCATAGCATATCTTCTACTTTTTTAACTAAACACCATTCCTTCGCCTTCATCCCTCTGTCGTCATGATTTCCAAGAGGTCTCCACTGTTTGTCGTCATATTGCACAAAAGTTCTAAAGGACCTTCACTCTTTGTGGCTAAACATTGAACAAGTGAGTGATCCTTTCATTTTTTATTTTGCATTTTTTGTTGAGTTTGTTTCTTCCTTTGGTTCGTTATTGGTAAAGTTTGCATTTTTTGCTGCCATTCGTGTTCAGGTACTATCCCATTGTGATGAGATTATTTAGTTTTTAAAAACGCATCTAAGGTTGCATCCTCCTTCATTCTTTCTCGCATTTCACGCTCCTAGATTCCTATTATTATCTTTGAAATTTATTTTTAATATGAGCCTATAATTTTCTAGTATGTTGTTTATTTTTTGTATGTTAGATATGTGACTAATTATATGCTTAAATATATTGATTTATTTTGTTTGATTTGAGATCATTGTTGCATTGAGTTACACATAGTTTCCTATTTGAGATTCAATACAAAAATTATTTACAGCATATATATATATATATATATATATATATATATATATATATCTAGATAAATTCTGATTCTCCACTCACTCCAATTTAACCACTCATCTTCTTCCACTACGTCCACTAACACAAAAAAGGCCTATAACGTCACTCATATAACGTTTGTCTAGAAAAAGTCCCACGTTAAAAATGACCGGTGACATTTTTGTAAATTATTTGATTTTTTTAGCGTCTGCCCATTCCAACACAGACGTAATTTAAGGTCTGACCCACAGTATCCTGACGTTATGTAAAAATTAACGTCTGAGCTTTCTGCCCCCGACTTAATTTAACGTCTGACCCACTTTGCCCCGACTTAATTTAACGTTTGACCCCCTCTGCACCGACGTTAAGTAACGTCTGACCACGTAGCCCCGACATCAATTTTTGGGTTTTCTCTACGCGAAACGCAGAAACCCTAACTGTTTCGTCGCGCCACCAATTTTTCGTGAAGCTTCTCCATCGGCGACCACCATTCTGAGCTCCTCCAGGTAATTTTCGAACGTTTTTCACCACCAAACTTGTTGGGATTTGATTATGGATTTATTTTAGGCGTTTTGAACTGAATATTTCCGTTTTCATCCCTATTTGCAGTGTTTCGCGATCCTTCCCATCAGTAACCATTATTCCGACCTCCTCTAGGTGAGTTTCGAACATTTTTCACCACCAAATTGGTTGGGATTTGATTGTGGATTAATTTTAAGCGTTTTCAACCGAATATTATGTGTTTTCATCCCCATTTTGCATCGTTTTGAGATTATTTTTCTTGTTATCTCTTTTTCATTGTATGTATATAATTGCTTGTATTTTTTTATTTGCAATTATAATTTTTATCTTAGACTATTTTTCTTTTTAGTTTTTTTTGGCCTATTTCTTTTTTTTAATTGAATTTTTATAATAATATTTGTAAAATTACGAAATAAAATTATATTTATTGTTATTTGTAAAATTGGACTAATTGTATTTGATTTTGTTAATATTATTGTTGCATTAATTTTTATTTTATGTATGTATATTTATTATGGATTCATTGTGGACCAAGGTCGATCTTCCATCTATGGATTCATTGAACCTCAAACCATTCAACCTTTGGAAACTCACATGACCACATCAAACTTTATTTGCAAACATGGATGGTTGAGTCAAATAGAGAGATCTACTTTGCGTCATACATTGATGCGTATGTGTTTTTGCTAGTAATATTTTATGAAGTATTATTAATTATTTCTGCTAAGTACTTGTGATTGATGGTAGGTATCACTGACAACTATGTGTCATCATTCCAAGACAATGCACGATTGTATGGTTTCATTTATGCCATAGGAAGATTTCACCTGCTTTGAAAAACATGTTACAAGAGTAAGTATTATTTTTTTTCAATCCTAACCTATGTATCTACTTAGTTATAAAAACTAACATATGTTTTATGTTTCCAAAATTTCATTAGAATTGTGAGTAAGCCTAGAGGCCAACAACTTAAAGTATTATATCCAAAGGTTAGAACTCATTTAGTTTAAAGTTATTAATTTCTGTATGTCAACTTATGACTTTCATATGTGTTTATTTTATTTGTAATGTTTAGTGTAACAAGCAAGAACAATCAAGGGAATTGTGTATATTAGTTTAGAATATATGTTGAAACTTAAGTGTTATTAGATATAACTGTAACTCCATAATTGTGTTGAAATTATTATGAAACTGTTTTGGGAATTTGTTGATTTTCAGATGTGGGAATGTTGTAAAAACAACCAAATTTAAAAAAAAAACCAAAGCAGTTTGACATTTGGTGGTGCTTTGATAGACGTTATTTAATGTCTGAGCTTACTATGGCCGACGTTATTTAACGTCTGTCAGAGCCCAACAGAAGTTAAATTGCTCTGTTTTTTGGGTCCATTTACTGTAAAATTGACGTCTGCTACTTTTGGCCCCGACGTTGGATAACGTTGGACCCCTATTGCCCCGATGTTAAGTGACATTTGTTCTGTTTTTCGACGTTATTTTGACGTCACCCAGTACGACGTCGGTGTTTGGACATACATCAAAGGTCAAAAATATCGGATGTTAAAAGACTTTTTTGTGTTAGTGACCACTACCATCTTGTTTACTTAATATGCAAATCATTCAATGTCCTAGGAGTACTCTTTCTATGTAGATCTAGGTTCATCCTTAAATCACTAGAACCTAAGGACTTCAAATCCAGTGTGATTTCTCAACTCCTTGTAGCATGAATCCTTGCTTTAATGTGCAAAACTCTCTCCTCCAGCATCCCGTCTGGCTCCTAAATAAGAACTAGTACAAGTAAGATGAATGATTGGACCTTAGTTTGAGATCAGTCTTTCAAATCAATCCAAACTAGTGAAATATGATAAGTCGTCAATTCATCCACGCAAGTTGGGAGTAGTCTTCCAACTCAAATCAAACCGGTGAAATAAGATGAGTGATCAAGTCTTCATTAAACATAAATCAAACCACAAACAATTGAATGAAAGAAAAGATAAATACCTAAAAAGTAGAAGCATATATAGAATCATAATTGATTATAACAAACCAAGACATGAGGGAGGTAAACTACTCATAGAATATTACAATACAATTCTAGTAGCATCTACACATAAGATTTACATTAAGAGCATCTTCCTCGTGCCTCACAAACCCTATTCTATCATACTGCTACATTTTTTAGCCTCTACTCAATGCTACTAATGAGAACTTAGGGTCTTTATTTATAGAAATATTTTTACGGCGCACAACCCAACTTTTGGCGCTTAACCATGCACCGCCTTAAGTGCTAAGCACATCCTCTTGTGGCTCAGCTCCAAAAGTCACATTCTGAATACTTACTTGACTGCCTTACTAGAGCTCAACCACAAATTTTAGGGCTCAACTGCATCATTTTTAATTCTTTGAGAAATTGTTGCAAAATCGTTAAAAATTCATCAATTTCCTATTTTCTTCTTCTTAGTACCTCATTTTGTAATTATAAGCTAAAAGAAGTTGTTCACTTACAAAATATGATCAATTAAAGCACGATAAGTGTCAAGTTTATATGGGAATTTTATGTATTCAAGACACTTATCATGACTCTCATCTAGCAAAAGTACTTACAAAAGGTAAGAGAAATGAAAGAACTTTTTAAGCAATTGTCTTTTGTTTTTATTCATAGGGATCAAAATGCAAGGGTTGATCTCCTTTCACATCTAGCAATCATTAAAACATTAGGCCATTATCTTTTGCTTAGCAGGTCGAAACTATTTCGAGAAATTCAACATGTTATGTCATCATCTGCTCATCCTTATATCGAAAGTGGTTCTCATCGTCATTATTAAAATGTGTGGAAATTGAACAAGCAAACCACATCATGAAGGAGGTTCATGCTAGAATATGTGGAATTCGTATAGGTGGATGAGCTTTTGTTTATTAAATTTTTTGGGCTAGTCTCTTTTGGCTGACAATAAGTTATGATTGTTTGGAGTTTTTTGAAAAAAAAAATGTGATCAATGTTAGAAAATTTTCGATATCATTGCAGCCCTTGCTAAACAACTATACACGATGGTATCGCCCTGGCCTTTTCATCAATTGGGTCATTGATTTTCTAGGTCTTTCCCCATAGACATAAGATAAATGAAGTTCATCATTGTAACGGTGGAATATTTCACAAAATGGATAGAGGTTGAACATGTGGCTAAGATAACAATAGAAAAATATATCATTGCTTGTGACAATCGGTCATATGATGATATGGTGTTCCGAAAACTCTTGGTCGGATAATGGAACACAATGTGCTTTTAAGACATATGTCAGCAATTGGATATCCATTAGCCTTTTTTTCTTTTTGTGTAGAACACCTTCAAACAAATGGGTAGACTGAAGTTGCTAACAAAGTTATATTAAAAGGATTGAAAAGAATGATAGGGACTAGAAATGGCAGATGGATGGCCTCAAATATAATGCTCATATCACACAACCACATAAACCATTACCAAGGCAACTCCATTTTCACTTGTATGTGGGGTATATACCATATTGCCTATTGAAATACAAATGTTTTCATAAAGAGTATAAGGCTTTTCAGAAGAAGAAAATGCAACAGGGAGATTGGGAATGATTGGCACTATTAATGAAATCAAAGAAAAAGCGTGTATTCAAACTATAGTTGCAAAATGATTGATTCAAAGAAGCATGAAAGTAGAGTGAATCCCATAATGTTCATGGAAGGAGACTTGATCTTGAAGAAAACAAGCTACTCTCATACAAATGATAAGTTGTCACCTAAGTGGGTTGGATCATATAGTATACAACAAGTGATCGGACGAAGAGCTTATCTACTAGATTCATTGGATGGAGGAAGAATTCTCAGGACATGGAATGTTAGTAGTTTGCGTTTCTACTATAGTTAAGTTCTTTATTATAAACTACATTTTAATTATTGCAAATGTATTTTTTTTCCTTACTTAGAGTAAGGTTTTTAATGAGGCATGAATAAACATTTATATAATAATGGTCCACTTTAAATAAAATTGGCAACCTAACAAGGTGCCAATACCTTCGTAAAAATGGTAAGTTATTATGGTGCCACTTTAAATAAAAATTGGCAGCCTATCAAGGTGGCAATACATTCATCATAATGGAGACCTATTAAGGCACCACTTTAAAGAAAATGGGCAACCTATCAAGGTGTCAATGCCTTTGTTAAAATGGTGACTTATTAAGGAGCCACTTTAAATAAAATTGGCAACCTATCAAGGTATCGATACCTTCGTCATAATCGCAACCTCTTAAGGCGCCACTTTAAATAAAAATTTGTAACTTATCAAGATGTCAATACCTTCGTCAAAATGGCAACCTATTAAGTTGTCACTTTAAATAAAAATTTGCAACCTATCAAGGTGCCAATACCTTCTTCAAAATGACAACCTATTAAGGTCACACTTTAAATAAAAAATGGCAACCTATGAAGGTACCAATACCTTCGTCAAAATGGCAACCTATTAAGAAGTCAATTTCAATAAAAAATGCAACCTATTACACCGTCAATGCCTATGTCAATATGATGACCTCTTAAGGCGTCACTCTCAATAATTTGGTGACCTACTAAAGCACAAAAAAGCTTCTTCAAATGGTGACCTATTAAGGCGCCACTTTAAATAAATTAGAAATTCTCATGATAGTATCTTATCAAGGCATCATGTTTTAAAAACTAATAAATTGAAAACAGTTATGAAGTCTAATAGAAAGATATCAACTCCCATAACAAGTCTAACCAATTTGAAGGAAATACAACACAAAAACGTTCACAAGTATCCAATGGTAGGTAAAATTTGCAACACTAATAGAAAATGGGCTTATTAGGTCATGTGATTTACGTTTGATCATTAAATGTCAAACGTAAAAAATGCACGATGGCATTTTCGTAGTAAAAGTTGTTAAAATTTATGTCTAAAACCTTTGGTTAAACATAAATTTACATCTAGTAGATAGAGGTCAAACGTAAATTTTTGTTTGACTAAAGGAGATCAGACGTAAAAATCAAATTTTATGTCCCTTCATCTGCATCACTTCCATTTTCGCTCTCTTCTTCGCAACAGTGTAAACAAACACGCTCATGACCACTCTCTTCTTCTCGCCACCTATGTTTTCCTTTTCTTCTTTATAGCTTGCGAACCACCTTGCGAAGATGTTGCAAACCACCTTTTGAACACGCTGTGAGCACTGCGAATTGGAGGGCCTCCATTGCGTTGCAGATTTGGACAAAGTGGTTCACGCGTCTCCAGCAATACAAATATATTTTGTCGTCACTGTTTGCAATTTTTTGGCAAAACGGAAAGTTGTGTTTTTTGTGATTTGCTATGTTGATGTGCAACTTGAAATCTTTGGCATGGTGCATGGATGGTGGAGATCTGGTGGAGATCTAATCTGCTGCTAGGTTTCAGCATGGTTCGCGCAGTGGTTTCGTGAGGGTGTTTGTGTGATAGAGGAGTTTTTCTGATTACAAATCTGGTATTGTTCGCGTTTGAGTTGTGATGAGGATAATCAATAAATTTGGTTAGTGGTTGTTTGGCAAGTGTGCACGGTGTCCAGAAGAAGCATGAATTTTTATGTTTGTTGTGTTGTTACCAGACATAAATTTACGTTTGGTATTTCAACAGACGTAAATTTATGAGTCTTGAAACTACGTCTGATCTAAACTAGACGTAAAAGGCCAAAAATGTCAGATGTAAAAAGCCCATTTTGTGTTAGTGCAAGTCTAGTAATTTGTCTAGTAATTTAAAAAAGACAACAAAATATTTTGTTTATCCAAAATAAAAACAAAATGAAAGATTACAACATTGTTCATCTACGATTTGACCGTCCACTACCACCTTTAAGGGATTTAAAACACTGAATTCATTTCGGGGAAGAGGATTTTTACTTGATCAATTGCACCTTGAAAACCACTCATAAAGCTTCGAGCTATCTCATCATTAACCTTTTTTAGGGAAGTAAAAAGTTCAATCTTATCATGTTTTAACTAGATGAAAAAGTTTGATATCTTAGTTTTTTCCTGTTTAAGTTTTGCTTCTTACTTCTCCCATTTGATCTTATTTTCTTAATGTTGATCTCAATATTGTTCATAACTCCAAATTTTGATTGAGCTTAGCATAGTGCTCTTCACTCTCTTGGTAAGCATCTTCCAGAGCTTTAGTTAGATGAGTAATCCTCTTGTTTGTTGCCTTCAACGCTTTGGTGTTGTTTGAACATTCCATTTTTGCAGTACCCATAAAGTTTTCAAGAGTTAGAAAAATAGAAGTTTCACTTGAAACTATTGTATAATGACCTTATGAAGGGCCAATCTACTATTGATTTGGCTTGGGCGGAACATATTAAGAAGAATGCCCAATTGCGGTTGGCTTGGCCTTCTATTTAAATATCTTGGTCGCCTTGGTGACACCGTTTCTTTAATGTTTAGGACATTGTTTGCTAAGTCAACAATGTGAATGGTGGCAACTCCAAGCTCAAAGAGTCACAAACATTCATTTTAACTCGCATCATTTAAAGAAAGGGTGTCATGTGGCAGTCTGTCATAAATAATGTAATGTTAGACAAGACTTAAGAGTGAAGTGTAGGAAAATTATATGTTTCAAATGTTGTTTAGGGAATCAAATAGTAATAAGAATATGGTTTAGCCTTACATGCAAAGGCTAAAGGGGTTGTGTGGTGCTATACTCAATACCAATTGGGTCAATAGGCCCAACACCGATTAGTATATTAGGTCAAACACTGATTTAATCAATAATATCCATGATGGTTACATATGAGATATTTTGTATTGATAAAAGTTCAATGGTCGAATAATAAAGAAGATACATTTAAAGCAAGACAGGTTGGTTGATTGGGGGTTTTTAAAATCTTAAGACGAATAGGAATTTGAAGAGTTTGGAGGCAAAGAATAATGGGGATCCTTGGCAACATAGGCTGATAAAGTACTTTTGATTGATCAGAACTGTTATCTCTTTTGGCTTGAACAAATTTCATAAGCAATTTGTGAAAAATGTTTTATAAACCTTGTAGAATATATTTGACCTTCTAATGACCATTTTGTGCAAAATATTAGTTTTAATAAACATATAGTGTGACTTAGTTTTACACCTATCAACATAATATACTAAATAATTAATTACAATCTCTTTAGAACATGACTTGTATTTTGGCCCTTCAAAAATACAAACCCTAAAAATCATGTAAATCAATGTAATTGAACTTCTAAATAGATAATTGGAACTATAATTAACAAAAAACAAAAAGATAGACAATTTCCTCGAATCAAATGCAAAAAGATGCAAATTAAAACGAAAACACAAAGAAAATAAAGAACACAAACATTCAAGAATTTTATATTTTCTTCTTATGAACATAAAAAAAAAAGATATAATAAGAAATTCAAACCAGAACCTTATTCTAGATACTGGATGATACAATCCTATCCAGCAAAGAGTACGATCATATCTGAATTTGAGTCCTCCCGTAACAAAGAAAATCAGAGAAGAACGTGGAAATAAGACTGATATGGATAAGCCACAATCTAAAAAATTGATGAGTCAATGAAGATTTGACACAAAGATCTCAATCTTTGATAATAATCAATGTTCTATGACAAGAACTAAGAGAATCCTCTCTTAATGAATTTAAAAATTAATATAATGACTATCTAAAGTGTTTACATCTGTTTGTGGTGCAAGTATATATAAGGAAGACCCAAAGACGTTGGGCCCGTAACAAATGCAAAAATTCATTTGTTACAGACACAAACTCTTCGCCCTACGAGCGTACAAAAAATAAAACTTTACAAAATATCTTTTGAAAACGAAAAACTATTCTATAATGTGCTCCAAGCCATGATCTTCATTTCCTTTGAGTTCCAAGTTTCATGGAGCATTAAGAACTTTAAGGATATTTGTTCTTCTAGGCTTTTGGCCCTCGACCTTGTCATAGGTTCTTTAAATTGCAATGGTTGCTCTTCAAGTCCTTTTTGTATTGGATTAAGGGAAAGTCCTCTATAAAGAAGGGCCAATGAACATACGCAATGACAAGCTATTGTTTAGATGTCGAGATTTCGTGCATAGGAAGAGGAGCAAATGAGGAGATGTCTCATTGACGGTGGTGAGGGTTACATCGGTTGACAGTAGTGGCATTTGACGTCTCAGTTGGGCAAGATAGTCGTTATCCTCCATTCGTCTGATTGAAGAATTAAAACCATAGAATTGATCATCACAATGAGCTCTTCAATTTAGACTGATTATTTTATTCATTCGTCTGAGTTGAGTTTCAACCCTTTTCTTGGTCTTTTTTTGTTTTATGTTGCATGTGAGTCTTCTTTCACTTGCATGCGTCTTTTTAGTCATCAATATGAGTCTTTGTTAATCAATGATTATAAAACTATGTTCTGATTGTTCTTGTGATATTTCTATGTGTAGATAAAACATTTTGTAAGTTGAGAGGAGTTTCGTTGGTTAGAGTCTCGTGAGTTGTTTGGTCAGGTAAATGAAGCTAGGTTATGTACCAACTGTATTTTTCTTGTTTTTCTACCAAATTGCTTGATTGAATGTGACAAATATGGTTAGGTATTATTGTATGGTGCACAATGAGTGTGTGATTCATGAATTGATGAATTGATGAAGTTGGCTATTATATGTAATGTTTGGACTGTGCTTTGATGCTAAATCTATTTTTTGTGTATTGATGAATTAGTCTCTTAGGAATTTTGAGGATAACTATTTTAAAATGGTGGGTTTGATTGAAACTATCTTTGGTGTTTGGATGAGAAAGTTAGAATTTGAGCAAAAACCATAAGGGAAAGTACCCTATTTGATCAAATTGAATATATTCAACTTCCTCAATCTCTATTATGTTGACATGCCGCTAAGCAGCACATTGGGGGCGTTGAGGATTATTTCTTTCATAAAATTTTAGGTTGTGATTCATGACAGGGCACTGAGCGGGAGTTCTCACCATTGAGCACCACTGTCCCAGAACACGCTAATGCTAGGCTCTAAAAAAGGGCCGATGAGTGGCAAGTTTTGTAAGAGGTTTGGCGTTGAGCCCCACCACTGAGCGCCACTGTTGAGCGCCAGTTCCTCTATTGGCTTTGTTTTAATCTTTAGTTGCTTTAATAGTTATGTGATGGATATGATTCCTGTATATGGCTTTGATTATTATTACTTGATGTGAAAATGTTGTGATGGGCCTTATTTATGTTTATGACTATAAATTGTTATTAAATAAGGATGAAGTTTTTTGTGTCAGCATGTATGATGATAATGATGTTAAAGGAATTTCAAGGAAAAATTCTTTGTGGTGGTGGTAACTTTAGTGTATGCCTTGACATAGGAGATTTTAGTAAGGAGATATCATGAATTCTAATAATCATTCACATTCAATTATAGTAAGAATGATTTATGTGGTGAGACTCGCAGGAGGTCTTAGTCATTGGAATGTTTTGGTCCTTGCCACGAAGGAGATTTACATTGGGTGTGGTTAGGTGATAACCCCTTGAAGCTAGGTTATGAAAAGTTTAGGAACTATCACAGATGCACACCTCTAGCAAATTCTATGTTAATGGCATATATTAGAATAATTGAGTTTAGTGTCAATTGCTCTAGAGAATGAGGGGCCATCAATTGGGGTAGTGGAATGTCTTTGGGAGGTTTAGTAAGAGGTTAGTTTTATATAAGGCCGTTTTGGTTTAGTTTGAATGTATAAACATTATATTTTATATTCCTATCTTTTATAAGATTGTATAAATATACTTTATACACTGAATTACATGTTTTGAGTACTATGATGAAGTGTTCTATTTTATTAGTTTTAATCTTTTAAAATGAGATGCTACATTTGTCACGTGAAATAAAATTTAAGGTCATTGAAAATGAAGGACTAAAATCATTGTTTTTGAAAGTGGACAAAACAAAATTAAAGTTTTGAAGATAGATCATTTATAATTTTTCGTAATAGTTGAAGGACAAATACATGTTTAATAAAAAAATAAATTAAAATAAATGAATAAGAAAAGTTAAAGTACTAGTATTTTATTATATGTTTAAAAATGTAAAAAACTAGTAACGAATATGTTTATAATATTTTATGCACGTTATCTTGATGGTGTCCACGTCAATAGGAAGAGAACGACTTCAAATCAAAGACGCAAAGCTGTGCGTGTCAACCAAGACAGATAAAATAATAACAAAAAAATTGTGATGCAGTTTTACATTCTACAGGCGAATCTCTCCATTTCACACTCACTCACTCTCACTACTTCACCCTCTCAAAACTCACTTTCTTCCCAAACAAAGTTTAAACAAAACAAAAGAAAAATATTTAATTCATTTATTATCAATATATTAATAATCAATATTAGTTATACATGTAACTGAAAATACTTAATTATGTATTAAAGTACTGTTGGCTAACTTTAAAATAATTATTATTATTGTTTACGTCTGTTTTGTTATCTCGTATTTTTAATATTACTTTTACTATTATTATGTTAATCATTAATATTATTCTATCATCAAATCTTATTATCATTATTATATAAAAAGGAGAAGAAAAAAAGTTCACTTATTTGATTTTGGTTTGCATGAAATGATTTGGTTGGAAGAGCTTATAATTTATCTGTACGTAATAACGGGTAGTAGTGCATAATTAGCTTGGAAAGAATAATAAGTTGTTTAAATATCATACTTAAGTACACGAGAAAAATTATAATGCAATGAACTAGTTTATAAAGATACAATCGTAATATTTATAAAGATACAAACTTTTGTAACTATTTTTGGTATCTAACTAGAGAAATTTATGTTTTGTATTAAATTAAAAATAATGTCATTATTTCATAAATTAAAATACGTACTTGTATAATCTCTAATAGAATGTAATTATAGTTAGACGTGTTTACTGTATGATTTGATTTTGATATATGGTTTGATTTGATATTTGATTAAAATACACTCAAAAACATAAAATTTAAGTGGTTTAATTCGATTTGAATAAAAATAAGGTTGAGTCAAACCAAATCAATTATTTTGAACTTTAGTTAGATTAGTTTTGTTATTTATAACTTATTATTAATGTATGAATTTGATCTTATCTTTTGATCTAATGATCTAATGTTTATCATAACCAATAATTTATTTCTCCATTCCACTATAATTAAAAATTTGTTTTTTTTTTAACATTGGTGTATAGTATTAAAACATTTGTGTCAACACTTTTGCATCAAAGAACAAACAAGGAACATGTGTGTCTATGTTGTATTTATTAACTATGACATAAATACTAAACAATTTTTAAGATTTACTTCTCATAATAGTCTAGCAAAACTCCTTCTAATAGACATGTATAATATTGTATGAAATTTAAAACATAAACATAAAATTCAATTCTTTGTATCATTTCCTTCCGATAATATCTTATCTCACTTTAATATTTGTATCTTTTAAACTAATAATATAACTGTACGGTATGTCCCATCGGGCCATCGGTAACGCACAGTCCTCCAGTCCATCGAACAAGGCTGGGAGGGCTTGCCTATAAAACAGGACCATCGGTCGAACGACCTCACAGACGAACTATAAAGTATCATCGGTCGATCGGCCCCACAAATAAATCACACGCTACCCCAAAAGGGACCATCGGTCGATCGGTCCCACAGATGAATCACGCGTTACCTCGTAAGGGACCATCGGTCGATCGGTCCCACAGACGAACCACGCGTTACCTCGTAAAGGACCATCGGTTGATCGGTCACTAGGTCGACCATGCATCAACCCATGGAGATCCATCGGTCGATCAGTCTCATAAGTGATTCGCGTAGTGCCTTACATATGACCATCGGTCGATGAGACACATAGATTAATTATTCACTTAAGGTTGTTAAACTCAGAAGATAACCAGCCTAATCAAGCGGCCATCGATCGATCGGCCAAACGAGACCAGTTAATTGGATTAATTAACATTAAACAAGTCAATATACCTATAAATAGGGCTCAAAGGTAGGTTGGTGAGCATCTTTAATTCGCATTTATTACTGCAGTTATATCTATACACCGATCGGTCCATCAACTGACTTAAGCATCAGAGCCTTTTAGACAGGTACCCCGATCGTCTGGTCAACCGATCGAGCGAGGAAGAAGATTTCTTGGCGAAGAAGTTATCGCAGATTGTGAAGAGAGGAGACTTAGAGAAGAGAGAAGTAAAATTGAAGTGGTTCTTAGTAGGTGCTTGGTTCCTACACCCGAAACAATAACATTCCCATTATTAAAACAACTCTTCCTCTGTTCCCTTCTTAAATATATTTTGTTAATATTTACATATATTAGATTTTTCTTTTTAACATATACATCTCTCATATTACAATGAAATAATAGTACGTGATATACTAATGGTTATGAGTTGTTGGGAAGATTTTTCACCAAACCTTGCTGATTCTCTCATCTAAAAATAACTCTTTAATCTATTTTGACAAATTAATATTTATTCTTTTACGTAAACAAATAAAGAAAGACATTGAAATAGTAGGTGTTTTTGGTAGTGTAAATAATCTTCATGGCGTCCACGTATACAGGACCAAGTAAAAAACGTGTTAAAATAAAAAACGCAAAGTTGTGTGTCAACCAAGAATCATAAAATAATAAAAATCTTGACTCTCTTCCCTAATCTCATAAGGAATCTCTCTATTTCACACTCTCATTCACTGCTACACCTTCTCAATACCCACTTTTATCCCAAACAAAGCAAAACAAAAAAGAGTTTAAGTTCATTTATTATTGATATGTCGACGATCAATATTAATTATACAAGTAACTAAAAAACTTATTTACTCAACCATTTATTGAAACGTTATTTTCCAACTTAAATATTATTATTTATCGCAATGATTGTTAATCGGTTGTATTATTAACCTTTGTTTCGTTAAAACACAAAAAAAAAAAAAAAATACAGTGTACCATAAATAATGTATATTCCGTTTAGGATTATTTAATTTGTATAATTAGTCATGATTAACCAAAAAGCATACCCAATATTAAAAAATTAATAAAAACCATACCGGCTCCCATTTGTCATTGTGCTTTATTTTGCTTCTTATTATAATAAACAAATAAGGACATAAAGTGTAATTATTTTATGATTTAAATATATTTTTAGGTAGGTATATATTACAAAATTTAATTTTAGTTTCCATGATTTTTATTAATGAAACTTTGTTTTAATGTTGGCAAGTTATAAGTTTAAGAACAAAATTTAAATCCGTATTTTAATTTATAGAGGCTAGATAATAATAAACTAGTAATTTTTATCACCATTAGTTTTTTTAATAAAGATATATTTAAATATGAACTGAAACTCTAATTTAAAAAACAATAACTTTAATTATGATATATTTTTCAGCCATTAATAATTTATTTTGAAAAAAAATATTAAAATTTAATTTAAAGATAAGGCAAAGAGGATAAATTAAGAACGATGTGTGTTACTAAAAGATTAAGTTTCCTATACACGACTGATAATTATATCTTATGATGTGTCAACATTTGATACGTAAAATTATTTCATATCCCTTCTTAAAGAAATATTATTTATTTATTTAGTTTAAAATATTTTCAACAACAACATATAATAATTTCAGATTTTAGAAGATCAAAATTGAAGAAAAATATTTTAGTAAACTAAAACCAAAATTTAATCATAAATTGTTGATTTTAAATTTGATTAAAGAAAAAGCTAAAAACAGATATTTTGTATTTAAAGTATAGTGATTGTTTTAATTTTAAAATTTTATAAGAAAAAGGATACGTCCAATCATATGGACCACGTGGGAACGGTGAGATGAGTTCTATTATTCTTTTCTGTTTTTTCCTTCTGGGTTATTTAGTATTTATCCACAATTGTGTATATATAAAAGAAAACTTTAATTTTGGTAAAAAATGAAATGATTATTCATCATCCCATAGTTTAATTTTTGTTTATTAAATAAAAAAATTAAAAAAGTGCAAAATTAGTCAAATATAAGGAATGCATTAAAATAAATTAAGGTAAGGTTAAGAAGACGTACCTTTATCCGAATATCGTCTTCAAAGTTGAAATCAAAGATGGGTTCTGAGAATGTTGAGAATCCTACGTCATTGCAGACGCAAAAAGTGCAAGATTAACACTTTTTAAATCCCCAAACCATTCCACCGTATCAGCATCCACTTCACTCCACACAGCACCACTCTCACTCCCTCACAATGTTGCCACCTGCTGGAACCGTCGTCTTCAACACAGTCGGAAGGACCCAATACGGTTTCGACGTTTTCACCGTCGACCTTCGCCACCACCACCCTCCACCCCACGCCGCCTCAGACCACCGCCTCACTGATGGTCTTTCAATTAACTTCAACGCGCAATTCATTAGTCACCGAAACGACGTCGTCTTCGTCTCCGAACGAACTGGGTCGCCCCGTTTCTATATTACTCGACCCGATAATAAACCCCAGCCTCTACCATTTCTTCCCAACGCCCTTTTCCTCGATCGCCCCATTATCAGAAACGGAAACCTCTACTTCGTTTCCACGCACGACCAACGAGATGAAGTTTTCACCAGCTGGAGCGCCGTTTACTCCTCCGCTCTCGAGGAGGGCGCCACCGCCACAGTCACGAGACTCACCCCGCCCGGCGAGGTGGACTACAGCCCTGCCGTGTCCCTTACCGGGAAATTCCTCGCCGTCGCATCTTATCGGTCTCGCCGGTGGCAGACCAACGATTTCCGCGAACTCCAAACGGAGATCGTCGTTTTCCCCGAGGCCGACCCTGGAAAACGAGTCACTGTGAGCGAACGCGGGGGCTGGCCAACGTGGTCGGGAGATTCAACGATTTTCTTCCACAAAATCGCCGAAGATGGATGGTGGAGTATCTTCTGCGTCAATTTAACCGATTCGGATGATCTATCTGTATCGGAAAACTCGCACTCGCCAATTCGCGTGACGCCGCCGGGGTTGCACTGTTTTACTCCGGCAGCTTTCCACGACGGGAAGCGCATTGCAGTCGCAACTCGCAGGAAAGAGACCGGGTTCCGGCACGTCGAGGTTTTCGATATCGAAACGCAAACGTTCGAACGAATCACCGGAGATATAAATCCTAATTTCCACCACTACAACCCGTTCGTCTCGTTGGACTCTCGCCACCTCGGGTACCACCGATTCAGAGGCGAGTCAACTCAGGGCGAGTTAACCTACCCGCACCTCGATAAAGTTCTCTCTCCGGTTAATGATTTACAGTTACTCAGACTTAACGGTTCGTTTCCTAGCTTCTCCCCCGACGGCGATTTCATCGCTTTCAATCACAGCTTCGATCTTACGGGCGGAGTTAAAATCATTAGATCAAACGGTTCTAAACGCTGGACTTTACTCAAAGGGCGAACGTGCTTTCACAACGCGTGGAGCCCAACGGAAAAGAACGTGATATACACCTCCATCGGTCCAATCTTCGAGTCCGTTTCCAAAACGGTTCAAATCGCACGTATCGAATTCGACCCAGTTCATTTAACAAACGACCGTGAAGAGGTTCCGTTTAAGCTAACGATTCTCACGAGAGAGGAGACGGGGAACAACGCGTTTCCCTCGTGCTCCCCTGACGGGAAGAGTGTGGTGTTCCGGTCAGGGAGGTCGGGGCATAAGAATCTGTACATAGTTGACGGCGTTGAGGGGGAGTTCAACGGCGGGTTACGGAGGTTGACGGAGGGGGCGTGGATCGATACGATGCCGTGCTGGTCACCGAAAGGGGATTGGATAGCGTTTTCGTCGAACAGGCATGAGGCGCAGAACAGTGAGGTGTTTGGGATTTATTTGGTGAGACCAGATGGGAGTGGGTTGCGGAGGGTGGAGGTGGCTAAAGGGGTGGAGGGTAAGAGGGAGAGGTTGAATCACGTGTGCTTCAGTGGCGACGGAGAGTGGCTGCTGTTCACGGCGAACTTGGGTGGCGTGACCGCGGAGCCGATTGGGTTGCCGAACCAGTTTCAGCCGTATGGGGATCTGTACGTGGTGAGAGTGGATGGGAGTGGGTTGAGGAGGCTGACGTGTAATGCCTATGAGAATGGAACGCCCACGTGGCACCATGGGGATTTGGTCTTGTGTGGTGGAAGTCATGGTGAAGATTGGGATAAGTTGAAGGGCGAGTTTGCAGAACCACTTTGGATAACGTGTGACCTTTGATTTCTTCACCTATGTTTACCATTTTTCTGCTGTATTGTAATGTTAATTTTCATGCCATTGGCAAATAAATTTGGGTTTCTTTCTCTTGGGATCGCAATGAGAATTTATCTCTTTGCCCTTACTTTGAACTCAACGTGAGTAAACAACATTTGACTATCACATAATGATATTGCATTGCATACTGTATAAGTTGTATGAGGCTCAGCTAACATCATCTTCTGCATAACATGCGTGTGAGATTATGGCTGTGTTGATGGTGCACGATGACAGATATTGAAGATAACACAATTATTACGTTCAAAAGAAAGGAATATAATTATGTATATAACTATAATAGTTATGTAACTCTTTCAAACACAATAATCAATTATGTTTTTCTGTCCATTGATTTTGCATAAATTATTTGAAATATATGTGTCTATTATTAGTACGACTGATATATGTAAATATTGTAAATGTTTTTTTTTTCTTTTATTAATTTAAATTAAATGTGTACATCGATTAGTTTTATTGTTCCTACCTTAAATATGTTAAAATAAAATAAATTGATTTACAATTACAATTTTTTCATAAAATTTAATTCTTAATTCTCTTTTTTCTTTTCATTGTCAATTTCTTTCGATAATTTCAGTCGTATTTCTTTTATATTCCACAACACATACATCAATCACATGTGTAAGCTATTTTCATCGGTTATAAAACAGACGTCAATGGTCTAAAATCGACGAAAAGGGATGATGGCGTCGGTCCAACGACAGTAACATGGACCACACCCATTTTCTGGTGCAAAGCTCGTTTGTTTCGATTAAACGGGGACAAATATTTGCTACTTATTTATCGTCGACTCAATCGACAAAAACACATAAAAAATATGATAATAATTTCGTATGCGTGGGTCAAGCCCACAGACACTTGAAACAACTGAAAAATTTTAGACAATTTTCATCGATCAGAACAATGCAAATAGGGAGAATTCAATGCATTCTTCTTATTTTTGCATAGGCTAAGCCCAAGAATAAATGAAAATTCATGGCTGAAACAAGGCTTTGTGTGGGTTAGCCTATGCAAACAATTTGCACTTTAATCGTTGGTGTCGACCTAGTGTGGGCTTGACCCACACAAATACCTACAAAATTTGTTATGAATTATTTATTTCCAGGCACATCCCAAAATTTGCATCTAGACACATTTCAAGCAATCCAGCAATCTTGATGGAGCTCCTTGCACGGATTGATGGAGAAGGAGCTTCATAGGTGCAACAAAATTGGATTGGAAGCAAGGTTAAAGGCCCTTGAGCAATGGAAAGGTTCAGTGGACATGAAGTTCTATGAAGGAGAAGTTATCCTAGAGGAAGGAGGCTAGAGCTAATCTAAAGAGATTTCTAGCTAGTATGACTCTCAATAAGGCAAATGTGTGGAGTGCTCTCAACATCAAGGCATTAACCATTCAAATAAGAGTAACCAGATACAAGCTAAGGAGGCTCCCATTTGTAGTAGAGAAACCTTCCTCAAATGCAATGCAAATGTGTGTGGAAATGGAATGAGAATGCATGGCTTAGGCAAGATGCATGCCTTCTAGATCCATGATTCATGGATTGTGTGCCATGTGGCAATTCATGCCTTCCATGCTTTTCCACCATATGCAAAATTAGAGAAAGATACTCCTAAGAAGCTTCTCGGCCAAGCTTACAAAGTGGGCTTGAATTGGCCCAATTTGGAAGCTAGAAACAATGTACCTTGGCCAATTATTTTGGAAAGCAAGCCCAACATTTGGCCCAAAAGAAAAGACTTTGCTACTGAATTTACATGAAGTCCATCATATTTTGATATCTTCTTTAGCCTAAGAGAATAGCATGTGAAACCTATTAAGCTTATTGGGCTCTTGTTGCTCTAAGCCCTCTTGTATCTTTCTCATCATACTTCTAGTAATTGGACCTTTTGATGAGCTTGGGCCTTGAGTTGAATGTGGCCCATGTAGTGGGCTTGGGCTGAGTCCATCAAATCCAAGATATCATTTCATTTATTTAAAAGTGAAACTGCAAACATAAAACTAAGTACATTTGTGAATTTGATTAGATCAAATTCATGAGTATAAAATCCAAATAAGACAAGTCCTGATATTGTCATTACAGTCACAATAGCACTTCATTCTATGTTTTCCTACTTAGCCTACACTACTTAGCCTATAGAACTAGTAGCAGCCACCTCTAATACAAAATCCACAATGGAAGAGAGAAGGATTGCACTAAAACTTAAAAAACTAAAAACTAAAATGTAAGAGATTAATCTCTAAATCCATTTTATGAGTATCCTATAATATAATTAAGAAAGTAAATTGTTATTGTTAGAAAGTGTATACATAATTTGATAATAAACAAAGATGTACCATCTTCAAGGAATGGGTTGATCATCCAAGTCTTCCTCATAATGCGGATGCACGTGACTAGTGCTTGTTAAAGTGTCTGCAACCTATTTCTCCAACATCATGGCTAAGTATTGCTTGATTAAACTCAATTCTTCTTAAACGAGAACATATTTCTTATCAGTTTCATCAACTCTCAAAGTGGCTTGTTTTACTTCTTCTAGAAGCCTCTCTAGCTCAACCAACTATACCGGTCTTGGATGAATTGTGCAGCCTAAATTTGTAGAAGGTTGAGTGAGGGATGACACACCATGATGAATGTTGGTAGCCAAGTCCCTAGTGTTATAAACTCCGCCTCTACTTTTTCCTCCAACAACATCTTTCCAGCATTGAATATTTGTTGTTGTTGTAGTTCTTGTCGACCTATTCGTCATAGGATGACCATGTTTTCACTCTTGAGAAAATTTATGCACCAACCATATAAAATGTTCAATAATATTGTAAGCAAATTTGGTATACATGTTACAGAAAACTTACGAGTCCTAATGCAATCTCAAGGTGAGATTTGCGTCTTGTAGAGTGTAGTGCTCCACTTCTAACTGAAGCTCTATTTGTTTTATTTTGAGAGGATATGTCTTTGAACTCTTTACTCTCCCAATAGTCAAGCAACTAAGTCCAAGTTATTTCACCTATTGTCGCAACCTGAATCACGATGGGATGATGAACTAAAAGCAAACGAGTTTATAAAAGATTTTGGAGTCACCACCATAATTTGTTCAGGATTCGATTACACGTAAGGAATGTGTTAGCACCCTATAGCGCCCGCTCGAGGGCGACACCTTTAATTAAACATGCAAAGTTGATGTAGTTTTCAAAATGTTATTTTTTCCCAAAAATAATAAGATAATAATACTAAAAAGAAACAAAATTATTTTTTGGTTTCTTGAGCCCGAAAAGGATTGAACTTGGTCTTATGTATTTTCATTCAAAATGATAAATCTGGGTTATGTAGTTTCTTAAAAAGGATTTGATAAATTGTGCCAGTGAGAGCTAGGCTTGAAGGAAAAGGGATGTCGATGAGAACTGGGCTTAAGTGAACGAGTGTTGATATTTTTTAATTTTGAAAATATTTTTTGATCAAAACGAAAGGTATTAAGTACTAGGATGATGCAAACAATCGCTCGAGTACTCCTATCTTTTTAAAAGAAACACATTTTAAGTATTTAAAAAAATAAAGGCATTAAGTACTAGACTGACACGGTCGTTCGAGCACTAATTCCTTTAACAAACATATTTTAATTATTTAAAAAAATAAAAAACATTAAATACTAGGTTGATATGGATGATCGCTCGACTCAAACTTTTTATTCACAAATATTAAATGATGACCATGTATATATTCAACATTTATTTTAAAACAAACTAATTTTATTTAACTGAAAGTAACACAATTAAGCATTTTATTAAAAACGAAAGGATACTAAAAATATTTATCAACTGACCTAATTTAAAAAGACAAGTAAATAAAGCGCACATAATAAAATGTAAGGTGGCTTCTCCCTGCACCTCCAAAGCTTTCTCCAATACCCCAAAAAGAATTTTAATTTCACCTTTGCCCTCACAGTAAAAATTAAAACGTAAAAAGTAACTATTCTCTCTCCTCTATTTATGACACAACCTAACAACCCTGCACCCTCAATATTTACGGATGTCGACATCCCGTTTAGACTTATGAGTTGCGGATGTCGACATCCGCAATACAATTTTCATAAAAATCATTTTTAATTTTTTAGAATTAAATCAGTTTCATATAATTGAAAATAAATTAACCAACTACTATATTAATATTTATACATGTTATAATGTGGTTACTACATCAAATGGATCAAGAATCAAAGCCAAAAAAAAATTCAAAATGAAAATATAAAAAAAATAGGTTGCGGATGTCGACATTCGCAATACAAAAATTACATACGTTTCAACATTATTGCGGATGTCGACATCTCCAATACAATTTTTCATAAAAATCATTTTTAATTTTATTAAAATTAAATCAGTTTCATATAATTGAAAATAAATTAACCAACTATTATATTAATGTTTATAAATGTTATAGTGTGGTTACTACATCAAATGGATCAAGAATCAAAGTCAAAAAAAAATTCAAAATGAAAATTAAAAAAAAGGTTGCTACCCACAACACAAAAATGACATTTGTTTCAACATTATTGCAGATGTCAACATCTGCAATACAATTTCTCATAAAAATCATTTTTAATTTTTTTAAAATTAGATCAGTTTCATATAATTTAAAATAAATTAACCAACTACAACATTAATGTTTATACATGTTGTAGTGTGGTTATTCCATCAAATAGATCAAGAATCAAAGCCAAAAATAAAATATTCAAAATGAAAATAAAAAAAGTAAAAGAAGGTTACGAATGTGGACATCTGCAACACAAAAATAACATTTGTTTCAACATTATTTCGGATGTCGACATTCACAATACAATTTTTCATAAAAATCATTTTTAAAATTAAATTAGTTTCACATAATTGAAAATAAATTAATTAGCTACTATATTAATGTTTATACATGTTATAGTATGATTACTGTGATCAAATGGATAAATAATCAAAGTAAAAAAAAATTTAAAAAAAAGGTTGTGGATGTCAACATCCGCAATAAAAAATGACATCCGTTTCAACATTATTACGGATGTCTGACATCCGCAATACAATTTTCATAAACATCATTTTTAATTTTTTAAAATTAAACCAGTTTCATATAATTGAAAATAAATTCACCAACTATTATATTAATATTTATACATGTTATAATGTGGTTATTGCATCAAATGGATTAAGAATCAAATAAAAAAATTTAAAATGAAAATTTTTAAAAAATAAGTTACGGATGTCGAGTGTAAGGTCCACTTTTTCTGCCCTAATTTAAAAAGGGATGCCCCATGTGAGTTGGGCCTAAGGGTTGGCCCAAAGGGAAAAACAGACCCTAAGTCTGTCCTAACCCTAACCCTCTTACTCACTTTTAGAATCTGCCCCTTTGTTCTAAGAACTGCAGTCGTTACTCTGCTAGGGTTTGGAATCGTCATCGCCTAGCAAGCTCAGCCTCATTCTTCCATTCCGCGTAAATCTCTCCCAACTCAAGCTCTATGTTCATTTTGTCTCTCCCTTATGTTCCCAGTTAGAGCTTTCTAATGAGCTCGTTTTGGAACTTGTCCCATTGTTTTTCATTTCGCGAAGCTATTCCTTAAGCTATTGTCCTTCACTGTTCGAGTATCAAAGCCTTAGTTAACGTTTTCCAGGTACGGGGAAGTTAGGGCTTACTGTTTTATTTCGTGTTCTTATATGCTTGGTCTTGTTTCGTGAGTTG
>Ga0214545_1000181_pt1 | contig 81484 bp, 28 predicted proteins | sample CNSS4metaG_FD_160064 | JGI IMG/M metagenome (GOLD analysis project Ga0214545, IMG submission 160064) | Root nodule microbial communities from cowpea collected in UCLA plant growth center, Los Angeles, California, USA - CNSS4 | ecosystem: Host-associated > Plants > Roots > Nodule | place: USA...
AAATATTAAAAAATAATATAAATATTCAAATGTGAGGCATAATATTTTTTTTTATTAACATACATCATTTTAACATAATTACATAAAGGTTATGATAAGATAAAAAATATATTGGAGATGAGAATGACTTTCATGACAAATGAAATAATTAAAAGAAAAAAAAATAGAAAAAAAATATATATATATATAGGAGTTACTTGATTAATTGTGAATATTTTAATAATTTAAACGAGAATGGAGATATGACGGGGACAAATATTATGGCGGGTATATGTACATCCTCATACCCATCCCCATACCCAACTGAAAAAGTCGGGGATTCCCCATACCCATACCCATACCCATACCCAGTCAATGCGGGGATTCCCCGTCAAAACGGGGACGGGTTCGGGCAATACGCACGGGGACGGGTTTATTTGCCATCTCTACGTGGCATAACTGTGAGGTGACACGTGTAAATTTTTTTAAAAGAATTCAAAAAAACCAGAAATTGACACGTGACGTTTACTTTAACACCGTCTGGTCAAACTAACGGTAAGGACTAAATTGAATCATTTTAAGAAAATGAAGACCAAATTGAGACGAAAAATAACTTGAAGACCAAACTGATATTATTTGATAAATAAAAGGACAAAAATAGTGATTTAACCTTTTTTTTTTTGTTGATGATGACCTTTTATTTCATTAATCTATAACTATATATAAAGATGATTCCCTCTTTTGTGTTCACATTTCATAATTCTAACTTTACCCTTTACAATGTAATTATTTGTTAAATTTTTAAAAATTAACAGTTACTTTTACAAGTTTTTATAAAACTATTTACTTATGTCCTTCTTCTTTTTTCTCCTATTCATCAAAAATTATTTTTTTCATATTTACTTCATACATTTAACTTTATTTTAGATAAATATAATTTTATTTTTTTTATTAACTTAATAACGTTATAGTATCATCAACTACTAATATCATATCATATATATTTAAAAATGTGTACACATATGCGCTATCGCGCATGTGTATACGCTATTGTATATCAAAAATATGAACGGTTAGCTTCATTACGGAATTTTTCTTGTAACTTTTTTAACATTTAAAAAAACTTAAATTCGAGACTTAATTTGTGTAGAAAGAGCATAATATAACTTTTATGAACAATCAATTGATATTTTTGTTAGTTGCTATTATAACAAAGAGCAATTATTACAACTTTAGTTTCAGTTTTATTTTAATATATCACTTGTTATTTGGTTTCAATTTATGAAAAAAAATTATAATAAAACTCTTAAATATTAATCTTAGTGATAAAAAATTATTAATCACTGTAATAACGAATTTAAAAATTATCTTACAAAATAATAAATTATTGATTAAATAACTATAAACTTATAATTGGTCATTAATTAATTATAGACTAATTTAGAAACTAATTCTTTTACTAGTTAAAACCTACATATTTAATGTCTAGTAACAAATTTATAAACTAATTCTTTTGGTAGTCAAAACCTTAATAGCTATATTTTAGAAACCCCAATTTAATAATCAATTATAATTTTTTATTCATAATAACTATTATTTTAATAAAAAAAAATATTTTTCAAATTAGTATAAAAATGTCTCACTATATGATTAATGATTTTTATTATTAAAATTGGTTGTTAATAATAACATACTTTCTGGTGGTGAAATAATAATAAAAAAAAAAGTTAAATATGTTCTTGGTCTTTAACTCTTAGTGAAACTTAGAAGTAGTCTCTCTTCAAAACTTTGAACCAATCTAGTTTTTCAACGTTTGAATTTAGTCTTATTTAACAAAAGTTACAAGTTACAAGTTACAAAAGTTTGTAAGTTTATTTGACGTTTCAATTATATTTCGTTGTAATATGTTATTTTATTTATACCGTTTGACATATTTTTATTTTAAAATTATCTGAAAAACACATTTAAAACGCTAAATAAACATAAAAAAATATATTTAAAAAACTAAATACACGCATTTTAATCCTAAAAAAATGTTGAAATCTACTTAGTATTGCTTTTCACATTTAGTTGTATACAAATGGTACTAGTGTTGATAAAATTACTCGGTTGTTCAATGGGAGTGGTCCAAGCTAGTAAAATTTTAAACATTCTTGACGATAGCTACTAGTATTTTTAGTTCATATAATTTTTTAGAAATTTTATCTAGAATAATATATTATAGAGATAGAATAGAATAATGATATTTCTTAACGTATAGACGCAGAACTATTTTTATTGTACTGTTTTTCTTATAATCAATGGTACTCAATTTTGTCATTATTAAGAATGTCTAAAATCAAACTGGTCCAAAAGAAAATGTTAAACTAATGAAGAAAAAGTAATTAGGCCTGAAAAGTTTAAAATTGATCAAACAGTTTTTTCTTTGAATTTTTTATTTACCGTTTGCCTAACAACTATCACACATATATAATGTGTCTTAAATATTATTAAAGGCTAATTAGTCTATGTTAGAGATTAATTCATAATATAATAATATAAGTAGCAAAAATTAATCATAGAGAATAATTTAATTTTTGATTAACAAATTAATTATAAATTTTTATTACACATATCAATAATTTTATAAAATACTGTTTAAATAAGTTAATATAATAATTTTTTTCCAAATTAGTTGTTATTTAATGATTTTTTTAATGAAAATTTAATCAAAAATCAAACCATAATGAACCGTTAACACTTTAATTTTATGTTTTATAAATTCTTAAAATATTAATTTTCATATATATTATTGTGACTGGTTATCTTAAAAGTTGTCAAAATCCAACTTAATATATTTCTAAAAATAGGTAAGTATACCCATCAATGTGAATTATGATCATTAAATTCATTTTAAATGTATTTTATCTGTTTATATTTTTTCAAAAATAATTAATCATGTTTTCAATCTGCTTTTTGAATAAATACTAATTATATTAGTATTTAAAAATTAAATAAAATTTGCATATAACTTTATAAACTGCTTTGTCAAATGTAAAATTATTTTGAAATATATATAGTGGTGGATTAATTATTATTATTATTTTTAATTATATATATATATATATATATATATATATATTTGAAAATTTTTAAATTTTTAAATATAGATAGTATATTTTAAAAATTGATGAAAATTAAATTGTATGTGTTTTTTATTTCTTTTACAAAAACACAACATTTAATGTTAATAAATAATAAAACATAAAATCAAATATAATAAAAATAAAAATATTTAGACTTACTTATTTTTTTTGTCTTTTTTTGTCCAAAAATGTCAAATTGTGACAAAAAGAACTAGAGGACCAAATTGACATTTTTAGAAACAGAAACAAAAAAAGTAATTAAACCAAATATTTATTAAAATATTTTTTATTTTCTTTCTCAATGTCCTTTTAGTTTTTTTTACAAAATTGTACTCATGTCTCAATCTTTATGTTTTCGCTTTGTTGTTTGAAGAAAAAAAAAGTTAGACACAAACTCATTATTTTCATATCATTTGTCATTTATTCTCTATCTTTTTTGAAGAAAAAAAAGGAAACTTTCTCTTGTCTCGTTGGATAATAAAATATTAGTTTAATTGTTATTATTATTATTTTTTATCTCATAAGTCTTTGTATATTATTTTTTTATGAATATAAAATATAATATATTATGTATTTTTTCATAACCGATTTTTAATTGTGATTTGACTATAATATATTTTTCTTTTAATACTTACATTTCTCAAATTTTTATTAGATTATGATAAATTATTTTTTTAATATTTTGTATAAATAAAACGTATAATAATGAAGAATAAAATAATAGATTGATTATTTGGAAGTGATAGATAGAGGTGTCAATTTGACTCAGCCCACAGGGCTTGACCCTGACCCATGTGGGCTAGGGCCACACAGGGCTTGACCCTGACCCATGTGGGCTAGGGCCAAAAAAATCCACATTGAAAAAAAAACCCATAAAAGAAGTCCACAGGGCCAAAAATCCTATAAAAGCCTTGTGAGCCAGGACCAACCCATGGGCTATATTCCACATGAAAAATATATTATTTTTTAAAATTTATTATTATTTGTGGGACAAGTCGAACGAACCGGACAAGCACGACGTCCCGAAGAGGTCGAACAATCCAGACTTGCCCGATGATCTTGACAAGAACGACGACTCGAACGAGCCCGATGATCCAGACAAACTCAACGACCCGAACTGGCCCCAATGTAGTATTATTTGGGGGTGGGGCGCTAACCCACCTTAGTCCTAGCCCTAACCCACTAGAGAGGGGGGGCTGGGGCTGTTTTTGGCCCCCTCATTTGGGGGCCTCTAAAAAGAGGCTTTATGAATAGTGGATCAGGGTTGGCCCATGGGCTAGGGACCAAATTAAAACATCTAGATTCACATGAAATTTGTTATAACTTTTTAACAAATTAAATTTATTTGCAGACATTAATTTTGCCAAATTAGCTTGAAAGTTACCTATGAAATTAAAATTATAAGTGTTTAGTGTTTCACTTGGATTTAAATTTTGCGGGGAATGTGTCTTACAGTTTTTTTTTTTTTTTTATATAATTTTTTTTTTTTTTTTTTTTTTTTTACATAATTTTTTTAATTCTCTTCCAAGAATTTTTTGTGTTCGAATAGAGAATTTCACAACTTATAACATTAAAATGTATTAAATTTGATGATTCGATTTCTTTTCAAATTGTTTTACAATTTATAACACATTCAAATGTATTGAATTTGAAATTATATCATTTGAAAGTGTTTTATTTTTCAAATCTTTAGTCGTATAAGACAATTCAAATTTAGTAAATTTTAATTTTCTTATTTCTATAAATTATTTCAATTACCATTAAATTTAAACAATTACTTAAATATCAAATAATTGTTAAAAATAAAGTAAAAAACATAAATATTGGTAATCTCTTTATAGTTTGTATTGGTTGATTCTATTTTGTTGTCAAAATTCTTCAAGATTTTTTTTCACTATATTTGCAAAACTTTTTCTCAATTTAAGTTAAACAAAATTATTTTTAAGTTATGAAATGTTGCATCAAGTTAGGCAAATATCACCTCGTTAGACTCAAGCAAGGTTAGGCTAAGTTAGCATGAGTCAGAGTCAAGCCAAGTCAACTGGAACTATAGTCGAGTTGAGTTTGTTTAGGCCTAAGTTGAACCAAAAAGGCTCGAGCCCCAATTGAGCCAAAGGGTTCCAAGCCCAAATCAAGCCATGTTGGTCTAGGTCCAAGTCAAGCTAAGTTAGTCCAAGCTTAAGTCTAGCAAAGTTGGCCTAAATCTAAATCAAGTTGATTAGTCCAAACTCAGGTCATCCTAAGATGGTCCAGACTTAGATTGAGTTGAGTTATGGCAAGCCCACGTCTGGTCGAGTTAAGGTTAGTCCATGTTCATCTGGCTCGAAGTTGACTCATGTTTAGTTAAGTTAGACTAGGCCTAGATGGGTCCTAGTTCGATCAAGCCTTGGTCAAACCAAGTCACCCTAGACCCAGGTCAAGTTGGGTTGGCCTAGACCCCATGTCGAGTTATGTCGACTTGAACTTGATCAAGTCGATTTAGTCTGTGTTGGTCAAGTATAGTCAATTTGGCCTCAGGTATACCTGGGTTTAAGTCAAGTTGAGTTGTGACAAAATCACATTTAGGCGAGTTGGACTATACTCATATTGAGTTAAGTTTGGTACTGTCCACCCTGAGTTAGATTTGGGTAGCCCGTTGTGCCAACTCTAATCAGGATAGCAAGTTCCACCGTTACGAAAATCCATGCTAGCTTTGCCGAAAACCAACAAAGATCACACGCATGTCATAAAAAATCTTAGCTACCAAGCTCTCACTATCACCAGAGAGAATAACCGGTCATCGATAAAAATAACATCCATAACCAAAATAATAAGAATACTTTCATTTCTCCATTATGATACTCAAAACACTTCCCTCAATACACGTTCATGCGACTCCAAGTTATTTTGTGAAATTATGGTGATAATTTTCTAGGATAGAAAGTTATCACTTCTCAGTTATAATATTAAATCCTTAATATTGTTGGACAAAACATGTTAAGAACACAAAATTAAATTGTCTGAGGCGTGATTGATCAATGTCATTAAGGATTTATTCGCTTTGTATGCACAAATCTCTCATGATACAATAGAAATATTTTGAGAATTTGAGGAATTCGAAACTTGCGAGCACAACTCTTTAAAGAGTGGTAGAAATAACTGAGGATTTTAGAAGAGGAAGAAAATAGAGTTTGAGAAAAGAACGATAAATGAGATTGTGTTCTCTCTCATGGAAGGAGAGGGAGCATCATTTATAGGAAGATACCCATGGGGTGAAAACCACACCATAACGTGAAAATACTTGTATGTTCAAGAAACCATCCAATATTGAAGGAATTGTCCAATAAAGTCACACTACAAGACGGAAGACACGATTGATTTCAATCCCAGTTTGTTGCGACTTTTGCAATACACATTTCACAACAATATATGGTATCAAATTGATTACGAGATTATGCTTAATGAATTGTGAACTGAATAAAATGTCATTTCACTATTAGTATTGATTTCACTTTGTAATGCTTGATGCATTGTGACAGTGATGTTATGTTAATGTATCAATCACTCTTGTTCATGTATCCATACCTTAACTTTCTCGGCATGGATTCTGAATCCCACCCAATAAGAGAGGAAGGTTCCCTTATTTTTTTTCATCAAGGATCAAAGAGTGAAGCTATATACCTACCCATAAAAGGATTATGAAAATGAATGCGTAGAAAATTTTCAATCTTTTATTATTGTGATGGAATGACACTACTAAGACAGAAGTTCATGCAATGAGAGAAGTGCCTACTTTTTTTTTTAAATGTAGAAATTATATTAAAATAAAAAATATTAAAGAAAAATAAACGCGTTGCAAAAGGATCAACATGCAATTAGAGTGATAGAGTATGATATTAAAGACCAGTCCAGATCTTTTACTAATTTTTTAGATATTGTTCTCTATTAAACATTAATAATACACTGTATTAATATTTTAAATATTTTTTTAATATATTTTAAAATATTTAAATTGGTGGTAATTAATATATTATAGAGATACAATAGACTAACCACACAACAACAAAAAAACATAAGAGAATCCACATTGGATTAAAGAGACTTCAATTTGATGATTCCATTCTTTTTTTTTAATCATATTAATGTCCCTTACTCTGTAGCGTCTTTTGATGAATTCTTATATATTATATATTATATAATGTTTTCATATTACACCTTGTACATTATATTTTTCGCAAGTTGAGAGGATTGTCCCTATTTAAAATAATCATGAGTTATTTTCAACAACTGATGAGTTCTTTACTAATAGAATACCTATTAGTCATTGTTAGATAACATCTTATTAGAATAAACATTGAATGTTGACAGTACATTAGTTGACTTGAAAATTGTAAAATTACATTATTTCCAAATAGATATTGATGGCCTAATTGAGCCATGATGAAATAAAAATAGGTGGAGTTATCCTACATTTTTATGATAGTTGAATAATTTTGTTTTTTTTATTCAAGAAAATATTTTTAGTTGGAGAAATAAAGTTATGATATCGAATAATTTTCATATTATTCGTGATGATATATAATATTAACTTATCTGTAATATTGTTCATATTAATCTTTCTAATATTATTAAGTACAATACAAGAAAATTAATTCTCGACGTTATTTTTATAAAATAAATATTCAAAGAATATACTTGTCCATAACAACACCAAGTTATTCATAAAGATACTTATATTGTTGTGAATCGGTTTAAAAACTTAAAATGTTAATGATAAATTAATAATAAACATTACTTTATCCCTCACACGAGATGAAAAACATTGTTTTTTTAATTTTAAATTTAGTTATGAAAATTTTTTAACACACTATTTTATTGTCTTTATTATTTTTTATATCAGGTAGAGTAAAGGATTTTTCTGCTCTTATCGACACAAAAGTTGGCAAGAAATATTTACAAGAAACATAATTTTGATTAAAACTAAACCATTAGAGTCTCGTCCATTCCTAAGATCCTAAGGAACAAGATTAGATTAGCAAATGCCTCATTACAGTTACAAAAATCACTCTAATAATAATCTCATCTATTATCTTTATGCATTTTATATCTACTTACAGTGACAAACCTATATATAATTAAATGTTGGTAATGTTTTCTCATTTTATTAAAATCATTATTAAATATTTAGAAAAAAAATATTTTGACTCTCCTAATTTTACTCGTTTATTTCTTTAAAAGATTGATTGATACTTTTATAAAATTGCATGATAATAACTATTATTAATTTATATTATTTGAAAACTAAATTATTACACTGACTTAGATTCTTAAGTTCTCTACTCACTATAGAAGAATGATAGGTCCCAAAAATACCAAGTTGGAAATACTTGTTGGAGATGGTCACTGATTAAGATAGCCACCAATTAATTTTGCCATACACTTGATCATTAAAAACAAATTTATATTAAATGCATTTTAAACATATTTACAAAAAAATAAGAATAAAATTTAAAAAATCACCAAAACATTTTCATATATATTTAAAGTTAACAATACTTATATATACTAATTTTGTTATTTTAAATATATATTATTAATTTAATATTAAAAATGTTGTATGTTCATAATATCTAGAAGATCAAATTTACATAATTGGATATTGTAAGAAAAAAAATTATACAGTACATATGATACCTAGAATGAAATTATATTATGAAAACATATTTTATAGAATATATATACACGAACATCATTAATTATATTAAATATTTAAAAGCTTAAGTTTACTTCAGGTCTTACTATATTTGTTAGTTAATGTAAATTAATAGATTTTGATCCTGGTTCTAAGATTCTTTTAAATTTTTTTATAAAATTTAAAATAATGTTCTAAATTTTACAAAATATGTGATTTTGGTTTTACTTTTTAAAATTTTGATATTCTCTTAAAATTTTAAATAAATAATTTTGATTCGTAATATTTATATTAAGATGTGTGTTTGGTTGTGCGTTAATATATAATTGATTTTTCAATACAAAATCATATATATTCTGTTTTAAAATCAATTTAAAATTAAAAAATTTCCTTACATTGGGAAGCAAATTATATCAGTTCCTGTATTCATGAAATCAATTCAACGTATAATCGATTTTTGAACATGTTAGTTACCATACCAGTATGTATAACTCGGAATGGTTGTTTAAATTTTTTAATAAATATATATAAGTGGCTAATTACTATTTTACGATACTAAGAATAACCTAAATATGTTTTTTTAGCTTATATAAAATTAATAGATTTTGATTCTGTTTTTTTCTTACATGTTCATTTATATCAATATATAAAAAAAAAACTTTTTGGTGTTTATTTTCTTTTTTCATCTTTATCTTTCAAATCACCATTTCATCTAAATTTAATTGATTTTTAAATTTAACTATTTAAAAAAAACTTTTTTCCTAAATAAAATAAATAAAAATATATATAAATAAATAAAAATTATCTATAACTAAATTGTAAAATGATTTATATTAACTTCTAAATTATAATTTTATTTTATTTTTTATCATAAAAAAGTGGGAAAAAAATGAACACAATGCGTGTCAACGTATTTTCCCTAATTTTGTTTTTTATATCTTGTAAAGTGTGTGATTTTTAGTTTAGTCTTTTTTTTATTCCTTTAAATTTTAAATAAATGTTTTTAATTCATAATGTTAATATTAAGATAGATGAATAATATAATCTCAGATGTATTCTTTTAATTAATTATATTATTTACTATATTAGTATGTATCACTTGAAACGTATTGGTTAATTTATTTTGGCTTAAATACATTTTTGTTCTCATTTTCGTTTGTTGCGGATGGTCCTCATTTTGACAGAATGTTTAAAATGGTCATCTTTTTACCGAATATTTAAAATGGTCATCATTTTCGCAATCCGTGTTTTATTTGGTCATTTTCTGTAACGTCGTTTAAATCATTAACGCAACATTGTACAGGTGGCACAATATGTATTAGGGTGTTTTATTTAACGGCGTTACAGAAAAAGACCAAATAAAACATGAATTGCGAAAATGATGATCATTTTAAATATTCGGTAAGAATGAAGACCATTTTAAACATTTTGTCAACATGAGGACCATCCGCAACCAACACTACGAAAATGAGGATCAATAAGGTATTTAAGCCATTTATTTTTTATTGAGAAAATAAGTAGTTAATTACTACCACATAATTACTACCAATACTGCAAATATATCTAACTCATTAATATTATAACGAAATGTTAGGTAGCTTACATTTAAAAAATAAAGTCAACTGCATTTAATTTTTTAATTAGTAACTAAGATTACTTTACGTTTAAATCAAGTTGTATAATCTAACTATGTCATCACAAGGCTATCGTACTTGTTAAAATTTATTGTTTTGAAAATTATATAATGTTAACTTCCATATTTAAAAAAAAAATTAAAGTGTTTTCATCAATTATAATAAATATGAACCATAAATATAAACCTACTTTTAGGTGTACTTATTTTGTTAAGTCTCTTATATACATAGTCTATTTGGACATTTAATTTTATTAGGATAGTTCAATTTTTTTAGAAAATACAAAATGTTTTATAACATGTATTTTTTAATAAGAATTTTCGAAAGAAATTAAATTTGTATAACTTCATCGAAAGAAATTGAAATTTTTAATAATTTTATTAAGGTAATTGTATTGTTTAAAATTGTAACATTTCATTTGAAAACTAAAATTTTAAAATTCTCTATGTTTCCAAATTCATTTTTTTTCTCAACTCAATTTTGATTTTGAACGTCCACAATTTAACCAATGATTATTTTTTGCTTCACGTCGACTCATGATTTTAACAGAAATTATTTTTGTGGTTCAAGTTGTTTGAATATATTTTTTAGATATTTTTACTTCTTGATCAATATGAACCAGATATGTTTCCAACATTTTTATCACTTTTCCTTGTCTTAATGTTTTAAAAGATTGTCTCAATGTTTTAAAAGATCAGTGTGATTTGTTGTTTGTCACGTTAAAAAATACTTAATATTATTGAATGAGGAGTTGTGCACTCATGCATTTCTCAAATATGAGAACCTAACAGAAATAAAATTTAAAATAGGAATGAAAATCAGAATAACATTATAATTTAGGAACATAAAACATAATTAACCATTTTTTTTATCATCAAAACAAAGATGTTATTTTTGGTTAATAGTTGAGGAACATATTTTTCCTAGTGTTAACTTAAAAACTTTTACCATAATGGACATCCTCGAATTACATCTTTCATTTGTCACCACATAAAAATAATTATTAGAAAATATAAAAAATTAAAGAATATTAAACATGGGTGAGCACACCAAACCTATAATAAAGTAATATCACAATAACAAAAAACATATTTTTCATGACATACCTATTATAAAATAAATTCAAACTAATATATGTAGTGATATTACTCTGTTCCAAAATTCGCTAACTTACACTAATTTAAATGTTGTTGCATGTATGCAAACATCTATATTATCTTCCCTTAAGGAACCAATGAATTGTCCTCTCACAACAAAAAAAAAATAAAAATCACAAACTAAAGAAAAGTCATATTCCAGGCAAAATCTCCTTGAATTAAAACTCAATCAAGCCTTACTTGATAACAAATTTAAAATATTATGTGAAAAAATGTTTGAATAAATAATTAAAAAAATAGAAATTTAAAAAAGTCATTCGTTTTTTTTTAACAATTTAGAAATAATTCAAACTAATATAAATAATGATATTAACAATTTAAATTATATTGTAATTTTTTTAATTTGTCTTATTTTTTATATTTTCCTTTTAGGTTAGTTTTAAGTAGTTGGTTATATTTCAATCGAGTTCCATCGGTTGAAATTTCTTTTACTAATGTTGACTAGGTTAGTTACTAAAATTTTCTTTTTCATCATATAGGTAGTGTGATGAAATAGATGTAATGTGAGAATGAAGAAGGTGATTTTTTTTTTTACTGCTATGTTTGATGTTGAATTATAAGACTATAACATTTATTACAATAGAAAGCTATATATTTAGGAATGCATATATGCACTCACAAATCAACATTCCCATTCATTGGTCAAAAAAACTTGAGTGTGTGTTAGCCATGTCAGAAACATCTTCAATCACTAAGACAAGGTCAGAGGTGTGGAGAACACGTGTAGGGTCTGCACTACGAACCACCTTGGCATGCACCATAGCAGGTTGCACATACCTTTATGGTCCTGCACCACTCCGACGCTACCTTACATACCCAGCTTTCACATATTCAACCACGCTCCTCATAGTGTCTGATGCTACGCTCGGTGACACGCTACGAGGTTGCTGGCACGTGCTTTGCGCCAGCATCCAGGTCATGATACTCTCCCTCCTCGCTCTGCACCTGGTTGGACCCCAAAACTTCACCAGTCTAGTGGCGGCACTCGCCATGGCAGTTTCTGCATTTCTCGTTGCGTTGCCCGTTGAATCCACGCACTTGGTGACGAAGCAGATAGCGTTTGGACAACTGGTGAATGTTTATGTTAGGACTGTCATAGATGGTGCAGAAGAAAAAGTGGCCATGCACACAATTCATGTGGTGTGTTCCACCGCCCTCGGAGCTGTCGCTGCTGTTCTCGCCATGTTGCTTCCTTGCCCTTCCCCTCGCCTAGCCATCTCTCAGGTATTAACATTTCCACCAAGTTTGTATTTTCCCATGTGTTTTCTAATTTTCAAAGGTTATTAATTAGCGCTAAATTTAAATATATAACTTTTTTTATCTAATTCCTTAAAATTACAAGTACGGTCATCATTCCTTATTTTCAAGGAGTAATGTGCTTCATTAGCAAGGGACCAAGATAACTATATATGTAATTCTTAACATTAACTATATTTAATTTTTAACTAAGTTATCATTACAACATATTTTACAGTTTAACATAGTAAGTAAAAATCAGTTAACTAATTAATTGGAGGTTGAAAATCTTGAAAGAAGTAATTAATGTTCCCCGTGTACTTGAGGGCCTCTTTAAGCATTTATTGATACTTTTATTAATATATATACCACAAGTTAGCAAAACTAGAGATGACAATGAGATTTTTATTTACTTTTAAAGAAAAAAAAATCATTTTTGTCTTTATACTCGTATCCAACTTGGTATAACAATGTTTTATTACTAAAAAAATAAATTAAATAGTAACAAATTTTAGAGAGAAAAAAACTAGTCCCTATAATTAATGTCTAAAATTTGTCATTTTTTTTGGTATCGACATATATAACAAACACCCTTCTTTTTTAATTTCATCATTTAAATGTGACGTTATATATATGTATTTTACTTTTATTGGGACATCTAAAGTTACAAAGTCTGTGACATGATATGGAATTTGCTAGTTAAAAAATAAAATTATTTTATTGTATAATATATAATTTGTTATATTATACTGATTTAATTTTTGAATGACTTCTTTTAAGAATATTAACATAGATAATAGATTCTCCTTGTTGATTGATCAGAAAGAGTATTGAGGAGAAGTTGGATTAGCACCCAAAAAGTCAAACTTGTAATAAATTAAAGAAATCCATATACCAAACTAATCTTAATAGTGAGAATTCTCCAAAAATCTGGCATGGTAAGACTGAGCAATTACCCTACTTGAAAGTAAAAAGGGGAGTGAAAGAACAATGGACCCAACACTCCCCAAACTCATTAAAAATGTTGACAATCCTACAACATAGGAGCATTATTGGTTGTGTGTGCATGTTTCTACATGATATTTATGATTGGAAGAGAAAAATGTAATTTTCTATGAATAATAATAAACCCTCCACATATACAAGTTTAACCACATTATATACATCTAAACGAACAAGAAATAAGTCAACTTTTGTTTTATATAACTTCCTTTTCCCATTTCCATTTTTTTGTTATATATATATATATATATATATATATATATATATATATATATTACATATTTATTTAGAACAATCTTAATACCACACGCAAAATTTACGATATTTTTGTAAATCATTATTATTTTTTTTATTCTTTTAACTTCTCATCAACATTGTCTTGCAACAAATTTGATATAATTTATGAACACAAATATTACTAAGGTCATAAGGTAATCGAACAAAGTATCTTGTTTTCTTGTTTAGATATATTGCACTAACATAGTCACAAATAAGAAACAAAACAAACTCATAAGAGAACACTATTTGTTGGATGAAAACTATTTGGAAGGTAGAGCACATTAAAAAATTAAAAATGAATACTCACAATGCCTAGATAATCTATTTTTCTACATGTATTATATTGACAAATTATAATGTTTTATTCAAGGTGATGTTCTATTTTGTTATAAAACTAAAATAAATAAACAGTTGCAATGGATCTTATTTTCAGAAAAGGAAGTTGTGTAAACTATATATCCATAATATATGTGAGAGGTTAAATTGCAACATGAAGGTGATCTCTTCTTCAAACAACTCAGTTGTTGTTGGTTACGTTACTTTAGCCAAATCTCTCTCTACTACTGGAGTCAAGCTTCTTCACAGTATTAGGAGTAAACTAGTGAGTTAACCTAAATCTATCTAAATCATTTCGGACCAAAGAACTAATTTCCTTAGAGTTAAATATTTGGTTTTGATGTTTTTATGAAACAGGACACAATGGATTGGGAACAACCACTAACAAGAATTTTCAACTCTGATAAGATTGATGTACAAGATAAACTACAATACTTCGAGTTACCAATAAGAGCTATGGGCATTGCTCTATCAACATGTACCTTTCCTATAAGAGTCATCGATGAGGATCTCAAAGGTATACTGCTCAAATATAGAGGAGAATTCAACAAAAAATTAAGCCAACAATCCAACTTCTTCGCTCATTTTGATGCAGCTGCAATATCAGAGTTGAAAAAAGACATTTTTACTAAAAATGTGTTGGCCTATAAAGATCTCCCAACCTCGTTCTTTTTATATTGCATGCATTTACTCCTAGACGACACACCCATTGTAAAAAAAATGGATCCCAGGCCGATGAAAACTTCAAAAAAGGGTAATTTTCATTGGAGCACCGACAATATTAAAGAGATAGTGATGAATTTATTTCCCTCAAAAATCAATTTGATTTTTCCACTTAAGGCCTCTCTTTCATTGGGCTTTGCCATGTTTCTGGGTTTAGTATATAACAAGGAAAATGGATATTGGTCAGGACTCATTGTTGCTATCTGCTTTGTGACCGGTCGACATTCAACCTTTTCACTTGCAAATGCACGTGGTCAAGGAACTGCAATGGGATCAATCTACGGAGTCCTTTGTTGCTTCATTTTTCAAAGATGTATGGATATAAGGTTCTTACCTCTTCTACCATGGATATTTTTCTCTTCTTTTCTTATGTATAGTAGAATGTATGGTAAAGCTGGTGGGATTTCAACAGTTACAGGGGCTTTATTAGTTATTGGTATAAACCATGATGAAAATCCTAGTAAATTTGCATTTGTTAGAATTGTTGAGGCCACAATTGGACTTATTTGCTTTGTTATTGTAGAGATACTTTTCAATCCTTTTAGAGCATCAACTTTAGCAAAAGGCAAACTTTCTCAATGCTTGAGATCTCTTCAACATTGCATTGACCAAATTTCTATCATTGTTCCTAGTGAAAAAGAGAAGTCGTTTTCTTACTATCAAACATCACAAGATGGGAATTTGAAGCTGAAATTTGTAGTGGATCAATTAGAAGAGGTCACAATGGAAGCTGAATTAGAGCCTAATTTTTGGTTCATTCCATTTCATAATGGCTGCTATAGAAAGATGTTGGAATCATTATCAACAATGGTGGATCTCTTACTTTTTGTGGCATACTCAATGGAAAAAGTTAAGCTATTGCTGCAGAAAGATGAAACATTTTTTATGGATCTCTGTGATCGAGTTAACGAGAATGTGGAAAATGTCAAGAATAAAGTAGGACTCATATTGAATTGCCTTGATAAGATAACAAGGATACAATCTTCTATGGAACTTGAAAAAGAGTTAAAGAATATAAATCTTTCTATTGATGTTGATATAGAAGAAAACCTCAGGAATGATGCATTTTGGATTTGGAATGGAGATGAAGAGGTCAATAATATTACTTACTCTTTTCTCCACCATTTAGAGAAGATAGCTAATAAGGCTTGCACTAATACAGATGAGGAGATGCTTAAAGGACAAATGCTTTTTCATTATGGTTGTTTGGGATTTTGTTCTACTAGCTTGATGAGAGAAACAATAAAGATTCACAATGAAGTAAAAGAGTTACTTGTATGGGAGAATCCCTCAAGTCAAACAAACCTTAAAGAAATCTTTCTATAAAAACCAAGCTTTGTGGTTCCAAAAAATCTAGCAACATAATAGAAGGTATTGACATGACAGCAAAAAAATATATTTTATGTTGTACTTTAGTATGCTTTTTTCATTAGTTTTTCCATCAAACTTACTTAACTACAAAAAGAAAGGTATTATTTGTGTATAAAAAAAACTATAACCACCGATATTAAAACTAATGGTGAAAAATAAATTGGGGGATGAATCTCTTTGAGAAGAATTAGGAAGGTAAGTAGAGTCGAAATTGAAAAGAATGAGATTATTTTTGGACTTAATGATAATTATTAGTGTCACTTTTTTCTTAGACTAGTGCTATTGCTTCTGTACAATTCCTTTATTCCAAAACAAGACAAGAAACATACATTAGTGTTGATTAACAATTTTGTCCACCACTATTTTCCAAATCTACAAAAATAAATTACAATAATAACATAAAATAAGAATAAAATAAATAATGATTCATTTATATTATATTATTTTTTCAGTTTTTTTAACTATCCATCACTAATAATTTTATAACATTTGAATTAATCATAAAAGGAAAAGACAAATGATAAAAAAAGATAAAAAAAAAGTATCAATTTTTTTCATAAAAAAACTCCTAAAAAATGCACTAGTCAAATATTATGTTCGAAAATGTCTAAAATAGATAATATTAAATGTCAACACCCAAATTTGTCCAGATTATTAAAAAATTATTTCTAAAATATTCAAAAAAATAAGTGGTAATAAATTGTCTTAAAAAAATAATAAATTGATTAAAAAGTTTTTCTTTAAATTTTTATTTTATTTTATTAAATTTTTATTTTTTTATTTTATTTTTAAATAATAATAATAAAAAACATCAAATTAAAGATTGAATTAAAATAAATTCATTTGTTTTTACGTTTTCTTTATTTAATTAATTGAAATTTAAAAATTAAAAAAAAAAAAAGGGAAAACGGTTTTGATTAATGAGAGGGAATAATTGATGTTTTGATAGCAGTATAACTTCCATCAGTTTTTAAAGAGCAAGTTAATATAGAGGGAGGACTGCCATTTTGAGGGGGGAGAAAAGTAGAAGATTCACTGTAATAGGATCTTCTCACAATTTTCGTCCAAAAAAGTTCATCATCATATCAACATTAATTTACTCATCTCCATTTCAATTCAATTGAGAGTCATAACCCAGAAAAAAATTCAAAGGTGTATATCAGACAATTCAGCAGCAACGATAATTAAAGAACAAACACAAGGGAACGAAAAAGATTTGTGCATAGCAGGTTACACAATTTTTGCTCAGTTTCGTTTATTTTGGTAATATTATTTTCATCTCCAACTTTTAAGTTAATAAACCACGATCAAAATTGAAATTGGACCAGAAAGGAAGGGGTTTGAATAGAGAGAAAAAGGGGTCACGGTGATATGTGGTGTTATGGAGTTGATGGTCTTTGGCGGCATGTTCTGATGGTGGATGTCTACGGCAATGGCTTGATAACATCGGAGTAGCACGATGTTGACCAGGCGGAGGAGAGACGCAAACATGGAGGCCATGCTGTGGTGCTCCGCGCATTTGAGAGAGGCGAAGCCGCCGTCACTGGAAGAACGATGATGGAGGTCGGCGCCGTTGTTAGCCGAGTCGCCGGCGACTTGGCAGTGAGTAGCGTCTATGGTTGGTGCAGCGTGAGGTAGAAGATGAAGTTGGGGAAGAAGAGTTTTAGGTGATGTGCTTTTTCTGGAAGAATAATTTGATTTAGGTTTAGGGTATTGGGCAGATTCTTTAATTCTTCGTGCACCCCGATAACTTAATTCACACACCTATGCAAATTTGTTTTATAATTGGACTATTTGTTTTTGTTTACTCCAAAATGTAATATTCCCACACCCCGTACATTTAGTTTTATTTCACCTTATGTATTCGCATTTTCACTAAGCACACACCTCACTTCTTTAATTTCCTTGTTTAGATTAGGATGTGTTTACTTTATGCACTATGTATTTCTTCTATGTGCACCCCATTCCTATGTGTGTAGTTTTTCTCATTGCACCCGCATATTTACTTATGCACTTTCATTTTCTATTTCCAATTTTACCCTTTTATTTTATTAAATATCACATCTCAATCATATCATTTTCAAAAATAATAAAAAATATTTTAAATTGAAATAAAAATTAAAATAATTTTCAAAATTAATAAAAATAAGAACAAATAAAATTTAAAATTATTTTATTTATTTTTTCTTTTAGTGTCTAATCCACCGCTTGCGTCGCACAACACTCCTTTTTCAAATACAAAATTATTAAGATGATTTTGCTGTCTACTCGACAGCTCGCGTCACACGACACTCCTTTTCAAAATATAAAAATCATAGAAATATTTTGGTGTCAACCTGGCCGCACACGTCGCATGACACTTATTTTCAAAAATGTCAAAAGACAACTTTAAGAATTAAATATTTTAATCAAGTTTTATCAAGAACTACATGATCCTTGATTCTCCATTGTGAATGGAGATACGTAGGAGCAGGGCAAGTCCTTGTTAGGTTCACTTTCCAAAAATCAAAAGGTTTTCCAAATCATTTTCAAATAGTTTTATAAAGAACTAGTAGCCCTTATTTCTCATTTTTAATGAGAATAAGTAGGACCAAGGTTTTAACCCTTGTCGGATCCCTTTCACTCAAAAAATGATTTTGTTCAATATTTTCTTATTTATGGGAAAAATAAATATTTAAATAAACACATCTCTTTTGCAAAATTAATTAAAGGTAACGCCTTTGGGTGAGCGTTGTAGGGTGCTAATACCTTCCATACGCGTAACCGACTACCGGACCCTAAATTTGGTTTTCATAGACTTTATTTTATTCTTATGGTTTTTCATAGTTTTTCAGAATAAACTATGGTGACGACTTCTAATCTCTTTTTCCAAATCCTTTCTTTTTTTTAGTTCGTCATCCCGTCGCAATTTAGATTGCGACATTAAGAAAGTAATGACTTAACTGCATGTTTAAGGCATGAACGATAATATTTCGGAATAAGACCTTTAATCAAAACAACTAAAACAAAAGTTTTTCATATAGTAACATAATTTTGACAACCTGAAAACAAAATTATCTCAAAATTGAGAAATTAAAAACATTTTATGTGATCGTTGGTACAGGCTATTTATAACTACAAATAATAAATAATATCATTGAAAAACCTTAATCACATACAAAGTGATTTTTTTTCCTTTCAATATAGTTTATCTAAAAACTATCGGAAATTTTAGGAGTTTTTGGAAATATAAGAAATGTTACAGGAGCTTGTTATTTTATATTTTCTTAATTTGTAGCCAATTCTTCCTTTGTCAAATACTAAGCAATTTTTTTTCTTCTCATAAACTCTTAATACTTTTAACTTGTTTGTATCTTAATCACACAAAATTTGTTTTTAAAATGACACTTTGATACATTGTAATTTTTTTTAAACAAGTGAGCAACACTTTTCTCAAAGTAATGGTTCTTTTGTATTTTCTAACGAAAGAATAAATGTTTTGTATTTCTTTAGCATAGTTATAAGAATTTTTTCAATGAGTATTCTTTAGTTGTTTTATATTCTTTCATCATTTGCGATTTAAATTTCCTTATCAAATTTGTAACTTTTATGCATTAACTCTTCTTATTTCCTCATTTTCTCCTTTCAAATAATCCTAAATTTTTTTAGGTGACTTTAGGATCATGATCTTGGTTAAGATCATTTATGAAACACCTATGAGCAAACATAACTTTTTCTTTCTCTTCTTTTTTTTATTTCTATTTTATCTGGATATTGGTGGGATTTTGAGGCAACAAATCATGGATGCCATCTTTGTCCATAACTTCTCATAAATTTAACCCATATGTAGATAAGTTTGCATTCCTACAACCCATATACTACAAGAAAATCTCTTATTAGAAACCAATTTTAGTGACAAAAAATAATTAGTCACTATAATGACCAATTTAGATACCAATTTATAAACTAATTTTTTTTTGTAGATAAAATAGTTCCTAAATTGGTCACTGTAGTGAATTGATATCTAAAATTGGTTACTAACATTAACTATCAAGGTTTTAACTAACAGAAAAATTGATCTTTAATCTTGTATCTAAATCGGTCAATAGTGGGGCAAATTTAGAGACAATTTTTTTTGGTAGATAAAATATTGATAACTAATGTTAGTTACTAATTTAGAGACAAATTCAATATATTGACCAATTTAGAAACTATTTAGTTATCAATATTTTTTAGTTTATAAATTGATAACTGAATTAGTCACTATAGTGACTAATTATTTTTATCCCTAAAATTGGTCACTAATAAGAGATTTTCTTGTAATTATATATAATAACTTTGACCATTAAAGAGTGAAATACTTGTGACAAATGTCCTTCCATTGAATAGGTTATCTAGGAACAATAGCTAGGTTCCATAAGAACAATGACTTTTGATATCATTGAAATTCTAAGATTTTTGAAAGAGATACAAGAGATATATTATATGAAGGATCTTATTATTTTATTTTATTCAGATACTTTATATTCAGAGCATGATGTGACAATTAAATATTTACAATATCTCAATCTTGATTTTTTAAATCTAATTAACAACTAAATATATTTTTATCTTTCTATGAAGGATATTTCTAAATACAAAAGAGTTTTGAAAAATTAATTTAAAGAAAAAAGATATCAAATAAATAAATATTTTTAAGAAAAAAATATTCTAACTATATAATATCAACAACAACGATAATTTAAAAGATCAAATATACAATAACAATTCTCTCTAAATACATTGTAAATACAAATATGAAAATAATTATATTTCATATTTTGATTAAGTGCAAATCAATGGTTATTTAATTTATCTAAAGAAAATCTTATCGATATGTAGTTTTTTTTTGTTCGGTTAAATGTGTTTTTAGTCTTTGAATGTTGACATGAAATTAAATTTCGTCTATGTTCGAAATTTTGATACATTGTGGTCACAAACTTAAAAAATAAATAGATATAGTATTTTTAACATAATTACTCTAAAAATTATTTGATGCGTCAAATGTGTTTTCTAACTGATATTAAAGTTGGAACGTCTCAAATGTATTTTTTAATTAATATTAAAGCAAAAACATATCGAACGGTGTAAATATTTCAAATGTTAGTATATATTTTTCAACTAACATTAAAGTGTGAGAACATGTGAAATAGGTTAAACAACTAAAATGCTTACTTTAAAATTTGTTTGATGTGTCAAACGTGTTTCTTAACTAATATTAAAGTTAGAATGTCTCAAATGTGTTTTTTAACTAATATTTAAATGGAAATATATCAAACAGTGTAAATATTTTAAATGCTAGTATATATTTTTTAACTGACATTAAAGTACAATAACGTGTGGAATAAGTTAAACAAAAATTAAATGTTAGTATGAAACTCGTTTAATACATAAAATTATAATTGGATTAAAATAACTATATTTTTTTTTAAATTTAAAATAAAAATAAATTAAAATTTTAAATATGTACAAATTTTAATTTTACTTCAAAATTTAGAACTAAAAACGTACTTAATTTTTTCTTGGAAAAAGCCATTTCATGCATGAGTTTTGTAACGTTTACAAAAAGTGCTCATTTACGTTTATTTTACATATAATTTTGTTATGATTTATTGGCAATTAAAAGTACAAATTACTTTTAATTATAGCTGCAACAATTATCTTCAAGAAGAATTACCTACGAAATAACAGCTATTTTGTTGAGACAAGTGTGTATATGAAGTTGACATATACAATAAGATTTTCTACTATAGCTTTTCAAGAGCTTAAAATTTATTCTGGATTATTGTTTTCAAAATATTTATAACTGTTTTCGGAATGAACAAATTAAAATAAAATTTATATGACAAGATAAAATTTTGGAAAACTTTTAGAGTAGTTTTGTGATTTTATTTAGACTTGTCGAGAGTGGATAGTTCAGTGAGTTTCCAGTTATAAATTAGTATAGTATATTAACTTTTGCAATTTACTCTAGAGCGAGTCATTAATGGTTAAATAGTTAGCGAATCGAATCCACCCTCGATCTCCCACGATAAACGGTTTGTGGCGAACAAATGGAAATGACACGGATCGCTGTTCCCAACCGTTGATTAGATGATAATGAACGGCCAGCGTGGATTTTCCCATCGCCCAGACGAAAAACACAAATCCCATCCATGGGAAGTTGGCTCTATATAACCCTTGCCTCGCGGCATCACATTTCAATTCGAAACAGTTAGAATCAGAAAAAAGAGAAGAAAAAAGAAGTGCGAAAATGTCTGGTCGTGGAAAAGGAGGGAAAGGTTTGGGAAAGGGAGGAGCTAAGAGACACAGGAAAGTTCTCCGTGATAACATTCAGGGAATTACCAAACCTGCTATTCGTCGATTGGCTCGCAGAGGTGGTGTGAAGAGAATCAGTGGTCTCATCTACGAGGAAACTCGTGGAGTCCTCAAGATCTTCCTTGAGAATGTTATTCGTGATGCTGTTACCTACACTGAGCATGCTAGGAGGAAGACTGTTACTGCCATGGATGTTGTTTATGCACTCAAGAGGCAGGGCAGAACTCTCTACGGTTTTGGTGGTTAATTTTTTTCTCCTAAATTAGGGTTTTCATGAGAATCAATGTAAATTGTGTTTCTTATGGATTGTTGATTATGTGATATGCTCTTAGGTGTAACTTATGTTTGATTTGTTTCATTAAAACAGAACTGTTGTTCCAGTAAGATTGATGAATGAAATTGCAGTTGATTATGATCTCTATTTTGATGTTTTAAACATGAGATGTAACTCTAACACAGTAGAAGGTGTGGTAATTAGTATTGCGGGACTGGATATTGATTTTCTACAGTAAGTTTCATTTTTGTAGTGATTGCATTGGGATTAAGTCATTTAGTACTAAATAACTTTTATTCTGTGATGACAAGTGAGTTGAAATTAGCTTAAATTAATTAATTATTATATGAAATAATTTGTGTAAATGTTTTCATACGATTTTATCTTTTCATATTTTATTTTGTTTGTAATTTAGTTTTAAATCTTTTATTGAGTATTTAGGCAAAATACGAATCTTGTCTTTTTATTAATTTTGTATTTACAAATTGTTGTCTTTCCTATGGGCTTTTGGGCCCTAATTCTGCGTTCGTGGTCGATTTCTCCGGGCTTTAACTATTTAGGATAGACTTCAAATTCAGCTGACATTCTATTGGGAGCTTCTTCATGCATCCCCAATGATTTTGGCCGTAATTCCCAAAAGTATTTTAATTTGTAGTTTGCCCTCCACGGTAAAAGTAAATAAAAGTAAATAGTAAAGTTTTTCTCTCCTTTTTCCTTTATTTAATACATCAGCCAGCCCTTCATTCTTAATTTTAAATTTGACCTAGTTCCTTTTGTACAATAGCATTCCTCTTGTCTGTACATCCACTATTTTATCTAGGGGCTTCTCCCTACACCTCCAATAATATCTCCTGTACCCGTAAAACAAAATTTATCTCCTGTACCCCTAAAACAAAATTTATTTCCAATGTTTGTTCATGATAAAAATTAAAAGTAACTGAGGCTCTCTTTTCCACCGCACCTCTGCACCCCAAAAGATACACTCTCACCCTCTACACCTCCAAAACTTACCCCAAAGCAAAGAATCAGATTCCCTGTACAACAGAAGAATCTTGACCTAGGTGCGCGTAAGGCCTCCCTCTTCTCCCACTCGTCTTCTCCCCCACAGCCTCCACACAGTATTCATCCTTCTTCTCCCCTCCACACACCGTTGTTCTCCCCAGCCTCTGCAGCATCCTTTTCTCCTCCACACCGTTCTTCTCCCCCGCCTCCGCGGCATCCTTTTCTCCTCCACACATTGTTCTCCCCAGCCTCGGCAGCCTCGTTTTCTCCTTTCACGCAAGTCTGTTTCTCCATTTTTGACAGTTAAGTAATGCTATTTTAATATTAGTACAGTGCATGTGTGTAATTATATTTGAATTGATTTAATTCATTTTAGCAATAGATTAGAAGATCCACAGTCTTGATTTGAATATTTCACAGATTTTCCACGAACAGGCGTGAAACGGAATACAAACTCTGTTTTGTTTTTTTTTTTCTTTTACGGAAACGGATTGTGGAATCCGTTTCCAGAAAGCTCAAACGGAATACAAATTCCGTTGTGTTGAGTACACAGTGCAAGCTGCCATTTTTTTCCTTTTTTTTTTTGCTCTGTCCCCCTGTAGAGAATTTTCAGAGAAGAGATGTTGAAGTGGAGGGTTATTAACGAAGTTACATTCCAAGAACAAGTTTGGAACACATCTTCTTCTAAACATTTTTATTCTTTACAAACAAAGTGTATCACGCTATATTCATCCATTTTATTGATTAAGATTTTTTTTGCTTGAAGGTGCCTCCGAATAAAGACAATGCTAAAGAGGAAGACGGTTACAAAACAGAGTCGTTAATTTATCAAATATAGTGCTTTTAAGTAAAAAAAATAAAAAATAAAGATTAGTTCAGTTTTAATAGTTTCATTACGACCATAGTTTAGTTTTAAAACACTACACTTAAAAATAATTTAATCCAGAACAAAAAAAATAGTTAAACTATTCTATTGGAGTTCAATTCAATTTAATATTAATTCAATTCAGTTTAGTTTTTCTCCTAACCCGTCAAAAAAAATATGAAGAAAACGTTACTTAAATAATCATAAACGTTTAACTTGCCTCCATAGTCAAACATTGTATTTTATTTTATTGAAATAAACGTAAATCATTTGAAGACTTGAATAGCAAAAAATGTATAGGTGGAACACATATAAAATATGAGGTGGAACTAAAACCAAAACAAAAGGCAGTTAAGCAGAAAAAAAAAAAGAGAGGGTATTTTCCTGTTTGAGTTTCTGTGACTACCCCTTTTTTGGACAACCTTTGAATGATGCAAGAGGTAGTGCCTTATCAAAATCAATCTGCAATAAAAGGGTATAGTTGTCTTTGTGTATTTTCTCCTAAGAAAATAATATACTGTGACTAAAGTTACACCAGATTTTTTTTTTTAACGAAACGGATTCGTTTCCCAAAAAGCTGAAACGTAACACACAATCCGTTTCTTTTTTATTTTGTGATTTTAGCTGAAACGGATTGTGAAAGTCGTTTCCCAGAGTGCTGAAACGGAACTTGGGATCCGTTTTAAGTTTGCTTCATGAAGAGGAAACTCTGCCAATTCAAGAAGCCTGACACCATTATCAACTGGATCATTCTTCACTAATGCACAACTTGTCTCTCCTTTTCTATACATTATATTCTTCATCGTTTCTAGACAAAAGTTGGGGTTTGAATGCGCATAAACCAAATATCATTCATTTTGGATCTATTTTGTTTCTGTTAAAAGAATGAGTACAAGACTATGTACATAAATTCGTCTCACAACATAAGGAAAAACATACTTAGACTAGAAGCTTTAAATTTTTTCAGATATGTATCGAGAAGTATCCAACTCACATCAGAAAAAAGATCAAATGAAAAAAAGAATGGATACTTTTCAGATATGTATCAAGCAGTATCAGGGAAAAACAATTGAAAATGCATACGTAAGTGTCCAAAGAGTATCAATACCCAGCATGGGTGAGGCATTGATACTTGTAACGGACTAATGACTATTTTACTATTCACATGTTTATGAATTCTTTGCATGAAATGAAGAAATAAATTCTGTGTAATTTCTAGTTAAACTTTTGTATATGTTAAAGAAGTTGCAAATGTTGGAGTATGGTTCAATTACTTGAGAATCAGTAATTTTTACATGAAAAATGCATCTGCAAATCTAGTCAAGGGCAACTGAGAATTTTCTCTTGCCTCTTTTGCTAATGCATGTCAAAATTATTAATTAATCTCTTTATTTGTTTTTGCAGTGCCCTTCCTGCAGATGGTTTTCCGTCTGATGTTATTACCCATGATCAATGGATTAACCTGAAGTCGGAGTCAAAGAGCAAACTGTCTAGTTGGGTAAAGGGTGCTCTTCGTAGTGGGAAGAAGGATATGCTGGATTCCGTTTCACACTTCCAGAAAATGGATTACGTAACCCGTTTAGGATAAAATTTAAATTTTGTAGGAAACGGAATACGAATTCCGTTTCACAAAATCGTGAAACGAATTCTGTAATCCATTTCAGAAAAAAATTCGCAATTTTTTTTGAAACGGATTATAGAATCCGTTTCACGATTTTGTGAAACGGAATTCGTATTCCGTTTCCCACAAAATTTTAAATTTTTCCAAAACGGTTTATGTAATCCGTTTCGTAAATGTGTGAAACGGATGCCGGAATCCGTTTCATAAAAAATTACGTGTTGTTCTTTGAAACGGAGTGTGAAAGCTGTTTCATATGTTCTGAAACGGAATACGAATTCCGTTTCACATCATACACAAAAAAAAAAATTCAGCTCATATTAAGGCTCTAACCTAGACAGAATGGAAGTACCACACTTGGAGAGGATGCACATTACTCACGATAACACCTTTCTTCAAACAACCAACAAATAGATAACCTTCAACCACCACAAGCAAAGACACTGAGACACTGAGAGAATAAACTTAAAAGAAATTGAATGAAAGTGATACAAACCTCCAAAGGGGACCACCACCACCGGACAATGAAAGAATGAAGCACACAAAACTGAAAGCTCAGGAGAATGAAACGAGAATGAAACTGTGAAAGGGACCACACGAAACGAGAATGAAATTGAGAAATTTTAAATGAAGGCAGAGTCACAGAGAGACAAACGAATAAGAAATAGTATTTGGGGGTGCAGAAGTTGGCGACGCAGTAAATGAAATTTACTGCGTCCCTACCCACTTTCAATTGTATCTTAATGAAGGGCATTATTGTAACTTTTGGAGGTACAGAAGAAGTGTTGGAGGTGCAGGGAGAAGCGCCCTTTTATCTATGTTCTCTTTGCATTTTATCATTTATCCATATCAGCCCACTAAAGCGCCTTAGTGCACGTCCTTTATACTGTTGGGGTAATTTCGGCCCAAGAACTCGGTATGGATTTGAGTTTCTAAGATACATGTAAGCAAAAAAAAAAATGAAAATGACTTGGACTTGATGTAGCCAGTGAAATAATGATGCACTTAATGATAGGAATTATAATATGTTAGTTTAATTTTAGCAACAGAAAAATGCTTTTTAAAGAGTGTTTATGTATGTTTGTATGTATTTTCCCGTTAAATTAACATAATTATTGAAATCTAAATATTTAAAAAGGCTTTGCCCTTTTCAAACGTAATTTAACCATGCAAAAAATATTGTAGATCATCGTTATATTTCATACGTTTAAATACGATTTTATTCATACTTCGACTCAATTTAATTTCTGTTAAACTACTTATTTAAGTAATATAATATTCAATTGTAGTCGTTTTCAATAATAATAGATAATTTACAGCTAAATGAGAATATTAAGTAATATAATAATGTAAGTTTATACGACAACTTTATTTTTATCATTCAATAATTTGCTTTAACATTATACTTTAATTGAAAATAATTACTAATTTTATAGACTTTATAATATATATTTTTATATATTTATTTTCATATTATAGTATTAAAAATATTATAAACTAGCACTTTAATATATTATACACAAGTATTTATTTATTTTAAATAAAAAATAGTTTAAATATTTTAATTTTTATAATTAATAATTATAATACATCATTAAAAGCATAGGTACTGTCACTACACTTTTGTCAAAGACTTTAAAGTTAAGATAAATGAATTATTTAAATATGTTTAAATTCCAAATAATTTTTATTTTAAAAATGCTATAATTTTTTTTAATTACTCTTTTTTTCTTGTCTATCTCATGTTAGTCATGAATGTTTTTCTGTTTTAACATAGTTTTAATTTTTTAAATTGATATAATTTGGTAATTTTTTCGATAAACTTATAAAGATTTTTCTAACACTAAAATAATGTTAATTACATTAACTAAGTGAACCATTTTTATTAATATCTTTAATTTTGAGAATTTTTTTTATCCGTTTCAAAAAAAAAAAACAAAAAACTAAATTATATTTAACTTTTAAAAATTGAAACTAATTAGACGAAAGTAAGAATAAAAAAGTAATTAAATCATTTTTTTCAAAAACATACATGTAATAATTATTACAACTTTAATAAATTTTGTCATGTTAAATTTATTTATTCTATCTAAATTGGAATCATTATGGATTCGTAATTTAAACTCTAGCTAATTGAGAGCCTTGAAATAAAAAATGATAAAGGCAGACACTGTTGTCAAAAATATAAATAATAAATCTTATTTAATCGTTTTCAAGCATGGTGTCGTGGTGTAGTTGGTTATCACGTCAGTCTAACACACTGAAGGTCTCCGGTTCAAGTCCGGGCGACGCCAGTGTATTAATATTTTTATCTGGTTAGCTTTTAACCAAAATAATAATAACAACAATGGCCACATATATAATTACTATGAAATTTAAACAAAAAAGTATATTTTTAACGGAAAAATTACCACTAAATTGTAATATTAAAATGTGTGATTACTGATAAAAAGAATAGAACAAAAAAGTTATTTTGTTATTGTTTTCGTATAACACATCACCATTTTCATGTATTCCATGTTTATATTTTTTATTCGTTGAAGATTTGCACCTTGATCTTTCATAACTGGCTTATCAATTTTTCAATGTATATACTTTTTTAATTTTATTTGTTTAATAATCCTTGTTAGTTAATCGTGCCATATTCTAAAATTTGAGTGAAACATTGAACTTGTAATCGCAGAAATTAATTTAGATAGTCACCATATTTTTATTCTTATACTTTTTGAATATTCATGAAGTAATTGTACTTATTCTAGTTCCCTTATTAAATGCTTTTTTTGAAAATTTATTTTCATTGGATCCCAATTATATGTTAAATCAGGAGTTAAAGTTGGAAACCAAATAGAAAATTATTTGTACAGTGAATTAGGGAAATACCTAATATTTAAATATGTATTTATAGCTGTATTTGAACACTCAATTTGATACATATGTTCAAAAAGTCAATTCTTCCAATTCACCATTAAAATTAATGAATTTGGGACCGTACAACGGCTTTGTAATTTAGTTCCTAACACAAAACTAAGAGAGATAGAAAATACCCATCTCTAATTCTTATTTGTTTAATATTTTTTCTAACATTTGGTTTGAATGAAAATTATTTTTATTAAGAAACATTTTATTCTTTCTTTGATCATTGTTCATTTTGTATCAATCCTACAATATTTCTTATTTTTTTCTAAAACTTTATCAACATTTTGTTTTTTCTTTATTAAGTATAGATTTTTTTCTCTACGATAAGATTATTATTGTTAATATCACTAACGAGGGACTCTTGATCAAAACTTTCATATTGAGGATGGGTAAGATCTCTTCTTATAGCAATTTGATTTGTTTAGAATAAAAAATTACTATTCATGATTTAAACTACTAGATTTAATACGAAAAAAATTGAGCGCTTTACCATTACAATAAAAAAAAAATACTTTTTGCTTCAAGTAATCTACCTTAGATTCCTATTTTAAGAGACAAATGTTCTATAGGGTTTTCCCAACCCCAAACACTAACTTTGATGGAGGTTTTATATTTTCTGAAATTTTACTATGTTTTCAAAACCTTTTATCTTACGCGGGTTTAAAATTTTCCTTTAAAGGAGATTTTAAAACCCCATTATCTTATTATTTTATGTGGATTTAAAACTTCTTGAATTGTATATAGAGAATTTAAATAATAAGATTCTTGCGTGATTGCACACTTTTCCAAAGATCCCTTTCAATATAATTTTTTAAATGTAATTTTAGTTTGTGAGAGTTTGAATATTATTTTGGATGATAGTAATCGAAGTGATGGTAAAGAATATTGTAGTCACGGGTTTGGTTCCTCCGGAAGATGCAAAGAAAGTTTGAGGAACATGCAAAGCATCTCTCCAAAATCATCACATTTGCATGAAAACATATCTCTCTCTCTCTCTCTCTATATATATATATATATATATATATATATATATATATATATTTTTTATTTTAAACTATCACCATCGAAACATTATTATCCATTTTTCAATTCTCACTTTATTTTAAGTAATATACGTCTATCAAAACACTTAAGAAAGTTAAAATACGTATATTTATACAAGATAAGATAAAAAAAAAATCAGATCATTTGCAAGTTCTGTAACATTCTTCTCTGATCATTTAATATATATATAAAAATAAAAACAAATTTTAACTAATTTTTTTTTCATTAGTTCATAAAAAAATATATTACTTGTAATTAAAACATTATTATGATAAATTATTAAAAACTGTTACAAAAAGAAAAAAAAAAGGATAAATTGTAATAAATATTAATATATTTAATTTTTGGTATACTTAAAAAGATTATAATCTTTATGAAAAAAAAATTAGTTTCATTAATTTTATTTGATATTTATTAATGGTTGAAATAATTGAATGAATATTTGATCTTTAATTATTTTCATGTATGTTTATTAAAGAAAATATTGATTGCTTTTATTTTTTGCATTCAATTATTTTAAGATGTTGAATAAAATTAATACTTTATATTAAGATTGTAACTTTTTTATTATATTAAAACTGAAATACATCACTACTAATATTATTTTAAAAATATATAATGTTTTTTGATAAAAAAGAATCTTTATATATTTTTTTAAGTACTACTTATTGAAGAACGTGGAATGTGGTTTTTAACCGATAAAACCCACACTAATATATTTTTAATTCTCTATCATATTTTTTCTATTTTTATTGGATTGAAAACTAACCCTTAGTGCTCTTGATTGACTAACATCAGTTTGACAATTCATATAGGATACAGTGAGGTTCAAAAAATATAATAGTTGACTATATTAAAATATTAATTTACTTAGAGCTCAATAACTTATTCAACATAGATTTATCAAATTGTGCATATTTTCATATACTTACGGTCATAATGAAGACATAACTATGCTTAGATGTAAAGTTTGTATTTTAAGGAATAAGAGTGAAAGGGTGATAAAATATTGCTTATAATATTTAGATATAGTTATTGATTTAGCTTTTTAATTATTTGGTTCGGTTATTATTATTATTTTTAATTATTTAACAAAAAGTTTAATTTGGTCTCTTTTCTTAAGTTGATGTTATGTGTAGGGATGTCAATAATATCTATGTCTGTGGGTATCCGCGAATAAAATCGGTGACGTATAGTTGGTATTCATAAATATTTGTTACCTGCAGGTAGTGGGTATTTTCATACCCGCTTATATACGAGTCGGGTGCAGATATCATACTATCCGTAGCCAAGGATATCTGTTACCCGTACAAAATTAAAATTAAAATTATATTTATATTTATATTTTATTAGATTAAATTTAAATTTAATTTAAATGTAATATAATTTATATTTTATTTTACATATTTTTTGTAATTTTATTTAAATTTAAAGTTAAATATTTATATAATATATATTTTTTAAATATTTGCGAGTGTCCACGGATATCCGCGGATTTTAAAATACCCGCGAGTATTTTTTAAACGGGTACCCGCGCAGGTAGCACATGTGAATTTTTTTTGCTGCGGATCAGGTTGCTGGTAGGCACTATCCGTGCTCGACCCGACCCGTTGCCATCCGTAGTTCCATGTCAGGGTCAAGTTGTTAAATTTTCAATTTTTTTATTTTAAATTTTTTTAAATATTTAAATTGACATGTGTCAGGTTACAATTGTGCCACGTGTCAGGTTATAATCGTGTCACATGACAATGGTGGTGGTTGTTTTCAATTAAGTTCTCTATTTAAATTTTTTATTCAATTTAGTCTCTCTGTTCTTTAAAACGATCTAATTTTGTCCTCTTCAATTTGAGAACAAATTAGTAATTAAGCTTAACTACAAATTATCTATACTTGTTAAATAATTTTTTATAATTTATACATCAAATCACTCCACCTAAATACTCAAATTATTTTATTTTTTTTACATTTTATACCCTTGTAATTTTTTACACTTGTAAAAAGTAAAATAATTTGAATATTTAGGTGTAGTGATTTAACGTTTAAATTCAATAAAATTATTTTAACATGTATATATAAGTTGAAATTAAACTTATTTACTATTTTATTCTCAACTTAGAGAGGATAAAATTCAATCATTTTAAATAATAGGGGACCAAATTGAATAAACAATTTAAATAGAAGACTAAATTGAAAACAACCACTACTAATGTCACGTGACACAACAGTAACCTGACACGTGGTAGTTTATATATTTAAAAAAAATAAAAAAAATAAAAAGTTTCACAAATTGACACATGGCATGTACGAACACGGTGTTAATGTCAACTTAACGAAAATGATCAAATATAACCTTTTTAAATAATTGGAGGACTAAATTGAACAAAAAAGGATCAAAATGAACCAAACAAAAAAATTAGATGACTAAATCAATAATTCATTTGTAGATTTGAGATATGGATGAAAAAGAGTATTTGCTCATATGCTCTGTGATTTATTAACCTACTTATTATCACTGATATGTTTGGGGGATGACTGGTGTGGTTATGATAAAACCAATGTTCAACTAAAATTTATGAGAATTTTTCGCTTGATTCAGATTGACCTAGAGATTTAAGCATGCACCACTATTAGATCATACATCTTAATCGATTAAAATGAATAATTAACAAGTTAAAAATATGATAAAATATCTAAATATTTATCACACAACAAGCCTTTGATAGATCCAAGTGATTTTTTATCAAAGATCAATCAAGATGTTATAGCTAGATTAGTTGAATGATTATTTGACCATAATGAATTTACTCACAAAGATACCATTTATCAACTTTCTCGATGAATTGCTTTAAAAATGTAACTTTGAAGAAAAGATAAAATTAGTGCACCAAGAGTTTTTATACCGGTTTACTCACAAGGAGCTATATCCTGTTAGAAAACAACCTGAGCTTGACTTTCCACTATCACAAGAAATTAAAAGATCCTTATAAACAATTTCTTGAAGAAAAATATACCTGAATACAACCTTTTCGACTCACACAAGAAGAACACACAACATAACAAGAACACCTTCTTGCAAACCTGAAACCACACCAGAAACACTAAACAACACAATGAATACATGGATGACAAAACTTGAATGATTAACTCTCCCTATTTAATCAAAGATCTTCTAAGATCAAGATGGAGACAATCACAACTCCAAAACCTCATGAACAATTACACATTTTGCAACATCTTTGACTCTGTTTGAAAAAGTGTGTTGAATAAATTTTCTCAAAGTGTTTTTCTCAATTTCAAAAGTCACACTCCTTAAAGACAAAAAGAGAACATATAGCCTATGTTGACTAACATATTAAGTTGATTAAAAATAATTGTCAATCGATTGATTTTACTTCAAAAGTCACACTCCTTAAAGACAAAAAGAGAACATATAGCCTATGTTGACTGATATATTAAGTTGATTAAAAATAATTGTCAATCGATTGATTTCACTTAAATAAGTGAAATCAGCTGAATCCTTGTCATTTTAGTAGATTTGATATATTGATCACATATCTATATGCAAAAGCATTCAACCTATTTTAATATCCTTTTTTAAAATACTAAAAGACTCCTAAATACAAGCTAGTTCTAGACTAAGCAAGAACATACAAATCTTAAGATTTTAGGATTCATCATATCATCAAGCCCTTTAGAACAACAAATATGAGTTTTTAGGAATGCTTTATATAAATGACGTTCAATATGATTATACAATGGAATGTTTGGATTGGAAGGTTACTATAATTGTGTATTGTATGAATATAGTGTTCCTAAGGATGAATGCTATACTGGTTAATATAATATTATGCATTGAGTATAGATTCATATTGTGAAGTTATCCCATCTCTAACTTAAAGACTCATATACAAAATGAAGTTTAGGTGGTGAGAGTTTATGTAGGTTCATATAACAGAATTTGGAGCGTAGGATCACTGTTTTGACAAGGGATTAATACCTGATAAATTTGAACGAGATGTAATATTTTCTTTCATAATTATATAACATGTGCATGAGTATCCGATTTGATGCTTAAATAATTCAGAATCAAGTCTAAAATAAGTATGTTTGAAGTCTATATGTATTTGATTTGAAATCAGAATGCATGAACAACAGGAATGTTAGTAAATTATATAGTTCATAAATTATAGATTTTGGTTGTTTAGAAATTGTCGCTAGCTTACCCTTAGCAGATGAATGTGCAGGTGACACAGTAAAGCTAGACTTTAGGAAAGCTGGTTTGGAGTTGAAATTCAAGAACAATAGATACTTGTGTATAATGTATATCTTTATATCTTGTGTACAGAGAGTCTTTTATTTTGTAATAATATTCATATGGTCTTTTATTTAGAAAAAAATTAAATTCAAAGTAATGTAATTACACTTTATACTGTAATTCAGAGTCTTGTATTCTATTTTTGGGATTATTACTGTTACAGATAGGAAATAGTAAATTTAAATAATACATAATAAGTACCAAACGCTAAATAATAAGCAATAAATATTAATTAATAAATAATAAATGTGAAATATAAATAATATATGGTAAATATTAAATATTAAATTATAATTTTTAAATTATACACATTAAGTAATAAATAATAAACAATACAGTATTAATTATTAAGTAATAGGCAATAAGTGATAAACAGTGAATAATAAATTATGAGAAATAATTAAAATAGTAAATAAGAAAATTATAATATAAGTCTACTTGTTTTATCTTGCCGCTATTTCACGGGAAATGTTTCCTTTTTTTCTTTTTTTGAGAAAGAAGTCAATCTTTCTAAAAATGTTATTCAAATATGACAAAGTGATATGCAAATGTTTATTAGAAGCTAATTTGACTCAGCTACACTTCTTATTATTTTATGACAGGCATATTAAAATCACATACCTCACTCTCCTCCAACCATTTCATTTCATAGCCCAACCCAACCACATGTTATGGCTTAATTTATAGCAACATCACCAATGTCATCACTATAATGTAATCCCCTTTTTATGAAAAACCCTACTTTCACCTCTACACGTTACTATCTTACTTTAAAATAATGACTCCCTCAATAATTTAAAACTCTCTTCAATTCATACTACAAATATAATCATATTTTAGAAGAAGGTTAATTATAACTATTTGTAAAATCCAAAAATTATATATATATATATATATATATATATATATATATATTCATACTAAATAATTTATACGTAATATATATTAAATAGTTTTTCTTGTCAGCTCATTCCTACATAATATAATATTACCTTTGGTGTACAATCTCTATCCCAAGATGGACTCAAAAACTTTAAGTAATTACTTAATAATATCAATACTTCGTACATATCTATATAGAATAAATTTAAAAATTATTACAATCTCTTAACATTGTATTTCAGAGTAACTTTTCTTAAGCATTCCAAAGTACTTCAAAATATAAGAAATATGTTTGATACAATTTTTCAAAAGAAAGACAAATACTTCGTCTTTTGAACTAATTACTATTCTAAACTATCACTTACTAGCTCTTGCTCCTAAGCTAGTAACCTCATTTGTTCGTACCTATGTTCACATATTTACATACACGATCATCGCATAAAAACATACAACACAAGAAAAGAAAAGAAAAAAGAGTAAGCTAATGCATTTAAAGGAAAAGTATTGGATAGAACAAAAGAACTTACAAGAATATTAAAAAAATCTTTAGTGGTGACAACCCACAAAAACAAACTCAATGATTTACTATTAGACTTTTACATAAATTACTACTAAAGTTTCACTCATCATTACAAAGCACTAGCACATTCAATTCCTATCACAATTATACTCATATACATTACTTTCGAAAGATTAGGGCATTGAACATACTCGTGAGATTTCTCACTTGTCATACTTACTCATTATCTCTGAGACCATCATTAGAAAGGAATTAAGATGAAACAAAATCTAACTTAATAAGTTATGACATGGTTAACTTCACTAATTCTCTAAGTATAATCCTCTTTCATATCATACCGTGGTCTACCATGTGAAGCTCTCTTTCGACTCTCACCTCCTAGATATCATACTCATCATACTCTAGTGTGAGTTAGATACTAGTAGATAGTCTTACTCTTGGAATCCTCTTTCAATACACTTTGACATCCTAAATAGTGATATTTTTTCTTTAGAATACGAATTGAGAACCAAACTTTTCATTTCTAAGCCAAAGAGGACATAAACATTTCAAACAAAAATTTAAAGTTTTTCTAAAACTCCAGACCATTAACTTAGTACCTCTCTCTATTGCCTAATGGTGTTCGGAGCCGCCCAATGGTGGACACGCAACAGTAACAAAATTGCTTCTAAACAATTGAACTTTTCCTTCAGCCTATCAACATTATTATTTACAGTAATACCAACCTCTCAAATTTACTCTTTTTCAACAATGTCAACATTACATTTATATCACATTTGGTCGGTAGTGATACAAGAACCCATAACAAATTGACATATCAGTTTTTATCATCTTGATTCCTTTCATTCTATAACACAAAATTCACACACCTATCCCTTTCACCAAGAATCGTTTTCCTTTAGTACTCATCAATATAATTCTCATTCAGACCCAATTCATACCATCAAACAACTCAGTCATGTCATCACTCTACAATTCATCAACCATAAGAAAATATACACAACTCAAAACACCACAAATCATTAAAAACTCTAAAAAATTGTATAAAATCAAACTTCACAAAATCATTTAAAGGTTATGTAGCTATAAATTCTCATTTTAAAACAATTTAAAAGATTAACTTCCCTCACCTTGGAAGACTCTTATGACTGTTCACCCTATTGCACAACGTACTTACAATGGTCCTGTATTCACAACCCAAAAACTACAATCAGCGATTGAATGGTTTAAGAATCCCAATTAGATGAAGATGCATATAGAAAAATAGAAAAATCACATGTAGCGAGAGAAAATTGCATGCACCAAAAACAAAATTGCTCTATCACAGTATGAGAATTTGAACTTACCTAATATGAAATTGATTGACTTGTATGGTAAAACCCTTTAGACTAATTGCTTCTTTATCTTTGGGTCTTCAAGAGAAAATACGAAAGGGATTAATTTACTAAAAAATAATGAAAGAGATCGAAAAGTGAGAATGAAATGAATTTCTATAAATAACCTCTACAATTTTAGAAAAAAAATCCCTTGAAAACTTTTTAACTTTTTATTATATATATATATATATATATAATATTATTAATATAAAAAAATATTAATATAATAATATAATTCTTTTCTCTTTTAGAATTTATAATAGGTTCTCTCCACAACTTCAAACATAAATAATATTATGACAACAATTAAAAATAAAAACTTATATTGAGTTTTACACCTCCATCCATACTCAAATATAATTCATAAGAAGGCTAAAGTTACAAATTTTATGGAGATTTCCAAACCTAAAAAAAGCATTTACCTAGCTTGAAACTTCAAAATCTGCAATAACTTCAATTAAAATTAACAACTTCAATTATTCTAACTAAATTTCAGCTAATAGTCATATTCAATACAAAGAGCTCGAACATGCCAACAGAAATATCAAATTGAAGATATCATTACGACTTTAGATTAGCAGATATTTATCTTTGTTCAGTAAACCGTACATGCAACACATATTTATAAGCATGTAATTCATTCGCATACGAACAAATCAAACAAAAAAGGACAGATAAGATGAATGACATCTACTATTCTATGATAACTTCAATACAATAAATTTGTATTTTAAAAATGATGGACGATCAACTAACAATTTTAAAGAAAAAGTAAAAAAAATAAGTTCATTTTTTTTAAAGTTTTGTAAAATGAAATTAGAATAGTTAAACTCTTCTATTTCTGTGTTTTTAAACTTAATTGATAACTTCATCTTATTAAAACCACTTTTATTTTTAAACATTTACTTCATCTTTACATTACTTCTTAACTACTCTTCAACTCATTTTGTTAGAATTTTTTTTATTTTATTTCAATATTGTTAATAGGTATTTTTGAACTTTTAAAATTGTATTAAAAGTTAACTTTTGATGAAATGTCTTGCATTAGGCAAATATGTGTTTTAGTCAAGTAAATAATATAATTTATTTCTTTTTTTTTAATGAAAGAGTTAAATATATTTTTAGTTCTGACGAAAATAAAATTTATCTATATTTTAAATTGTGGTTTCAAACTTAAAAAATGAATGTATATAGTCCTTATAATTCAAATATATTAAATTTTTTTAATGTGTCAGCTGCGTTTTAAGCTAACATTTGACTTATTATACCTTTAGACATATTTTTACTTTAATATTAGAAAAAAAATAATGTGATTGGATTGAAAGAATTATATGCATTTATTTCTAAAATTTAATAATTGAAAATATATCAAAGTTTGAAAAAAAAAAAAGTTTCGCAAAAAAATATGAAGAGTAAAAACATATTTAATTTTTAATTCTGTATTAATTTAAACACATAACATGTTGCAATCTTATATTGGAAGTCAATTTAATTAAATAGAGCAATAATTCACTGCTACGTGTGTACATATTTGGTTTGGATAAGATATATGTATTCTTCACCTCTAGTTGAACTCAACTAATACAAAAGTTTTCAACTCAATTGAAGTTTGAACTATTCGAACTCATGTCATTACAATCACCAATAATGGAAACAAAACCTCACCACCGATAATGGAAAAAAAAATACGCACTTGTGTTTTACGTCACTTAGATTGATTTTTTTTTTTATACAGCAATATAAAATAAAACGCAATAATAGTAATAATTGTTTTAGAATTACATTAATTGTAAACCAATATATATATATATATATATATATATATATTATTAAAACATACGTTATTATTTTAAAAGATATTATTTTTTTAGAGATGACTTGTTATATCTCTTAAACAAATATTATTCATAAAAAAAATTATTTGAATATTTTGATTCTTCAACATAAAGTTTAAAATTCGGAAGATATTGTAATAAAAGAAGTTTAGTTGCCTCCTTTCAGTTTTTTTTTCTCTTAAGAACGAGATAAGTTGATGTTAATAACTTGAGTGACATTATTATTAATCAAAACACTTATTTGCAAAAGTATATGTTTAGTTTTGTTTCACCTTAAATAAATCTTTTTATATCTAAAACTATCATAAATATAGACGCTTGTGTATATGCATTTTGTAGACTAACTAAAAGGGTAAAATTGATAAAAAAATGTGTATATATTTATATATATAGTTATAGATAAAATAATATTAGATATTGAAACAAAAAATATTATAAATAATATTGTGTGTAAATATTTTTTTTATTTTGAATAATTATTTAAAATTTGAAAAAGTAGTTATTAAAATGATAAAAGACTAAATAATTCTTTTATAATATGTATATTATAAATAGTTATCGATAAAATAAATTTTAGTTACTGAAATAAAAAAATATTATTAGTAATATTGTATAAATAATTCTTTTATTATGAGTAATTATTTAAATTTAAAAAATTAATTATTAAAATGACAAAAGAGTAGATAATTATTTTATAATTGGTAACTATTTGAATTCAAAAAACAATTATTTTATTATGAAAAATAATTCTTTTATTATGAATAATTATTTAAATTTTAAAAACAGTAATTAAGATTATAAAACATATATATATATATATATATAGATAGATAGATAGATAGATAGATAGATAGATAGAGAGTAAATACATACATTACACGATTATGTGAATGCATTTTTTAAATATTTATAAATTATTTTTAAAAATAATAATTAAAAGAATAAAATTGAAAAAAAAATTATAATATATATATATATAGTATTATAGATAAAATAAAGTTTAAAAGTAATAATGTGGAAATAATTTTTTTTATTGTGAATAATTATTTATATTTGTAAAAATAACTATTAAAATGATAAAAGAATAAATAATTATTTGAATTTATAAAAATAGTGATTAAAATGATAAAATTGAAAAATAATTTTTTTTATTAAGAATAATTGTTTAAGTTTAGAAAGTAATAATTGAAAGGATAAAAATAGGAAAAATAGGAAGAGATACTAAAATAGTTATAGATACAAATGTAGTTATAGATAAAAGATATTTTATTATAGATGTAAATTTAAAATTCAAAATGAAAATCAAAGACGTTGATTTTTCCGATTACCGCCACGCAAGAATAACAGCGGAAGGAAGAATCTGAACAGAGTGAGAGTAACGTAGCTACCTACGGCATCAGAAGTTTAATCCAAACGGAACAGAACCTGTCACCTTGTTCCTCCTCTATAAATACCCACACATGTCAAAGTGTTCTCATGGCAGTAGCACAAAGGCTCTGAATATATAACTAGCTTTGAAGGATAGTGTATATATAGAAACTTTGACGGTAATCAACCATGCCGTTGAACATAACATCCATCAAAACATCCTCTAATGGAGTGTGGCAAGGTGATAATCCTCTGGACTATGCCTTCCCACTCCTAATAGTTCAAATCACCTTAGTCCTCATCGTCACTCGCTCCCTCGCTTTACTTCTCAAACCTCTCCGACAACCCAAAGTCATAGCTGAGATTCTGGTATGTCCCACTCATTCCAATTTATAATATTAATTTCAAACAACTCTGCGTTGATTAAGCTTTTGTTTTGTCCGCATGATTAGTTTTAATATTAGTTTTAATCTGTGAAGGGTGGTGTTTTGCTGGGCCCATCGGTACTGGGAAGAAGCAAAAGTTATCTGCATCGTATATTCCCTTCATGGAGCACGCCAACGCTGGAATCTGTGGCAAGCATAGGTCTTCTTTATTTCCTATTCCTCGTAGGTTTGGAGCTCGATCTCCATTCCATTCGCCGGAGCGGCAAAAGAGCCTTCAGCATCGCCGCCGTGGGGATCTCTCTGCCTTTCGTCTGCGGCATCGGCGTCGCCGTCATCCTCCGGAAAACAGTTGAAGGCGCAGACGAACCCGGCTTCGCGCAGTTCCTCGTCTTCATGGGCGTGGCGCTTTCCATCACCGCATTCCCGGTGCTGGCCCGCATCCTGGCGGAGCTGAAGCTGCTCACCACGAGAGTGGGGGAGACCGCGATGGCGGCGGCGGCGTTCAATGACGTAGTCGCGTGGATTCTGCTCGCGTTGGCAGTGGCTTTGGCGGGGAACGGAAGTGGTTCCCACAAGAGTCCTCTGATATCGGTGTGGGTTCTTCTTTCGGGGCTGGCGTTCGTGGTTTTGATGATGGTGGCTGTCCGACCGGCGATGGAGGTTGTGGCCAGAAGGGGCGAGAACGACGCCGGTGACGAGGTTTATGTTTGTTTGACGCTGGCGGGGGTGTTGGTGTCGGGGTTTATGACGGACCTGATCGGGATTCACTCCATATTCGGGGCCTTCGTGTTCGGGCTAACGATTCCGAAGGAGGGAAACTTCGCGAAGAAGCTGACAGAGAGAATCGAGGATTTTGTTTTAGGTTTGTTGCTCCCACTCTACTTTGCTTCCAGCGGGTTGAAAACCGACGTAACTACCATACGTGGCGCTTCCGCATGGGGTCTTCTGGTTCTGGTCATAGCCACGGCTTGTGCTGGGAAGATTCTCGGTACCTTCGCGGTGGCCATGTTCTGCATGATCCCCGCCAGAGAATCGCTCACACTTGGCGTCCTCATGAACACCAAAGGCCTCGTTGAACTCATCGTACTCAACATTGGAAAGGAAAAAAAGGTCACTTTCTTTTTCTTACTTTTTTTACATATACTCATGTTCACATACACTAATCTTGCTCCATACACATGTTCTCCTATTAAATATTAACTCCTCTTTCAATCAGAATTTTCAATTTGTCACGTTAGGACAGATCTTTTACTCTTGTTAAACTTCCATTAAAATTATATCGCTTTAAAAGTATACCTTGTACATATAATATAAAATTTTCAACATCAATACTTCGTATACGTCAGGCTGCTAACTATATACCACGTGGCCAAATAAAATACCATTGCCCCCACAACACCATGCAATAACATTGTGAGCAAGAATGTTTAGCTTTTTCTTCCTTTTTTTTCATCACCTGTCTCTTTTAATCTAGAACGATGGGTGAATCTTTGGTTTATAGATAGAATCATGACTAAACATTATTTTAGTCCAATAGAAAGAAGATTAGTTACGCATGACATAAAACTACGAATACCTTGTAGGTATACCAAATTCTTTCACTTGAATAGCCACCCCCTCTATACAGGCAAGTTGTTTGACTTTTTCGCGTATGGGTTAATAGATGAGGAAAATGAATACGCACATGTAAAATATTTCAAAACATGAATCTTCAAACCCCAAATGTATTTTATTGCTGTCGTCACAGTTTTGTTGCAGAGTTGTTATGGTTGAGTGGCCAAGTCCAAGTCGTATCAGATGGGAAGTTTGATCAAAACTGTGACTGGTCCAAATTGGCATGTGTCGTTTACGTTTTAACTTATTTTCGTTGATTCCTGAAACCATAACCTGGTGAAGAAAGACTTTATATTGATTCCCCCGTGGACCCAAAAGTATACGGTATCTATAAATTTCGTGACATTTTATAACCTTAGAGTTCCTTGGGCACAACGAGCAACTAAAAACAAATACACCTTTCAAAAAGTAGACAAGATTCGGTGATAATTTAGGATGCTAAAGCCAGTTAATGTTTTACTATTTACTTCTCTGGAAGAGTAGGTGTAGAGTTATGGAAGTCAGAACTCTTATCAAGAAATGTGAAAGTGGTCTTGCAAATAAAGAAATGCACATGATGCATAACCGAAATAAGGAAAAAGACAATGAATCCACTGCCATCTATAAATAACACACGTCTATAAATAACACATATAGGACAGTACCTATTGAATGCTTTGATTAATATCTCCTAGATGTTACAGACATTGATCATGATCATACCTATATTAGGTCTCCATTTTGTTTGTTCAGGCCAAATTTTTGTACATGTTTAACTTATTTCTTTCATTCTTAATCACATCCCTTACTATGCTTAACTTTTACTTGCAGTAGATATTGTTAACTTGATGTGAATTGTAGAATATAGTGTCGAGTTCTTCTTCATTAATTATCCAATTTAATGACAAGAACGACATGGTTTCATTTTGAGATTTCAGGTTTTAAACGATGAAATGTTCGCAATCTTAGTGCTTATGGCTCTATTCACAACCTTCATCACAACACCAATAGTTATGGCAATCTATAAACCAGCACGAGGAAACTCAACGAAAACACGGCGGAAGCTGGGTGACAGTTCTTGGGGATCGGGGAAGGAAATGGTTGAGAAGTTCAGAGTCTTGGCCTGTCTCCATGGGCCAAGCAATATCCCTTCTATCATAAATTTAATTGAATCAACTCGAAGCACAAAAAAGTCCTTGATAAAGTTGTTCATGATGCACCTTGTTGAGCTCACAGAGCGTTCATCCTCTATCATCATGGTTCATCGTGCTCGCAGGAATGGTTTCCCTTTCTTCAGCCGCTCCAATCGTGACCAGTGGCACGACCGAATTGCAGGAGCCTTTCAAGCCTACAGTCAACTGGGCCGAGTCATGGTTCGCTCCACAACCACCGTCTCTTCTCTCTCCACCATGCACGAGGACATCTGCCACGTGGCGGAGGAGAAAATGGTGACCATGATTATTTTGCCCTTCCACAAACAGTGGAGAACAGAAGTGAATGAGGAGAACGAGAAATATCAAGTGGAAGAAAATGCAGGCCACGAATGGAGAGTGGTGAACCAGAAGGTACTTAAGAATGCACCTTGCTCAGTTGTGGTGGTTGTGGATCGTGGATATGGAAATTTGCCTCAGACTCAAACTCAAACTCCAACCCCAGATTCAATTGTTTCGCAACGAGTGTGCATAATCTTCTTCGGTGGCCCAGACGATCGTGAGGCTCTAGAGTTGGGGAATAAGATGCTTGAACACCCAACAGTTAAAGTAAGTGTTGTAAGGTTTATGGAAAAAGGTGTGTTGGATGATAATAACATTGTGTTAAGCTTCTCACCTGACAAAAACAATGACGATAGTTACAGCTTCTCCACTGCCAAAATGAATCGCCAGAAAGAAAAGGTAATTAACAGGCTCATGTCGAACATTCTTAAAATAACATCTGTGTTCTTTATTGGTTATGTGTTTGACATTATCGTACTTTGATTAATGAATTACAGGAGTTGGATGAGGAGGCAATTAAGAAGTTTCAAAGCAAGTTGAATGACATGGTGGAATACATTGAGAAGTTTAGTGAGGACGTTGTGGAAGACGTGCTGGTAATAGGGAAAAGTGGGGATTACGATCTCATAATTGTTGGAAAAGGTCGATTTCCATCGAACATGGTGGCTGGGTTGGCGGAAAGAAAACCAGAACATGCTGAGTTAGGTCCTATTGGGGATGTTTTATCTTCATCGGAACATGAAGTGTTGTCATCTATATTGGTTATTCAACAACATGATGTGACACTGGTAGATGATGCTCCAATATGCAAGGTTCATGATGAGTATGGCATGGTCAACCGTGGTGAATCTTCTCATGGAGTAGGAATTTCAATTGGCAATGACAATGCAGTGTAATATATATTTTCATTATTTGTACCAAAAAACTGGAAAAATCTCAAACAACACTTGAACGTTCTCTCTTAACTTTTGTTTGTATTTTAAGATGGTTTTTGGGGAATAGATTTGAGAAGAAAAAAAAAGAAAGTGAAATTATTTGGATTAAAATAACACAATCAAAAATAAAAAATAAAAAAATAAAAGGAAAGTGAGATTATTTCGACAATTCAACTCCCATTTCAAATATTCAGAAAATAATTTTTTTTATTCCACTAAGCATAGACTTCTCTTCTCAATTCTTTCAATTCCATGGGTAAATTGACTACATACTTGCATCTTATCTTTTTCTTTTTAGACAATAATGAAAACCTCCTTTGATGAAAGGATCTAAATACTAAGTTTTTCCATCAATCTTTTATCACAATTTATATTATAGGTCCTCAAATTTTAATTTTACTTTAAAACACCCTTTTTAATTTTCTCAAGGTCATATCTTATCTCTTTCAAATTATGATCACACCAATAACTAATATAAAGCATTTATTACTCCATCAAATTTTGAATGAGAGAAAGTTTCTATTTATTTTATAGATATTTTTTTCTCTTATTTTTCTTATGGTTTTATCATCTATTTTGGAATTAATCGAGAAAAATGATCCTTTCAACTTTATCGGTGGGAATGAACATTATAAGGAAAATAAAAAAATGATTTTGATACCTTTATGATCCGACTTGGATACGAAAATGACTTGACTACTAGATTTTGATTTTCATATAAGGTTGGTGGTTTTCAAGATTTGTTGGAATAATTTATGATTTTTATATAACTATTTTTTTTATAGATGATTTGGATATGAAAGTGACTTGTTCACTAAATTTTGATTATTAAGAACGGTAAAATAGCTTATATTTAATTTAAATTTTTGTACTACATGCTAAAGTATAAAAAAGGATAAAAGTTACATATAAAACTAATATATAAAAGAAATCCCAAATAGTAAATTATAAATAGTAAATAATTAATATTAAGCAATGAATGGGAGATAAATAAATTTAAATAATACATAATAAGTATTAAAAGATAAATAATAAATAATACAATAGTAATTAATAAGTAACAGCTACACAGTAAAGAAAAAGTTATAATTAGTAAATAAAAATAGTAAATAATAAATATTAGATGATGAAAAAAGTAAATTTTTTTATTGGAAATGAATGAAAAAAAGTACTAATAGTACATATAAATTAAATGTTTTGAATAAAAAATATAAAAATAGAAATCTTTAATATTAAATAAGAAATAATAGATCTTAAAAAAATTTTATGAGGACAATTATAATATAAGTATACTTATTTTATCTTCCCGATATTCTACTGCAATTTTTTTTTTTTTCATAAACAAGCCTTTATTTTTTATAGAAGTTATTCAAACACACGAAAAATAAGCAAATGTTTAATGGAAACTAATTTTACTAAGCTTTATACTTTATCACTTTGCTTCTTCCACTTCTTACTATTTTATCACATATCATGCAAAGCATGTGATGCATTACCATCACATACTTCACTCTTCTCCAACAATTTCAATACCCAATCTTCCATAAATTATGTCTTAATTTATTCTAGCAATGTCATCACTATAATTTAATCATTTTTCTATGCAAAACCCTAGTTTCAGCTCTACCCGTTACTATTTTACTTTAAGATAAGGATTCCCATTAAATAAATTAAAACCCTCTTCAATGATTAAACATTTTTCGTCTCACACTAGAAATATAATATATTTTGATCAAGTTGAATGAAGATTAACATTTTTAGGAGGTTATAAGTATTTTGCAAAATCCGTATTTATTTTATATATAACTAAACAAATTAATTTAGACATAATATATATAAAATATTTTTCTCATAGGGTATTCCTAGAATATAAACCACACAACAAAACATACTACTAATTCAAAAACATTTCATGATGAAAAATAAATAAATAATAATTTGTTTTCTTCCATCAAACTAATAAACATTTTATAGAGGAAGTTTTACTGGAAAAATATAATACCAATGAGACCTAAGTCTAATCACGCATTAAAACCAATCTCAACCTAAAACTCTAAGACAATGAATTTATGGATCTTTATCCTTATATAGTGCTCTACTTTCTCATTTTTAGTCAATGTGAGACTTAAACTCACACTTGAATTTTTAATGATACCTTGCATGACCAATTCAAGTGTTTTTCTATTTCATACCAAAACTTATTGACATCACATATTATATTACTCTCTCGTACCAACATCTACTAGCATTACATATATACACACATCTCATTCAACCCATTACGTGGATACTTGATTTTTGAAAGAAACCAAAATACATTGAATCTAGACTCCAATGATATTCCACTTCTCATATTTGTCCTTTCAACACTTAAACAGCAAAGGTAAGGAATATTATTTACTCAACTTGATATATTTTCTATTTGAGTATAGTAATAGAGTAGTCGGCATTGCATTCTACCACTACACAATATAGTATTACTTTTCTAGGTAAACACTATTCACATCATACCCTTAATCTCAATTCACATCGGTTACAAATTCCCAATGTAATTTCTCAAACAACTATCTAATTTTAAATATTAGAGTAAAACATACTTATTTAATTTAAGTATTTATTTCAATTTTTTTTTTTATCAATGTTCGCCAAACTAACACGAACTTGAATGAATATAAATATTAAAAATAAATGTTAATATCCACCGAGATGATGTTGATAGTCTCACACTTTCACCTTTATCAATATTTGAAAGTTAAATCTATATTTTATTCCATTACAACAACATAAAATATGAATAATCTATTTAAGTAAAATAATATTTAACACAATCTTCATATACCATGTTTCATATACTTTATTATATTGTCTAATAAAAATTCAAAAACCACTCATCAAACATAATAATTTTACAACTGTTGAAGATTCACTATAAAAAAGAAATATTATAGTGACCAGCAAACTTGATCTCTAAAAGGCTGAAATTACTCATAAGCATCTTTAGCGATTGAATTTTATTTTAGCATATTTTGTTATCACGAATTAATCTATTCAATCCATTTTTGAGAAGTTACTGACAAGGGCCAAAACAGGTCGAGTCGATCATTTTGCTATCCTTACAACCAAATATTCAAATATTTTATGAGAAATATTTAATAATTATTGTGAAATGGTAAAAAAATTATGATCAATAATAAAGATTGGATTGTTGTAGCACGAACAGTGGCCGTGAGGATTTAAATGAGGAGAATATAAACCAAAATTTGATTATAAATGTGCATGGTATTTGACCTTGTTTACTTTCTCCCTTTTATTTTTCATTTTCTTCTCCTCTACGAAACAAAATATTACTTTTGTATACTGGTTTTTTAAATTAAGGTATTCATGTTATTTTATACAAACACTTAACTTTTTTTTTCAATTTTTTAAATAAACTTATAAATCAACTAAATTCTTTTTCGTTTTCTTTTCCTTTTCTTCAATAGAAAATAGTCTGTGAAAGCTTAAGCAATTAGAATTCTTTTTGGATTCTTAATGAGAACAATGCATAAATGCACTTTTTTTTACGCTGAAATTTAGAATAACAATTGCGTGAATTTAAGTCCTAGAAACCTTGTTATAGATGAAGTAGCAATCTTAAAATTTTCAGTGAATACAAAAAAAAAAAAAAAAAAAATTATTATTTAATTCCTCTAAAATTATATAACGTGATAATATAGTTCATTTAAATTTATTAGGCAAATGAAATACCACAGTTTAAATAAATAGTACATATTTATAAAAGGAATCAAGTGTTCTCTTTAACATCCATCCAACAAGTTAAGATCTCTAAAAATCCATTCTTCAGTCACTTCCTGATTTAGAGATGAGAGAAACTTTTCTTTGTTTAAAACAGTTTGTTGATGTTCACTTTTTGTTTTCTTGATTGCAACCATTGAACTTCCAATTCAAGATCTTTGATGCTCATATGATCAAACCTTTGGGCAACTTCTAAAGATATATAAGTGTCTCGGTTATACATCATTTCAACATCAAACCTCAAACTTATTAAAATTATAAGTAATGTGATTTTGATTTATACAGCATTCCAATATCCTGTTTTAAATTTATTTATGGTAAGTGGCTTGATATAAATGTGTATTATTTCGACATCCAACTTTAAAATTCAATCTTATGTAAAATAAATTTAATATTTTTTTGACTTCAGAATATCAATGTATTCCTCCTTAACATTTTATCACTTCGTCTCTGATCTTATATACTCCTAAACAATATTTCATCAACTCATTTAGATTAGTGTATGTGGATTAGGTCACCTATTAACCTCATCGACTTAAGATAGAGAAATTTTATATAATTATAGATATTTTATTTTTTGTTATTGAACCATTCACATTGATACAAAATTGTATACTAATAATTTTGTCTCATCTCCTCGAGACTAAAGTAAAGAATATCATACCCTGGTATGAATTTGACTGATACATGAAATAATAGATTATTGGACGAAATGTGGATTTTCATTATATCAAAACAAATTCTTAATAAAGCAAAACTGATTTCATCATGCCAAAAAATAATTAGGAGAAATATAGAACCTAAAATTATTTTCTAATGATCAAAATTAATAAAAGAAACCTACAGAGATGAGAGACTGTAATAAATCTTCATAATACATATTTTGAATATCTGCTCCAAATTTTGGTAGAGACTTTTAACTGGAACAAAAAGGTTATCAAACATGTATACAGAATGAAGCATGCAATCAACACGGGGGATCATGACAAATACAAGAACCACGTCTTCAATGTAGAGCAAGTAAAACCACAAAAAGGCAAATTTAGTTGTTATAAACTCAAGAATTATGAAATTCTGGTGACACAATAATGTTTCATCACACTTCCAGGTAGAAGTAAATATAAATTTGGGCAATTTGCCCTTTTGTTTCTTTAGACACTTGTACATATATAACTACGTTTCCAACCGTACAGAAGTCCCCAAAAGAATGCATAAAAATTACACAAGTGAGGGTGGGAGAAAAATGAAAAGGAAAGACTTGCAAGACACTAGGCTAACCTCAAAAAATATCATTCTTCCAGCACAAATGGGGCATGAATTCAGTAGTGACCAACGAACTTATAATTGACAATCAGGTCACAACAATAGGTTAAACAGCATCCCTGCTCGGCTCGCATGCCATCATCCAATAGCCACTGTATTGTTGTCATTTACAACAAAACTTTGATCCTGATGATAGAGATAAGGTCAAACCTGGTTCAAGATATATACAACAAGTTGAAATCAGAGTTACAACAAAGATTTTAAACATTAAAAGTAATAACACATGATAAATAAAAAAACGAATTCAAATATAAAGATGCTGACCATATTACATACAAAACTTCATTTTCCAACACACAAATTGGGAAGTCAAAAAGTTCGGAAGTGATGCTGGCTAAAATTAAAAAGGGTAATTATTGATGCATTGGCCATGGGAGATAATGTTTCTAATGGCTCAGAAAGAAGATTCTGGGTTGTGTGGAGATTACTTTTCTAGTAAACAACCGTACTGCGGTAATAAAAATGTTTCTAAATGCAAGTCATTCAAACAAAATTGAAAATTTTGAGTGGATTCTTTTGTTTTATCTACCTACCTGTCCCCCTCGAGTAGAACCGTGTGATACAAACCTTAGTGAAAACCTCCTCCTGTCCAGGCAACACCCGCCTTCTCATTTTGACCAGCAGCTTTATTATTAGATGCATTCCCATAGAAATCATCAAATCCATCATCTTTGGCATTATCCCAACCAGCCCAACCATCATTGCTATGAGAAGCTGATCCTTTAGCTGCGTCTTTCTTCCTTGTATCTTCATGGTCCCAATCATCCCAAGAGCTAGAGTTATAAGCATCAGATTGCCCACCTGATGACTGATGAGGTGATCCTTTAGCCGGCTGTGGCTGTGGCTGTTCCTTCCTAGAATCTTTGTGGTCCCAATCATCCCAAGAGCTTGAATTATAAGAACTAGTTTGTCCACCTGTAGAGTGTTGCCCTTCTCTGGAAGATGAATTCCAGCCTTTGTTGTCTCGATTATTCTCCTGATAGAAACCGTTGTTTTTATCAGTTTCATTTGTCGAATTGGGGTTATCTCTAGTGTATTCTTCAACCTTTTGCGTAGCCATTGCCATGACCCCTCTCATTATACCCCATGTCCTATGTCCAATCTCTGATGTCTTCTGAGAGACGACATTTACAGTTTCATTGACCTTGTATTCGTAACCACCCTCTTTTACCTGAAACAAGAAATACAGTTAATACGGGAACTGAATAACCACCGACGCAAATAACAAAATTGCTGGGAGAAGTTTGAAAAGTAATCATATTCCCGCCTTTTTCCACCTTTCTTCGAACAGAATAAACCATAGAGATTCACAATATATAAAACTCCTTGGCCCAATGACACATGCCAAAAAGTCCAAACCTCATGACTCAATCCCCATACGAAAACAAATGATAGCAGTATGAAAGCCCAGAAAATAGGATTTAAGCAAACTTCAATAGCAATTCTGACACCCAATAAAAAACGTCAAATTCTACATGTTCTACTCACTAGGTCCCTCGGCACCTACAATCACTAGGTCACCTCAAGCAAAGCTCAATCATAATACTATTCTTACAAGAACGATTTGCAAAAGCAGGCATCAGAAAATTTTGCCAGAAGAATGAAAACAGTTACCAATCAATTACATTCATAATTTTTTTTCCAAAAGTGTGTTACCACCAATCAATTTTATTCATAAAATTTTGCCAAAAGAGTGAAAGCAGTTATCGATAAATTTTATTCATAAGGCATCCGCAATGTAGGTTGAAAGAAAAAATCAACTATATCTAAGACACGACAATTTTCTCTTCCCAAATAACTTAAACTTAAAATATAGATAATACCTTTAAAGAAAAGCTCCAGTGCAAAAGTGGGGAGAGAGGGGGAGGAGAGAATGTAATGAATTTGAAATGACATGTCTTTTGTCAATTTTAATTATAGTTTAAAGTAAAAGAATTGACAGATGGAAATGGAAAGGTTTTTTATTTTCTGATACATGATGGGTAATAATAAGGTTTAAGCTACATCACATTCTTAAATTTTAATCATCCAGTAGTAGTGTTGTATTAGGCATGTATAGAATGATTGTTTTTATCAGTAAGTATAACTTGAGTTTGGATTAGAGGATGAATTTGGAAGAGTGGAAATGAGTGGATTGGAAGGGAAAGAGAGGTGAAATTAAATCTGAAATGTATTAATTTTTCAGCAGTATGAAGCTGGGCCACGGCTGGGTGCTACTTAAATGTATCCCATAAAGTATGAAGGGTCACAATAACAACAATACTCTGTGAGTTACAATCGGCAGGGTCCAATATCCTTTATACATATATTTTAAATTATTTCAGTAATTAAAATTAATTTTAGCTTTAATTGATTACAGTGAGAATTAAACTTTATTTAGTAAAATATTTTAAATAGTGGTTTTAAGATCATTAATCTCGTTTAACAAAAGAAGAAAAAAACAGCTTTCATACAAGAAAAGAGAATTATTAAGCTGAGAGGGAAAAAGTAACCTTTGAAAAATAATCATAAGCTACAATGTTTTAAATTTATGAGAACAACTTTTTTCAAAAAAAAGGAAAAAGTTTTTACAAACTTAAGTTATTTTCCCATGCATATAACTGAAATTACAAACAATTTTATCCAAAAAACAACTGAATTCAGAAAATGTAATATTTCTGAAACAAGCTTAAGAATAAATATGAAGAGAAAGAAAAAAGGTCTTCGAATTTCAGAAGCATGTTGCACAGATCCTTTCACATGGAGGTACTAGCACATGTTAATTTCCATATTTGAAAATACTTTGTAAATGAGTATGAACAAAATACTGTCCTGCTGTTTCAAAATAATAGTCATTTTAACTTTTTCTTTCTGCTTCAAACTAATAATTTTTCAAAATTTTGAATTATTTTTTGCATAGTATTATATATAAATAATAGTATTTAATACCGTCTTACTTGCATTAAGAAAATGACACAAAAATAATTACACGGAAAAGTTAAAGAGTATTTTTATCCGATTGAGTATTTTTGTTATAAACTTCAAAGATTCTATACCCTGAACAAGATAACAGGATCCCATCCCCTATCTTACCATAAAAAACAGATGTATGATTTAAATAATAGTCAATTATTATGTTGTAAACATACTTGCATGAAACTAGCTAGAAAGAATTTGGAAATTGTCTTACGCTATGGGTTAAATCTCAGCATGTCGTAAATCAGTAACCCCTCGCTGCATATGGTTCTGTTCTGAATACCGTTTAATCTCACGGATTTCTTCATTATATCGTTTTTCAAATGGCTAACTAAGATAGCAAAAATGCCTATAATCTAATACATGAAATTATTATATCTAAGTTTTGTCCACGATCATTTAAGCAGAAAAACAAAACAATTACCTTAGCAGAGATCTCTTTTGTCCCGGCCTGAACAACATTGGCAGCAGACTGAGCCGCAGAAGCAGCAACCAACGATAATTTACCGAATCCCTAAACACACAGAAAATACATCAATTTAATAGAACATGTCTCAACCATATATATTAATATTAACAGACAATTTCCCCATTCAAAAAAGTAAAATAAACAGTTACGATGGTAACCTGAGAAACGACAGATAAATAATCGTTTTGCGGATTAGCCTTTTGGCTCGGGGCGGGGCCAGATCCGAACCCGACGTACTTGCCACCCTGCGATGGCGGAAGCCCCTCCGGTCGCGAGTCATTCTCCGCCCTCTTCCTCGCAAAGAAATCTTCCTTATTGGCAGCAGAGGCTTCCAGCTGTGCGCGCGTGTACATATCCTCCGTCGACTTCGACCTCGACACGCTCCCGCTTCCGCCGAAACCCCTGACATCGCCGGTGGACTGGTTCCGCCGCAGATCAGAGCCGCCCCGAGCCGATCCGAACCCGTCGTCCGTGTCCCAATTATCCCAGCCGCCGTTGTTGCTGGTGGAAAGGGGCGGCTTCCCCTTGGAGAAGGAGGCGGAGCGGACGGTCTCCTTGAGGACGGGGGGATCCCGCCAGGGGCGACCGTCGGCGATGGCCTGGATGCGGTCGCGGTAGACGGAGGCGGCGTTGGAATTGTACTTGACGACGATGTCGGTTTCCTTGGCGATGCCGTATTGCGCGAGGAAGGCGTTGAGTTTGTCGTTGCCTCCAGCTTCCATCTTCTTGATCTGGATTTCGGACCAGGAATCCATGGTGACGGATCGAACGAAGGAGATGTGAACCCCGAGGCCACGGTGCTTGCCGGAGCACTCCAAGCACATAAATACTCCGTACGACACCGACGCCCATTGCGGATTCTTCTGGGAACAGTCGACGCAGATCTTGTTCGCCGCTTGGGATTGGAGGTCCCGGAGCCGCCGCGAAGCCATCGGAATTTGTTTTCCTTTTAACCGGAGCGTGCACAGAAAAGAAACGGAGCGTGCACAGAAAAGAAACGGAATTTGAGAAAGAAAAGAAAGAGATTGGGAAGGAATGAATGAATGGGTATAATGGGTTGGGAATTGAGAAAGAGAGAGAACGGAAGAGGGATTTTGGTGAATCACCGACACCGTCAAATTGGGACGGGATTATTGGATGCTGACTCGGTGCGCTATAATTCTTTTGCAAACTCCTCTTTTACTAATTTTATATTTCTTACCATACTCTAATTCCTATTATATTTCTTTAGACCTTTCACCAAAAACAATTACCGAAGGAAAATAATTAAGCGCGTACGTGATACTTAATTTAAAAGGACCAAAATCATTTTAATAAATAAACTTTTCTGTTTCTAACTGGTAATACCGAAGAGAAAGCGAGGCACTCTGTCCTGCGTATGCTTCTGTGTTGTCGTCTGTATTGTGAACTGAAAACATGGATTTTGTGATGACGACAGCGTCAAGGAACTTTAAATAAAAGATTTCAATTATTATACTATATTAATCATTTAGATTTTGTAATTTAATTGTTTAAATTATAACCTATACTATTTCAAATTACATGTTAAATTTTTCCAAAATTGAATAACTCAAAAATATTTAATTAAGGAATGTGTGTATATATACTAAAAAATATATAATATGGAATTTAATATATATGCAATAGAATACTAAATCATTACTTATTTCTTTAATTGTCCATTTTGATATTTAAAGGTTGATGCTCAATCAAATTTATACTATGGTTCCATAATCAAACATAGTTGGGTTGGTCAAACCTTTTACCCTACTCTTTTTCAACTATTCTTTCAAACTAATTACTTCTTTTTCAATTTTTAGCTTGGTCGTAGTGTATTTTCCATAAGCACTTGTGCATAAGACCTTTCTCTAATATATTGTGTTTGTCTTCTACTCCAACCTTTCTTAGTGAAACATTACTTCCTCAAGTTATTTCCATGATTTAGAATATTAATGATCATATGATCTATTTTGAAGTAGAGTTGGATATACAATTTTGAATCCACGAACTTGTACTGAAGACCAACACAAATATATTTGCGTTTATGCAAAGTGTTAACGTGACTTGAGAAAAAATTTAAATACGTAAATTAAAAGTATTATGAAACAAACTTAATTGCAAATTTTCAAAATAATAATAATGTGTTTTATTAGATGTTGTAGTATTATTTTTTCTTTATTCAAATTAGACTCTGGTTTCGTAATTTATGTTATAAATGTTAGCCCCTCAGCATGTTTTACATAAACTATTATACTTTCTCACCCACAAGTATCATAAACAACTGAATTAAATCATTTAGGGGAGTTTTTGGGTGAATAAACCAAACTGTTCAATTTTTGAAACGCATCCCTTTCTTGTTCAAAAGTGATGTCACTTTAGCCTATTATGTTGAAATTTAATAGAAGTGTTTTAACCTCCATTTGAAATATTGTCCATTAAATAAAATATGGTTAGGATAAATTATTACATTTGAAATATTGTCTGTGTAGAGTCTTGAAGATTATTTGTTGTACATGAATGAATTCTCATTTGAAGGCTATGGGAGTTTTCGTTTTCACAAACGGTACCAATGTTTAAATCCTCAAGTTAGTTGAGATAACATTGTTAGGGTCAATTAGAATCACATTCGAGGTATTGACCGTTTTGAAGTCCAAAGTTTCATCATTGTTTGTCCTTAAAAGACATATTAAAGGATTAAATGTGTATTTAAATCTTTTAGGCAAATAACTCACAATCTTTCCTAGACTTTACTTCTAAATTCACTCACTTTCACATCTAAATATTTTAAAGTGAACAACACAAACTTCACTCACCCTCTAATCCACTCAAATTCATCATCTTCATTGCCCTCAAATCAATTTTCACACATGAACATACCCTAATGGAACAAGGGTTCTCTTAGCTCTCCTTTTGAGGATGAACCTTTGTCCCCTTAGACCTTGTATAGGGAGCTTGTTCAATAACAATTTAAATACATCTTCCTCCTTCAATCTTTCAATGCACTTTTTAAGAATAAAACTATGCCGGAACTTCAAAAAAAACAATACCTTGAATGTGATGATGAAACAAAAGATATATTTAAATTTTCATTTGCTTTTTCTATATGATCAATTTTTGTTGACATTTACTAATAATTTTTCAAAGTCATGCTCAATTGAAAAAATAATAATTAAAATCACACACAAGATTTTTTCTTACTAAAATAATAAGTTTTCGTTATTCTTTAAATATGTAATAATGCTCTTCAATATCAAAATGAAAGTTTTGTATTGATAATCAGTGTTAATCTATTTTGAAAGCTTTGATGTAATGAGTCTTAACGTATACATTGATTGAACTCTTAACACCAAACCACAACAACATAAAAAAAGGACCATAACATCAAAAGTGAAAATAACTTGGTTCAAACTTCAATCAAAATCTTTGATGTATAAATCAAGCAACTACCTTGAAATTATATACAATCTCATCCCATATGATACTAGAGAGATAAGTTCCACCTTACATCTCATAATGTTTTGCTAACTTCAAATCCAAGAAGTTGTTAATGTTGGCACATTGAGAACGTGTAGTAATTTCTTTATCATTCATAGTTCATAAAACTCTCATTGTTACTATTATGGATTCGTGGATGGAAAATGAGTAATCAATTCGTCCAATTTAGAAATTTCATCTTCCTCCAACTCCCTTATGTTTGAAATCATATTATAAACTTGTACAATTTCTTCTTCAGAATTTTTCAAGAGAGAAAAAATTATTATTTTTTAACTAAAATTACCACAAACTAATTTATAGAAATTACTTCGTATATGTTTAAAGAACATTACCAAAAATCTACTAAAAGAACAGAAAAATAAAAATAATTAAAATTAACTTTTTTTCATATAAGTTAAGTTAACTAATTTGTAAACGGGTTAAATGTACAAATTTATAGGAGTTATACGAGAGAGTTCTCATATGTCCGCCTAAATTAATTTTAATTTATATAAAATTAATTTACCTTTTTCTTCTTTTTTCTCTCCTTTTTTTTTATGAAGAAGTTAATTAAAGCATACCCATATTTTTTTAAAATTATTTTTAACTAACACCCTAAATTTAATTTTTTTATATATTTTTTTCTTCTAAAAATTATTATGAAGATGTTGTTCAAAGCCAATGAGATAATTGGTTTATAATAGAAAATGCTTTATTAGTTATTTAAAAAGTTGTTACAAACCCTAAGGTTTGGCATTGATAGAATTTTGGTAAGGGGTTGTTGATTTCACAAAGGGAAAATTTGGTATTACTAATGTGATGTTTTTACAAATTTGGAGGTGGTTTGGTGAATTTATAAGTGATGTTAGGTATCAACACGCATATGTTAAATAGAACAGTTACTTGTTTTTTAAGAATAAGAAAACATAACAAGATAGTATTAAACTAATTTAAAAAAGAAATAAAAATTCTCTCGAACCATTCTCATAAATATCCCATTCTATTTCGATTACCCTTTTTTTTTTGTTGCTTAAACTTTCATATCTGTTTTTCCTTAAATATTTTACAATTATTGTATATATACGTGCAGCCTTACTTCATATTTTGATCTTATTATTGCTTCACTTATTACTTTTCTATCATTTATACACATAAAATTTGGGATTGATTGATGATGTATTTAAATTTGACTTTACAAATATATATAATTACATGTAAAATAATTTTAATGACGAATAAACACTTTTCTTAATTGCCTTGTATATTATAATTACACATTTATAATCTAAAATAAATTTTGATTCCATGTAAATTTTATAAATATTAAATATGTTTTTTTAAAATAAACGTGTATCTTTTACCAGTTTAAAAATTGAAAGCATATTTTAAGCTCATGTTTGTAATAAAGTTAAATGAAAAACTGCTGTGAATAATAGTCTTAATGTGATACTAATTTTACCTATAACTAAAATTACATTTGATTGCAAAATTCGTGTTTTATCCAACACCAGTTTCCGTTAATTCTTATTGTCAACAAAAAATAAAAAAATATTTTAAATTTTAAAAGACAAAAATAATAAGAAAAAATTTCGCAACATACGTTTTAACCCCTTATTTCAAGAAAGTATAATAATAAATTTATATAGGTTTAATTACATTTTTTATATTTATTTTTGTTTAAAAATGTCAAATTAGTCATTTAGTATTTTTTTTTGCTTCAATTTAGTTTTGATTTTTAAGATTGATACAATTTAGTCAATTTTGTTGAATTTATTAAAACTGATCAATGATTCTTCATCAAAATTAGCATTAAGATTATGTTAGATACACCAATAAAGCAAACAATGTTTATTAACCGCTTAATTTTGAAAAAAAATCTTTTATCCATTTCAAAAATTTTAACAAACAAAATCAAATTTTAAATAAAAAAATCAAAAATTCAATGTAACATTTTTTAACTAAAAAAAGTACAAAAAGAATAATTAAATCGTATATATATATATATATATATATATATATATATATTATTCTAAAGAAATTAACATATATATTATTCCAAAGAAATTAACAACTTCAATTAGCGGGTATTTGATAGAACCCGTGATGACGAAATTTCGGGCCAGTTTTGGGCTCCGTTTGCTTTACCATCTTGAATTGGGCTCGTTCTTATGGCCTGTGCAAGAAAATGAAAATATAACAAAAATATAACGATTAAGGGCCCAACCGGGTTCGAACCGGTGACCTCTTGATCTGCAGTCAAATGCTCTACCACTGAGCTATGGACCCTATATTTGAATAAGAATAGTTTTGGGCCTAGAATTTCTAGTTGGGTTTGTACTTATGACCTACTGAAAAAATAAAAAATGATTAAAGGCCCAACCGGGTTCGAACCGGTGACCTCTTGATCTGCAGTCAAATGCTCTAACACTGAGCTATGGACCCTATATTTGAACAAGAATAGTTTTGGGCCTAGAATTTCTAGTTGGGCTTGTACTTACGGCCTATTGAGAAAATAAAAAATACCACCCTTTAAAGGGCCCAACCGGGTTCGAACCGGTGACCTCTTGATCTGCAGTCAAATGCTCTACCACTGAGCTATGGACCCTTTATTGGATCAGGAATAGTTTTGGGCCTACAATTTCTAGTTGGGCTTGTACTTACGGCCTATTGAGAAAATAAAAAATACCACCCTTTATGCAGTATGAAACACATTTGAAAATTTATGAAGGATTGCACAGAGTGTTTCTTGTTATGAAACACATTTTGAAAATTTATTAAGTATTAAATGATGTTTATGCCTACCTTTCCCCTCTTTGTCATTTTTGTTTTGAACAATCAACAAGGAAGATTTTGTTCTGCATTTTCTAACTATATAGCCATCAATTTTTCATTGCAACTGAAGGATTGGTGCTTTATTGCGGTTACTTATTTAGATCAATCTGCAATTTTTATCTTTCCTATCTGAATATATTTCAACCCTTCAATCTTATTATGTTCATGCCCATGACAATGTCCATTTTAAGTTAGGAATCAGTTCATTAATTACATTGTTTTGAGAGTATCTTGAATTAGTTATATTTAGCATCTTGTGTGGTGGTTTTTTTGTTAGGTTTGCGTTTCTATTGATAATGGAGTAAATGTATCTTGTAAGGTTAGTATAACATTATCTTTCACATTTCCCTTCCCATCCAGAGAGAAGTGAGATTTGAAGAGATTAGAAAGTTTTCACCTTACTGTATATGCATTAAAGACAAGTTGATGGAGTCACATTATCTGAAGCATAGTTTTTTAACAGATATTGTGGACTGATATCTATCTTAGCATGTGGCATTTCTGGTTTACGGAGATTCAGTTTTTGTGTATTTTATACCACAGGTTCCTCTGAAGCTCGTATCTGCCATGAAAGGTAGCCGTGAGAAACATGGGGGATCACAGGTGAAACTAAATGTGAAATGGGCGCCTGATGTGTATGATCCGATACCTACATTGTTATCACACACTGTCAGAAGCAACAAGAAGCAGCAGAAATCTAGAAAGAAGAAGCCTGAAAAGAAGAATGGAAAGAAGGGTCAAAAGGGAAATTCGTCTAAAGGGGGCAACACCAAAGATAAGCAGTTTCGTAAGCTGAGTGGAACTTCTGGTTTGTGCTACAAATCGATGGATTCTTGTGATAAAGTTCTTGTAGCTTCTGCTGAATTAGATGCTCTTGATGTTCCTACCGCGGATTCCAACTGTGGAACTAGCTTCTTGAAAAAATACAGTAAGAGTGGACTGAGATAGGCCCAACCAAGTATTAAATATAGGCCCATATGTTCACAAATTGGAACAGACACTTGAAACAAAACTCTACTCTTTTGTGCTCCCATCGTTTTCTAGGGTAACCACGGCGCCACTTGAACAAGTGCGGCCATATCCAACCATTTTCTTCCCTTCTCTTCTCAGGTTTTCTTCTCTCTCCTTTCTTTCCTTTCCTTATCGCTATGTTTGCTTTTTACCTTTCCAAAGCTCTTTAAGCTACATAGTCTTCCAAAGCTCTTTGGAGTTTCTCTCATATTTCCTTCAATAATGGATGTTGACTCTTCAAGAATAACATTTATTGGAGAATAACATTACTGTTTCATTTGTTTAACATGGAATAACAAAGATTGCTGGTGTGGTGCTTTCCTTTAATCCTAAGCCAATTAAGGTTAACATTTACATTTTTCTCCCTCTCAGTTGATTTGCTAGATTAAACATGTAATTTGTTTTCCTAGTGGCTATTAGTTAAAATGTAATTTATGGACTAAAAAAGCTAATAAATGTACTTCTGCGAAGTAAACAGCCCAGAACATTGTGTAAATATGGAATTAATTGGCATAACAAGTGCTTGTTGACACTAGAATAAAAACAATGTTATTAATGATGAATGATGCTTTTTTATGTAGAGAGGACAAGAAACAAGAAAGGTAGAAAAGAACTGTTTGGGCCATATTCCCTTGTTTGGGCAAATTTTGCAAATCTATATTCAAGTAAATTTTCTGAAAGCAAGTATCAAAGTCAATTTGCCCATATTAATATATCAAAGTACTTTTATCAGTAAACATAAGAATTAGCACAGATTATATAGGTATAGAGGATTCAAGGTAGATTACCTCATCAACCACAACTTCATTCTCAATAGGATTGACTGAGCAGGTTAATAAACCATTCTTCCACCAATTTGGAGTAAAGATATACATGAGAATATGAATATTTTATTGAGATTTCCAAAAGTCATCCTAAATAAAGATCGGTATATCACAAATCATAGTTCATTTCTATTCGCTAAGACAATTAAGAGTAGGTTTTCTTACTCCAGTAATTTGTCTCTACAAGTTTAAAGTGATATGAGATTATTGCTTTGTGTAAAAATGTCTTTCTGAACATATCGAAGCCAACTTCAGGATAAAATTATTCTGATTCCTAAACGGGTCTAGTTAGACACATTTAAAAATAAACTTATTTTTATGCACTCAGTTATACTGAGTCCATATAATTTATGCATAGCTAATTTATGAAATATTTTTATAATTGTTTTATCTAATACTATAAGAAAATGAAATCATGGGTCATTATGGTGAAAAGTTCAGTTACCAATACACCTAGAGGTGTTAATATTGACTTCGTAAGCTATAATCAATGAAAAATTTTAGCATTTTCTAGAATGCGAGAAATGTTATCTATTGCAACTATGGGTCTTTTGTCCTTTCTACCAAACTTATTTCCCTTCCTTTTATAACTCATATCTCCGGCCTTAAAATGCTCCAAATATCATACATCATTGGTTCAAAAATACTATAGTTAAGTTCAGAAGTAGTATTATTAAGTTCAAAAATAGTGCAATTCAGTTTAGAAATAATACAATTCAATTCAAAAGTCGTGCAATTTAGTTTAAAAATAGTGTATTTCAGTTTAAAAATAGTGTAGTTTATAACAGTTTAATTCAATTCAATATTATAGTGCGGTGCATTTAGATTTGTTAAAAAAAGAAAACAGTTTAAATAACTAAACTATTTTTTAGTTCAGTACATTTTGCTCAACCCTACTTAGAGTTTAAAGAAAGTAGACAAATTTACTTTGATTCCTTAGTTTACGGATGTTTTTCAGATGTCTGATTCCTTCAGCGCCTACTTAGTTTACTTCATTCCTTGGTTTACTTGATTCCTTAGATGGCTTTTATGCCTGGACTTCAGCGCCTACTTCGTCACACCCCACTTCTTCCTTCGCACCATGATTCCATTCGTTTAGCCTCAACTCTCACTTCACCCAAACTTTTCGTCAGCGGTGAGTTATTATCTCTTCTTTATTCCTTTTCATCTTCCAAATACCCCTCTCCTATTTGTCTTCAAAATGATTAAATTATTTGTATAGTTATTGATGTTAATCGGTCTTTTCTTACTCCATTATTACCATATATATAGTTGTAATGTGTTATGTTGTCCAATAAACTGTTGTCGGTAATCATTTGTTTTCCCTATTAGGTTTGTTTTCAAACTAGTGTTACAATTTCATCGCACCCATTTTAACATGCTTTTACATGACATAAAAATCGAACTTGTGGGTTTCACTTGTCCTAGATTTATGTTTAGTCGAATTGTTATCCATTCGTGGATTATTTTTCCCAAAGACTTTGTATGTTTAAACATAATGTTATGCCTAAGTAAAAAAGAAGAACACCCTCCTTAGAAAAACTTGTGGTCCCTCTAAAACTAGGGAAGTGCACATTGGAGATTGAGTAAGCTCGACTATTTGTTATACAATTTGGTTGATCTTAATGTGCACTTTTGAGTGGCTGGATCCCTTTGATAAATACATAATATGCTGATCATAATTCATTTAAGTGTTTTTTTCTCTTGGTTCTCTTATGGGAACCTAGATGTTAAATGGGGTTTATTGTGCAAGTACCCCTTTTCAGACTTTAGAAGCACCTCTAAGGTGGTGTGTATACGGATACAAATTTGTCGAGGTAGGAACACACAGAGCATATTTTAAACTTTGCAAAAATTAATCACATTTGGATTATTTATTCACTGTCACAAAGTGGGTCATTGGTGTGTCCACATACCTAGAAGTTTTCTTTTGATTAAGGAGGACAAGTTAAGATTTTATCTACAGTCTATTATTTTAAGGGAAACTTCTGGGCTAGTTGCTGTCACAATATCTATTTCATGTTGTCTCTTTGTTTTTCTATATACGTATCCTTTTTCTAGCTTCTTCTTGGTGAAAATTTTGTCCTAGAATTCTCGTGTGTTGTTTGTTTTTTTTTTGGCTTATTGTCTGACTAAAGACATTGTATATCTACCTCTGTCTTTCTTTTTTCCTTCCTACATGTTCCTCCTTTTATCCAAAAAAGCAGAGGTCTAGTAATGAATGCGGATTATAACATTATCCACATTTTTCTCTGTCTTCACTTTTCTTCTACATTAAAAGAAAAGAGAATCTATGGAACTCGATAGTTCACATCCAATATGCAGATCTAGTTTGGGTTAATTATATCTTCGTTGCATCCTAAATTTTTGTTCCAAGCAATGCTAGTTTAAGCAAAAGACAAATTATGGTTGTTATTTAGGATAATTTTCTTAGAAAACGCTGATGGATTCCAACAGTCAAGAATTTACTTGTAAAGGTTACACCTTTATTTCTGGCTCATAGACACTTCCGTGAAGTTTGAATGGACCAATTTTTTGTGCTACTTGGCATGAACTTCAATTAATTTATATTATACCTTTTGACCCCATTTGATGTATGATATCTCTAGGTGTATTGTATAATGTATGAAGACGTGTATTACAATAATCGGTGCATGTATGTAAATTATTTTTCGAATCCTTTTGTTTGTTACAAATTTTCATTATATTCATCTAACATGTTGTAGTTATATGATTATGCATTTATCATTTATTAATATGAATGTTGTGCATACGGATAGGTCTCTCTAGATTAACAACAGATGAAAAACTTAAGGAAGCATTTTCTTCATTTGGGCAACTGGTTGAAGGTAATCATGAGTTTTTTTCCCTCTTACTATGAAACATGTTTTGCTTGATCTTGAATTCATTTTGATTTTTTAGCTAAAGTGATAACTGATAGAGCCTCTGGAAGATCAAAGGGATTTGCCTTTGTTACCTATACAAGCATAGAAGAAGCTGAAAAGGCTAGAGAAGGAATGAATGCTAAATTTTTGGATGGATGGGTTATATTTGTTGATCCTGCTAAACCAAGAGAGCCCAGACCTCCTCAGCATTCACGGCCCCAACCCTCTGAATCAGGTTTCACTATTAACAAAACAGTTGGGTGGTGTGGTTGAGTACTAAACAAACTTTAACTATGGTTACCATATTTGGATGATATTTTAGAGACTTGTTCAATTATACTACAATTTGTTGAAAAATATTTGCATCAAATAGTTAAAATTTACTATTAAACTTTGGGCACCATCCAACTTGTTTTCCATGGTATTGTATTTCTTAGGAATTTCACTGAATTTTTGGAAGTTAATTACATCTCCTTATCTTAAAAGCTGAAACTTATCTTCTAACTAAACCTTAAAGAAACTCTTCATGGAGAGTTGTTGGATATTTACATTGTAATAGTAATTTTAAATATAAATGAGGATAAATTCTCTAATCTACTTGATCAGTGTTGCACAACACTGAAAATTTAAAATTTAAACTATTGTTAAGTTAATTGATTTGAGTTAAATTAGGTTTTAAAAAAAAGTCTCATTTTAAAGATTAGGTTTTAAAATAATTTTTAAAAAATGTAATATATTTTGAAATTGTGATTATTTTTATGTATATGAAAAAGAATGTATCTTTGAAGTTATTATTATCATTTCTTTGACAACGAATTTTGAAATCTATTATTTTATACACAATTAATTTTAAATATTTTTGTTCAGATCTTAAATATGTATTAGGAAGCATATTCACAGTTAAATTAGAATTAAATCTTTGAAAGAAACCATAATTGCAATTTGTAATAAAAATGTATGAAAGAATCAATGCATGGTTTTGATTAACGTAAATCCTAAACTTATCCTTCTCTATAATGCTGACAAAGTAACAATTATTAAAATTGAGATAAAGATAAAATAAAAGCATATTACAAAGGGTATGCTGAATTTGCAACATTGTTAGTTTGAAGAATCTCTTACAGCCGCATACGATTTTAGACTTATTTTCTTGTTTGATTTTACTTCTTTTATTTTACACTTGATCTTACTTTTTTTTTTTACAAGAATGGAAATGATTTTTTTTCTCTTTGAAAAAATGTATTTTCTCCCTCTAAGTTAATCCCTTGGTGACAACAAGATGCTGTTTCTTTTTATTTTGAAATATATTATTTATTAATGTATCTTATTATTTATCAAGTGAAAATGATATTTAAATATGCCATACAAATTGTTATTTTGAACATGCCACATATTTATATTTATCATTTGGTTGATAAATACTAACTAAAAAAGTTTTCAAAATTTTGATTTTTAAAAAAATCTAAAACTAATAAAATAGTCACATATTAACGGACAAATATATCAAACCTGTTTCTATTTATAAAATAAAGATATTATTTACAGTAAACTAGTAGAAACATGTGTTTGTGTTTCCAGTGGATGGTTTCACTCTTATCTTATTATTAGTATCATAAGAAAAATACATTATTAAATTTATAAAAGTAATTACAAAAATAAATAATTTGAAATTTTTTAGTATAGGTAATTTTTTAATTAAAAAAGATTAATAAGATTAAAAAAATAGTTATAAAATACAAAAAAAATAAAAATAAAAATATTATTATTATTCACATTAAAAAACGATGATTAGATAGTTATAAAATCAACCAATTATTTTGGGACAACAACAAATAGATCCAATAGAAAGTGGCATATAAGGACAAAAGATTCATAGTACTTGAAACATTTTTAATTTGATTTCACTTTCCCTTCGATATTTCAATATTGAAGAAATTTGCAAAGTATAATTAATTTGTTTTTAAATAGTTATTTTTTAATATAAATAATAGTAATAAAATAATAATATAATGTAACAATAATAGTTTTTATTTATTTTTTATTCAAATATTTTTATTACTTATTAATTTTAATAAATTTTCATCTCAAGTTTCTGCGTTTCTCACAATTTTTATATTAATCCAAATAATATCACATTCATCTCTTTTTTTTCCTATCAAATCTACCGAAATTCACTTTTTTCAAATCCGTTATCCCATAAAAACAAAGTTTTATAATTGTGGATAATATGCACTTTTCTTGATTCTATTCTAACAAGTATCTTCTTTTTGTATGTATAAGATATTTTTTAGGTGATTGATTTGTTTTTTTATTGTAAACACAACTTATATATATTTTCAATTGATAGCTTTTTTTAGTGTGTAGAGTTTTCAAAATTTTAAAAATTTTCAATTACTTGTTTTTTTATTAAATTTTATTACTAAATGTACGTTTTAGTTAGCTTATACCATTATTCTGTTTAAGTGTTGTCACATAATACCTTATCATTTTGCTTGTGTAGTGTTCTTTTCGAAGGAAAGATTAAAAGGAAAGGGAGAGAAAAAGAAGATTATAGAGTTGATTAGAAAATGAATTTTATGAAAGTTTGTAACTGAATTAATTGATGTGACATATTAAAAAAAATTAATAAATAAAAAAGTTATATTACTAAAATGTTCCTAATGTTATACGTAATATAAAATTATATATAAATAATTATTATTTTTATAAATTTTATTGAATGATTGAAAATATAAAAAAATGAATAATACAATATATTTTGTATGAAAATAAATTAAATATATAAGGTGAAAAATAATTTATTTATATGGAGACTTTTCTTTCTTTTTAATAGTAATTCTAGAAGTAATAATTTTTTATTATAACTATAATAAATTATTATTTGCGTTACTAACTTTTATTATGTTGTCTTTTTATAATAAAGAGAATGAATATAAGTAAAGGGTTAATTTGATAAATCTGACAGTGTCACCTTCTGATCTCATTATGGGTAGTGAGATTGAATTTTCAGTGAATCTCCTAATCATCACCTCCCATCACCTTGTATCATTTTTAAAAAAATACATTACTCACTCGGTAATCATCACTTCATATCCCTTGTGAATAGTACATTTACCCAAGAGAACACAGTGTAAGTGTTAATAATACTCTATTGCAAGAGATTAGGAGATTTTAATGACCAAGATCTTCTTCAAAATTTATTGGATTTAGCGAAAATTATTGTTAAAGCAAATTAAATTATAAATTAAAAAATTTAGAAGTAAAAGATATAAAATGAAATAATGCAATATTAATAAAATTATTAAATTATTAAATATAAAATATAAAATGTAATTTTATAATTTTAGTTTCTTAACTTTTTAATTTTTTAATCATCTACTTTTAAAGTTAATATTTTTATATTTTATGGTTAAGTCATTATAAATTTATAAAATTATGTAATTATGAAATTATAAAATTAGAAAAATAATAAAATAATAAAATTATAAAATGATAATATTTGAAATTATGATATTGTGGAATTATAAAATTACCAAATTTTAGAATATAAAAGGCTTAATTATGATGAGTCCTCATAATTTTGAAAATTCTCAATTAAGTTCTTACTAAATTTTCGTGGATTATTGAGTATTCAAAATCTTAAAACTTTCCAATTAAGTGGATGTCATTAGATTTTAGTGTTAAATGTATAACATGATAGTACATTGATGACGAGAATCTCCTTTAAAAGGTTTATTGTAATTAACGAAAATTCTTCTTAAAATAAATTAAAATTAAAAAATATAAAAATAAAAGATAAAAAGTTTATAAAATTATAAAATATAAAATTATATAATTAGGTAATAAAAAATGATTAAATGATTAAATATAAAATAAAAATATAATTTGGTAATTTTAATTTTTAATTTTTTTAAATTATCTAATTATATAGTTAATATATTTATATTCTATAATTAAGTCATCATAAATTTATTAAATTATATAATTATGAAATTGTAAAATTATTATAAATTTATAAAAATATAAATTATATAATAATATAGTAATGTAATTGTAAAATTATTATAAGTTTATAAAAATTTAAATTATGTAATTATATAATTATGAAATTGTAAAATTATAAAAATATTAAAATTACAAAATTAAAAGGTTAAAAATTAAATTTTGAAATTATGATATCATGACATTATAAAATTACTAAATTATAAAATATATAAATATGAATGGTAAAATTACATAATTGAAATATTATGAAATTGTATTTTTTATTTTTTATTTAATAATTTAATAATTTTTCTATTATCTAAATTTTTATTTTATTTTTTTAATTTATATTTTATAAGTTTATAATTTAATTTATTTTAGAAATATTTTTCGTTAAATATAATAAATCTTTAAGAGATCTTATCATTAAAATATTTTAGTGCATTTGACAAATATAACACAATAAAGTGATAATCACTTTATATAGTTAAAAATGAAATCTAATTACAGGAACTCAATTAAAATATTTTAATATTTTGAAGATTCAATTAAAAAAATTTAATTTATCACAATTCAAAAAATATTACAGAATTATAATCTGAATTGATTAGATATATCATATGACCCGCCTTGTTATATTGTTATAATATATTCATTATCTTGATTTTACATGGTCTAAAGTAAATTATTTAATGAAAATTTAGCAAATTCATCCTTATCCAAATGCTTAAGATAAATAGATACAAAATATAATCATATACCATAGTTTTCTTCTTCTTTCTTTAGTGTTATTATTTTCAAATACCATTAACATATTCAGTAACAAAATATTCCGGTGAGTGTTCAATATAACATTGTTCTTAAAGCCTGAGAATGCTCTCAAAAGGGCCGAAGGTTAGTTAAAAAGAATACTTATATAACTAACAATGAGATGGTGTGTGTGAGAGCGAAGGCAAAGAAAATAGATGAGACGAGAGCATAATGGAAAAAGTTAGAAAAGAGATACAAAGATAAGGTAGGGTGAGAATGAGAGAAAAAGAGACAACGAGAGACAAGACCGTCTCCATTTATTTGTTGTTTGTTTGCATCTTGGTGTAATTATGAGTTTTGTAGTTCGTCATGTAAGACCAAGCATCAATCAATCATGAAATGCAACTATTTTAGATTTAATAGAAACAATTTTGTTACTTTAGAATCCATTTTGAGGCGTATTAAATGGTGAAGAAGTCAATTATGCTTTGAAGGGAACCAATTATTTTAGCTTGGAACTCATTCTAGACACACAACATGGAAGAAATCGATTCCATCTACTATATATCTAAGAAATTCTTAGTGCAGGTAATTTACTGAAATAGACATCCTAAATTATTGACAACTGTCTCAAATTGAGGGTAATATCGTCTTTTGGGTTTTCTTTTTTTTTTTCGCCGAAAGCATTAAATGGTGATTGACGTTTTGCTGACAGTTGGAGGCTTCTTCTTCTTCAAGGCATTGCATTTGGTGAAGGTATTTCATTTTTTCTTCTTCCGTTATCTTTCTTCAAACACATATTTGCTTTCTTTTTTCTTCTTCTTCGACTTCATTGCATCTTCTTTCTTCTTCTTCTTCTTCTTCATACCAACGTAAGTATTTTTTTTGGCTGTTTATTTTTCTTGGGTGATCGTTGTAATTTTTTTTAAAGCTCCTTCTTTTTGTTCTTCAAAGTAGCCTAAGTTTGAAATTTTTTTGTTCGTGTTTTTTTATTTTTTTGTCATTGTTGTTGTTGAAGGTTTGCAGAAGTTGTTTTCGGTGTAGTTTATTTTTTGTTGTATTTTTATCATTTTTTTGTTGTTGTTGTTCTTCTTCTTACTTTGTTCATTTATGTTTGTTTCTTTTTTTCGATGTTCTTCTTCTTTTTTTTGGTTGTTCTTCTTCTTACTCGGTACAAAACATCTTTTTTCTTATAAAGCTTAAAGATATAATTTTTCCGATGTTTTGGGTGTCGAAGAAAAGGTTGATATTTTTGTTTTTAGAAACTGTTGAACATTATTTGTTGTTTTAGATGTTGTTTTTGTGTTCAGTTTTTATAATTGGCATTTTTTATGCATGCTATACCTATTATGCTATTTTTTGGACTGTTGTTCATCTGTTTTGTTATTTGGACATGAAAGGTTTAATTTTTGCAATATTTTTTTTTGTTTTTAGAGGGTACTTTTGAAGAAATTCTTGAACATGTTTTGTTGTTGTTGATGCTATTGTTGTAATTTTTTTTATACTTCGTACACCTATTACCATGGGTTGAAGAAAAGGTTCAAGTTTTGCTTTTTAAAATGTATTTTTGAATAAAATCTTGAACATTTATTTGTCTGTGGATTTTTCTTTTCTATGGCTATTTGAAACGCTAGGGATATGGTGTTTGGGTGTTAAAATTGCACATAAAAGGTACATTTTATGATTTATTGTTTGATTTGATGAATGCAATTTTTGTTCTTTTTATTAAAGTTCTTAAAGTTCTTAACTTTTTAGTTGCTTCTTGGTTGTTCTTCTTTTTCAAAGTTGTAGAGGATGTGGTTTTCAAAGGTTACAAGATCAGTTGCTGAATCTACAAGCAGAAAGGATTCATTATTATCATTTATTTTTGTTCTGTTTCATTTACACAACAAAATATTGATAATCCTTGACTCATTAATACGTATTTCTCATTGAATATGGGTTTTGCTGTATCGGAGCCACATCATGGTACAATATTAAATGCTTAGATATCCATGGAAAAATTATGTGGAAGTAAGAGAGAGTTTGAGGCATTGTTCATTTATGGCAGTGTATTGCAATGGTCTTATTTTTCAAAAAAAAAATATTTTTTTACATCTTCCATGTTTATTTGGTTTTTATTTTTATTTCATTTATGCTAATTTATATTTAGACACAACCTCTGTAATTGTTAAATGATTTACCTCTGTAATTTATATTTAACTTTTGGTCATAACTCTCAAAGTCTCCAAGGGGATTCAACAAGGAATGTTCCAATAGGTAAAGTAATATTCTGCATTCATTTGTAATAAGTTCCCAAAATTTAAAGATCAAGCTAAAGATTGCATGATCTGATTGTCATTGTAGGTAAGGTAGACAACAAAAACAAGCTTGGAGATGTTGCTCAAGAGGTATATATCAATTTCGTGAACTATATTACTATGTTTTTTTTTATGGTGTTATTTATTTTTCTTTTGTTTCTTATGTGCTCCTTTTTTTTCAATAAAGGTTTAATTTTTTTGAGGGTTTTTGTGTTGAAGATGGTGTACCATGGATTAGTACATTTTAGTAGTTGTTGAAAGTCAATAGCTTGAGTTTTCTTTCTTCTTCTTCATGGTCTTCTTATACTCTTTTTTTCTACTTTTTTTCTGTTTCGTAAACCTATCGTTGTGGGTTGAAGAAAAGGTTAAACCTTTTGATTTTAGAAGACATATTTACTATTTTTTGTTTTAAATCTCAGTGTTGTGTGTTTAGTTACTTCTTTGATGATTATGGTTGTGGATTGAAGAATCAGATATGCTTAACAGAGTTAGATTTGTACTGTCTATGCAGGTGTTGGTTGATTTCAAGGAAAATCCCAAGGCTGCACAAGAACATACGAAGAATCCTATGATGATGAACAAGATCCAAAAGGTGGTCAATGTTGGAATTTTCCAGATGAGGTAAATTTGTAGAAGAAAGACAATATTTGTTTGAAATTAAAAAATTAGGAAATTTTGACTTTTTTTTACCGTGTTTTGTTTTAGTGTACTTCATACTCCTTTTTCATATTTTATTTTGACATGATTTTATTTTAATTCAATCGTGGTGTGTTGTTTAAACTTTATCTTTTGGTTTTAACGAGTTCTTCATAATTTTGGTTATTGCAGTTGCTTGGGTGTACTAAAAGTATTGGGGCATATGTGAAGCTTGGAGAAGAATCTGAATACATTAAGATCATCTTTCGAGGGGACTACAGAAAGGAACTCATTACTATTATGTGGAAAATTAGTATGGGTGCCCTATATCTGAATTTTATGTGTTGAGAATTTTTATCCATCTTGCACGGGAAAAAATTAAACTACTCAACAACCATAAATATTTTTTAGTACATTTGCATCTTTTTCTTATTTATATTTTGTAATTATGATCATTAGTATTTATTCTAGCCATCTTTGCCTATTAAAACATATTTCTGACCAATCAGGCATAACAAATATTACTTTCTTCTAAATTACATAATATGAGAGCTTTGGTTTTGATGTTGAATCAAAAACTATTTTATTCAAGCTATTTTGATCTTGCATGCTCTGTTTTTCAACTCAATTGCAGGAGGAGTGTGTTTCTTTAGTTAATTCAATTGCAAACCCAAATGTTGCATTTGATGTAATAGAAAAAGGCAACAAGTCACTTGAGTTGAAGATTCAAAACCAGGTGCTCTAAAAAATGTCTCTGACAAGCATGAATTGTTGTGGCGGTATATCTTGGATTTTCAACATTATTTTTTTATGACAATTATTTCCAATTTATCTTCTTCATATTTCTATCTTATAATTTCAAATTCTATTGACTATTATTTTTGCTTCTCAAAGTTAAACCTATAAAATAATGATGAGATAGGCAACTCAAGATGCTGTAATGGGTATAAAGATGAAAGTAATAGTATCCTTCATTAACAATGGCAATTGCAACCTCCACTGGTGATAGAAGGTTAACCATGACTTTTATGTTAATGTTGATAATAGAAGTGAAAAATATTTTGTGATCTTTGAGACAAAATTGTTGTTATTGTTGTTAATGTCATAACACAATGTTAGGCTGCCTGTTAACAAAGATAACGATACATTGGTACTAGCGTATCAACATGACTGTCAGAGTAAACTATAGAGGTATGATTCCCTGTCATCACAAATGTAACTACCTAAGTCCTCATTAAAGATTCTAAATTTTGTTTTAGATGAACAGAGGAACAATTATTATAGATGTTATCACCTACAATGATAAGTTGCAAGACAAAGTCTAGAGTCTTATCACTGATTCTGTTTTGTTGTTTTGCAAGTAGCTTTGGTTCACTCTATCTCATAAAATTGAGATATTTTAATTACCCTTCTTTGAATTGTAATGTATTAGATATAACTATCTTTGTATATATCTTTTTAACACTAAATTGTAATAGAAAAATACGTATCTTTAGCATTCAAGAATATTCACTCAAAATGAATATTTTATTTTTTTCTTAGAAATTTTATAGCATTAACAACGTTCTGTGTGAATATTGTGCTGCTGATAATTGACTTTTTCAATATTTGCAGGATATAACTTATGCTAAAACTTCTTGAATTACTTATTTTTACATTTTCTTTACTTAGTTTTCTTTTCTTCAATTTTATTTTCTTAAACCTTTTCAATTCTTTTTAAAGTTTTTATCAACTTCTTGATCCTTTTCAAATCTTTAATTACGTTCTTGAAATGGTTTTTGCAAAATTTTACTCATCATATTGAGTTCTTCTCTTAAAGTTTTTAAAATCTTTTTCTTGAAATTTATTTTATCACTTTTCCCAATTTTTTTAAACTCTTCATTTTCCTTTAACTTCTTGAATTAGTTATTTTTACACTTTCTTTACTTAGTTTTCTTTTCTTCAATTTTATTTTTTTAAACTTTTTGAATTCTTTTTTAAAGTTTTTATCAACTTCTTGATCCTTTTCAAATGTTGAGTTATGTTCTTGAAATGGTTTTTGCAAAATTTTACTCATCATATTGAGTTCTTCTATTCAAGTTTTAAAATCTTTTTCTTGAAATTTATTCTCAAACTTTTCCTAATTTTTTAAAAGTTTTCATTTTCTTTAACTTCTTGATTTACTTATTTTTACACTTTCTTTACTTAGTTTACTTTTCTGGAATTTTATTTTCTTAAACTTTTTCAATTCTTTTTTAAGTTTTTATCAACTTTTTGATCCTTTTCAAATCTTTAATTATGTTCTTGAAATGGTTTTTGCAATATGTTACTCATAATATTGAGTTCTTCTCTTAATGTTTTTAAATTCTTTTTCTTGAAATCTATTTTCTCACTTTTCCTAATTTTTTTAAACTATTAATTTTCATTAACTTCCTGAATTACTCATTTTTAGACTTTCTTTACTTAGTTTTCTTTTCTTCAATTTTATTTTCTTAAACTTTTTAAATTCCTTATAAAGTTTTTATCAACTTCTTGATCCTTTTCAAATGTTGAGTTATGTTCTTGAAATGATTTTTGCAAAATTTTACACATCATATTGAGTTCTTCTATTCAAGTTTTTAAAATCTTTTTCTTGAAATTTATTCTCAAATTTTTCCTAATTTTTTAAAACTTTTCATTTTCTTTAACTTCTTGATTTACTTATTTTTACACTTTCTTTACTTAGTTTACTTTTCTGGAATTTTATTTTCTTAAACTTTTTCAATTCTTTTTAAAGTTTTTATCTACTTATTGATCCTTTTCCAATCTTTAATTATGTTCTTGAAATGGTTTTTGCAAAATTTTACTCATCATATCGAGTTCTTCTCTTAAAGTTTTTAAAAGATTTTTCTTGAAATCTATTTTTTCACTTTTGCTAATTTTTTTAAGGTCTTCATTTTAGTTAACTTCTTGAATTACTTATTTTTACACTTTCTTTACGTTGGTTTTTTTTCTTCAATTTTATTTTCGTAAACTTTTTCAATTCTTTTTAAAGTTTTTACCAACTTCTTGATCCTTTTCAAATGTTCAGTTATGTTCTTGAATGGTTTTTGCAAAATTTACTTATCATATTGAGTTCTTCTATTCAAGTTTTTAAAATCTTTTTCTTGAAATCTATTTTCTCACTTTTCCTAATTTTTTTAAACTCTTCATTTTCATTAACTTCTTGAATTACTTATTTTTACAATTGCATTACTTTTGTTTTCTTAAATTTTATTTTCTTAAACTTTTTAAAGTTTTTATCAACTTCTTGCTCCTTTTAAAATCTATAATCATTTTCTTGAAATGGTTTTTGCAATATTTTACTCTTCATATTGGGTTATTCTTTTAAAATTTTTAAAATCTTTTTCTTGATATCTATTTTGTCACTTTTTCTAATTTTTTTCAACTCGTCATTTTCATTAAATTCTTGAATTACTTATTTTTACACTTTCTTTACTTAGTTTTCTTTTCTTGAATTTTATTTTCTTAAACTTTTTGAATTCTTTTTTAAAGTTTTTATCAGCTTCTTGATCCTTTTCAAATCTTTAATTGTTGATCATTTTCAAATCTTTAACTATGTTCTTGAAATGGTTTTTCCAATATTTTAGTCATCATATTGAGTTCTTCTCTTAAAGTTTTTTAAATTTTTTTCTTGAATTCTATTTTCTCACTTTTCCTAATTTTTTTAAATTCTTCATTTTCATTAACTTCTTGAATTACTTATTTTTACACTTTCTTTACTTAGTTTTCTTTTCTTGAATTTTATTTTCTTAAACTTTTTGAATTCATTTTTAAAGTTTTTATCAGCTTCTTAATCCTTTTCAAATATTTAACTATGTTCTTGAAAATGTTTTTGCAAAATTTTACTCATCATATTGAGTTCTTCTCTTAAAGTTTTTAAAATCTTTTTCTTGAAATCTATTTTCTAACTTTTCCTAATTTCTTTAAACTCTTCATTTTCATTAACATCTTGAATTACTTATTTTTACACTTTCTTTCTTAGTTTTCTTTTCTTGAACTTTTTCAATTCTTTTTAAAGTTTTTATCAACTTCTTGATCCTTTTCAAATCTTTAATTATGTTCTTGAAATGGTTTTTGCAAAATTTTACTCATCATATTGAGTTCTTCTCTTAAAGTTTTTAAAATCTTTTTCTTAAAATCTATTTTCTCACTTTTCCTAATTTTTTTAAACTCTTCATTTTCATTAAGTTCTTGAATTACTTATTTTTACACTTTCTTTACTTAGTTTTCTTTTCTTGAATTTTATTTTCTTATACTTTTTCAATTCTTTTTAAAGTTTTTATCAACTTCTTGATCCTTTTCAAATCTTTAATTATGTTCTTGAAATCGTTTTTGCAAAATTTTACTCATCATATTGAGTTCTTCTCCTAAAGTTTTTAAAATCTTTTTCTTGAAATCTATTTTCTCACTATTCCTAATTTTTATAAACTCTTCATTTTCATTAACTTCTTCAATTACTTATTTTTACACTTTCTTTACTTAGTTTTCTTTTCTTGAATTTTATTTTCTTAAAATTTTTCAATTCTTTTTAAAGATTTTATCAAGTTCTTGAACCTTTTCAAATATTTACTTATGTTCTTAAAATGATTTTTGCAAAATTTTACTCATCATATTGAGTTCTTCTCTTAAAGTTTTTAAAAACTTTTTCTTGAAATCTATTTTCTCACTTTTCCTAATTTTTTTAAACTCTTCATTTTCATTAACTTCTTGAATTACTAATTTTGACACTTTTTTTACTTAGTTTTCTTTTCTTGAAATTTATTTTCTTACTTTTTGAATTTTTTTTAAAGTTTTTATCAACTTCTTAATCCTTTTCAAATCTTTAATTATGTTCTTGAAATGGTTTTTGTAAAATTTTACTCATCATACTGAGTTCTTCTCTTAAAGATTTTAAAATAATTTTCTTGAAATCTATTTTCTCACTTCTCCTAATTTTTTTAAACTCTTCATTTTCATTAACTTCTTGAATTACTTATTTTTACACTTTCTTTACTTAGTTTTCTTTTCTTGAACTTTTTCAATTCTTTTTAAAGTTTTTATCAACTTCTTGATCCTTTTCAAATCTTTAATTATGTTCCTGAAATGGTTTTTGCAAAATTTTACTCATCATATTGAATTCTTCTCCTAAAGTTTTTAAACTCTTTTTCTTGAAATCTATTTTCTCACTTTTCCTAATTTTTTTCAACTCTTCATTTTCATTAACTTCTTGAATTACTTATTTTTACACTTTCTTTACTTAGTTTTCTTTTCTTGAATTTTATTTTCTTAAACTTTTTCAATTCTTTTTAAAGTTTTTATCAACTTCTTGATCTTTTTCAAATCTTTAATTATGTTCTTGAAATGGTTTTTGCAAAATTTTACTCATCATATTGAGTTCTTCTCTTAAAGTTTTTAAAATCTTTTTCTTGAAATCTATTTTCTCACTTTTCCTAATTTTTTGAAACTCTTTATTTTCATTAAGTTCCTTAATTACTTATTTTTACACTTTCTTTACTTAGTTTTCTTTTCTTGAATTTTATTTTCTTAAAGTTTTTCAATTCTTTTTAAAGTTTTTATCAATTTCTTGATCCTTTTCAAATCTTTAATTCTTGATCCTTTTCAAATATTGAATTATGTTCTTGAAATGTTTTTTTGCAAAATTTTACTCATCGTATTGAGTTCTTCTCTTAAAGTTTTTAAAATCTTTTTCTTGAAATCTATTTTCTCACTTTTCCTAATTTTTTTAAACTCTTCATTTTCATTAACTTCTTGAATTACTTATTTTTACACTTTTTTTACTTAGTTTTCTTTTCTTGAATTTTATTTTCTAAAAATTTTTCAATTCTTTTTAAATTTTTGGCCCATGTGGGCGAGGGCCAAAAAAGCCCACATTGAAAAAAAGCCCCCATCAAAGAAGTCCACAAGGCTTAAAATTTTACAAAAGCCCTGTGGGCTTGGACCAACCCTTGGGCTTTCATCTTCCACATGAAAAATATATTATTATCTGTGGGACAGGCCCAACGAACCAGACAAGCATGACAACTAGAATAGGTCGAATAACCCGAACCTGCCCGACGACCTCGACAAGAACGACGACTGGAACGGGCCCGATGATCCAAAAGGGCCCAACGACCCGAACGGGCTCGACGACCCGAACGGGCCCGACGACCCGGACAAGCTCGACGACCAGGACGAGCCCGACGATCAGGACAAACCCGACAACACGGACGAGCTTGACAACACGAACATACTCTACGACCCAGATGGGCCTAACAACCAAGACGAGCCCGAGATCATGGAGCAGCCCAACGACACAAATGAATCCGACGATGCAGAGGGGTTCGAAGACCCGGACCGAAATAAAGACCTAAACGGGCCCTATGACCGGGACATACCCCACCACACGAACAAGCCCGATGACCCGGACGGGAACACCAACAAACAGGCACGACGACTCGAATGGGCCCGACGATCTGGACGAGCCCAAAGACTCGGACGAGCCCCACATTGGGACGGGCCCGATGACCCAGACGAGCCCAACGACCCGGACGAGCCCGACGACTCGGATGAGACCGATGACCTGGACGGGCCCGATGACCAGGACGAGCCCGAAGCCTCGGACGAGCCCCACAACTCGGAAGAGCCCAACGACCCGAACGAGCGCGATGACCAAAACGAGCCCGACGACCCGGATGGGCCCGACGACCCGAACGGGCCTGATGACCCGAATGGACCCAAGACCTGAATAGACCCCACGACCTGGACGGGCTCGATGATCCAGATAGGCCTGACGACCCGATCAGGCCCAACAACGCGGGCGGGATCCATAATCCAAACAGGCCTAACGACCCGAACAGGCCCGACGACACAAACAGGACCAATGACCCGAACTGGCACTGCGATCCAGACAGGCCCCACGACCCGAACGGGCATGACGTGCCCGATGATCCAGAAAGGCCAGAAGACCTGAACGGGCCGGACGACCCAGACAGGGCTAATGACCTGGACGCGCCCGATGATCCAGACAGGCCCAATGACCCGAACGGGCCAAACAACCCGAATGAGCCCAACGAACCAGACAGCCCAGTTCGGGTCGTTTTGCATGTCGAGATCATCAGGCCTGTCCAGGTCGTCAAGCCCGTCCTAGTCATCGGTCACGTCTGTGTTGTCGGTCAGATCCAGGTCGTCGAGCTTGTTCGAGTCGTTGGGCCTGTCTGGATCATCAGTCCCGTCCATGTCGTTAGGCCCGTCTGAGTCGTCAAGAACGTTCGTGTCGTTGGGCCTTTTTGGACAATCGGGCTTGTTGGGGTCGTTAGGCCTGTTTTGATCATCGGGCTCGTCCAGGTCCCTAGGCTCGTTTGCGTCGTCGGGCCCGTTCAAGTCGTTGGGCCTTTCTGGATCATCGGGCCCGTCAGAGTCGTTGGGCACATCCAAGGCGTCAGGCCCGTTTGGGTTTTTGGGACTGTGTGGATCATCAGGCACGTCCGGGTCGTGGGGCCCGTTCGGGTCCTAGAGTCCGTCTGGGTCGTCGAGCCCGTTCGGGTCGTTAGGCTTGTCTGGATCATCGGGCCTGTCCGGGTCATTGGGCATGTTCGTGTCGTCGGGACCATTCAGGTCGTTGGGAATGTTTGGATCATCGGGCATGTCCGGGTCGGTTGGCCCGTTCAGGTCGTCGGGCATGCTCGGATCATGGGGCCCTTCTGGGTCGTCGGTTCCGTCCCGGTCGTTGGGCTTGGGTCGCGGGGCCCGTTTAGGTCGTAGGGTCCGTTTTTGTCGTAGGGACAGTCCAGGTCGTCGGGCTCGTCCGGGTCATTGACCCCGTTTGCGTTGTCGAGCCCGTCCATGTCGTCGACCCGTTTGTGTCGTCGGGCCCGTCCATGTTGTCGGGTTTATCCTGGTCGTCAGGCTCGTCCTGGTCGTCGAGCTCGTCCGGGTCGTCGAGCTCGTCCCGGTCGTCGAGCTCGTCCGGGTCGTCGGGCCCGTTCGAGTCGTCGGGCTTATTCTGGTCGTCAGGCCCGCCCGCGTCGTTGGGCCCGTTTGGATCATCGGGCTCGTTCAAGTCGTCGTTCTTGTCGAGGTCGTCGGGCAGGTTCGGGTTGTTCGACCTATTCTGGTCGTCGTGCTTGTCCGGTTCGTTGGGCCTGTCCCACAGATAGTAATATATTTTAAAAAATAATATATTTTTCATATGGAAGATGAAAGCCCATGGGTTGGCCCAAGCCCACACGGCTTTTGTAAAGTTTTTAGCCCTGTGGACTTCTTTGATGGGGCTCTTTTTCAATGTGGGATTTTTTGGCACTCGCCCACATGGGCCAGGACCAAGCCTTGTGGGCTGGGCCAAATTAACACCCCTATTCTTGATCATTTTCAAATCTTTATTTATGTTCTTGAAATGGATTTTGCAAAATTTTACTCATCATATTGAGTTCTTGTCTTAAACTTTTTAAAATCTTTTACTTGAAATCTATTTTCTCACTTTTCCTAATTTTTTTAAACTCTTCATTTTCATTAACTTCTTAAATTATTTATTTTTACACTTTCTTTACTTAGTTTTCTTTTCTTGATTTTTATTTTCTTAAACTTTTTCAATTCTTTTTAAAGTTTTTATCAACTTTTTGATCCTTTTTCAAATCTTTAATTATGTTCTTGAAATGGTTTTTGCAAAATTTTACTCATCATATTGAGTTCTTCTCTTAAAGTTTTTAAAATCTTTTTCTTGAAATCTATTTTGTCACTATTCCTAATTTTTATAAACTCTTCATTTTCATTTACATCTTGAATTACTTATCTTTACACTTTCTTTACTTAGTTTTCTTTTCTTGAATTTTATTTTCTTAAAATTTTTCAATTCTTTTTAAAGTTTTTATCAACTTCTTGATCCTTTTCAAATCTTTAATTATGTTCCTGAAATGGTTTTTGCAAAATTTTACTCATCATATTGAGTTCTTCTCTTAAAGTTTTTAAAATCTTTTTCT
>Ga0214545_1000185_pt1 | contig 81009 bp, 40 predicted proteins | sample CNSS4metaG_FD_160064 | JGI IMG/M metagenome (GOLD analysis project Ga0214545, IMG submission 160064) | Root nodule microbial communities from cowpea collected in UCLA plant growth center, Los Angeles, California, USA - CNSS4 | ecosystem: Host-associated > Plants > Roots > Nodule | place: USA...
AAAAAGCTTTTTCTGTAACAAATATAAACGTTAGAATAATTTCAATTAACTGGATTCAACGACTCTTTTTTAAATACAAAAATATGAATATAAAATTGATATAGAATATAAGATTCAGTTATGAATCTTAAGCTATATTCAATGTTGCCTTTTTAGTAATGAAATATATTGGTGGAATATGTAACAGAAAAATAGAGGATACTATAAAGAAAGTTTACAACCCATTATTATTAGCTATTTAGCCACATAAATGATAAAATTAGAGTGAATATCACATGCTGATACAATAAACTTTATGTTGAAAATTTTTTAAAGGAAAAGCTTAACATTAATCATTTATCATACTAACTATTTTTGTTTTTGGCTAAGATGAGAAAGTTCAGTTTGTTTGAATTTGATCGAAATAATAAGAAGTAGAATAATATAAACATGGTGTGGTGTCACTTTACTTAAGATCTAACGTAATAGATATTTGGGTCCCACTTTACCGAAGCGAGGGTTGGTTCATGCACCTTCTAATATACCTTTCTTCTGTTCAAATTTAATTATTCATTTGTGCTACTATCCTAGTACCAGTTAGTGTGTCACCATAAAGCAAGTTGAATGTATCGGATGAGACTAATCATAAATTAACATTTAAATTTCCAAAATTATTTATGTCTAAAAATAAGGTTAGCATGTCAAGAACTCCCTTAAAGTATTATGAATTGAATTACAGTAATTTTAAATATTTTTAAAAAAATTATAAATTACAAATATATCATTTCATTTAGAAGTTAGGAAGTGTTATATATACACATAGTATAATATATATATATATATATATATATATATATATAACTTGACATAAATTATTGGTAAATCCGGTGATGATGCTCGACTTTACACTTTAACATTTTAATTTATTTTAAAATAACAACTAAGATTAATCAGATGTATTTTATTTTTCTCTCGAAAAAAAAAATTGTGTAATGTGTCTATAAATTGTATATATTGTAATTATCCTTACAATTAATATATTAATATATATGTAACACTAATAAAAGTAAGAATAAACCGATACTACAAGAAAATATTTCATTAATAACTAATTTTAGTGACCAAATATTATTAATCATTATTTTTAATTTTCAGAATGTATTTAATTGGATAAAACTCACTTCTAACAATTATAATGACCAATTTAAAAAATAAAAAATTATTGATTATTAAAACAGTTATTATTATAAATAAAAAAAATTATTATGACTATTTTAATAACTAATTGTTAGATTTAAAAGTAAAAATAAAGAGCAACACGTTTGTCATTAACATAGAGCTTGGTTGATACAAAAAGTATTTCCCCGACTATGTGTTGCAACAATTAATTTTCTTGCTTGATGATGAAAGCTTTTTAATAATATGGAGAGTTAGTTGAATGACAATAATAAAATGACTGAAATCTTTATAATAATATTTTCGATAGATTTCTTAAAAAGTCTCCATCGTACCACGTTTTAGCACAAGAAGAAGTGTTGGAGCATTTCAACTTCTATGTATGATTCTTGAGGTTCTCATCCTCCCCCGATTGAGTTCTTGGTTGCATTTGGAAAGGAATGTTAATTTTATTTTGTTCTAGCTTTTTTTTTTCATTATTAAGTTAAATTTTATATATTTACTATTAAGTTGTTTTAATTTCATTTTTTTTTTATAAATAATTGTTCCAATAAATTTGTTACTCAAGGAAGTGATCTAACAACCACTCTCATCTTTCTTTCAAAATCCACCAAAGTAACATTTATAAATTCTAACTGTTAATGAAGAAAATTGAATCCACAATCTCTCTTATTATTTTCTAACTTTACCAAGTTGAACTCCAAATATAAAGTAATGGATAATATCATTTAATTTTTTTTAACCATGTTGGAAGTTTCATATTAGCTAGAGATAACGCGATTTAAGATATAAGTAGGTACAAATCTCATCTTACCAGTCGATTTTGTGAGATTGAGATATGCTTAAAGTTCACTATATAACATGATATTAGAGCCATGAATTAGAGTTTATCTTAGCAAGATTTGTCATTTGTTTGGCCAATTGAGTCACCCGCTATCGGGAAGTTCATTGTTTGTTTGGACTTGTTGTTTCAAAGATTATCAGACCACCCATTAATGTCTAGTCTCACGCATGCACGAAATATATATATCTTGGCGTGAGAGAGGTGTTGAAAGTCTCATCATATTAACTAGAAATAAGACGATTTTAAAAGTATAGAAAGATGCAAAACTTATTTTACATGACAATTTCGTGGATCTACTCTATAACAAACCTTATTTAAACTCTATGAATCTAGAGTATAAAGAGAAATTGAATAGCAAACTAATCAAATTTAAGAGTGAATATAATTGTTTACGAGCCATGAATAAAATTAGCAGATGGGAGTACATTGTAAAGTAATAACATAATATGATAATTTATTTTTTATAAATTTGACTGTGTTACGATATTATGTTTAAAAGTTTGTTGTAATTGTTGTCTTAATACAATCTTATAAAACATATAGTTTTAAAATGATTAAAAAAAATATCTTCTGAAAACATTAAAATATAAAATATAAAATTTCATTTTGTGATATGTCAGGATTTGAGTGAGAAAATTTTATAAAATTGAGGTCTTAAATATTTTCACACACACACACGTTGATGAAAGTTTGATTCGTTGAGAAAGTTGGGATACCTATTTCATGGTTGGTGCATGTGTTGATGTATTAAAAATATGAACGCAAACAAAGGTTGTTATACAGCCTAGTATTAGGCTTTCCTAAACCGAAGAATAGTAGGGTTAAGGAATTAAGGAAGATGTTTCTATTCTTCCAATCAAGTCTATATTCAAATATTAGGATATGTTTATTTTATAAATGTTTTATTTAATTAAATAATCTATATTGGAGAATCAATTATCTATATTTTTTGAAGTCTAACGATGTTGACGATGTTGACAGTATAACGCGCACAAGATCTCTGAGTTCAAGATTCTCACAAATGAAACAAGTAACCCATCATCTGTTTTCAAATCCATATTTATAGTCCACGATCCCAAACGACGAAAACTCTTCCCGCCAAAATAATGCCCCAGACCAATCGATACCATCATTGCGAAGGATATGACACTTAAAAACGGCGGCCCCAAAACTTTTTCGATTTAACCACTGACACTCCTTCACCTACCTTCTGACGGTTACCACTTTTTAGCCTTAACACTGTTCACCACACTTAAAGGCTGGGGGACTGGTGTATCACACCTAGCCGGTTCCGCTAGCATACCAACACATATCACCCTTGACCGACAACTCATATCGGACAAGGCTGGGGGACTGGTGTACCACACCTAGTCAAACTCGACCAAATAAGTAAACAATGTGTATATCGAGGCAACCAAGTATCCAGCCTAGGCCGAGTTAGCCTAACTTGTACCGGTTTTAACCTATACATCCGAAGGAATGACCTACACCTCGTATAACCAATATAAGTCATCAAGGTAGGTAGCCGGTCCGGGCCGCCTACTCCAGGCCGACAACTCTAAAAGACAGTAGAATAGAAGCCCCCACCTTTAATAGGTCTTAAGGGCCTGGGTTAGGGTCCAAGCCCACTCATGGCCCAAGCTAGGACCCAAGTCAAGGCCCGGCCCATGAGGTAATCAGACATAATTAATGCTCTATAAATACGTATGGACCCCAGTAATTAAAGGTACGCATTCATTAATCATTGATTTGACCCTCTGAGAGCTTTGACTTACTTGAGCTTCGGAGACTCTTCTGCAGGTAACCCCTCCTGGGTTCAAGCTGGCATGTATCAACCGGGGAGAAACCAACCAAAGAGATAACGGTCTACATGGTAAGGTGACACTTGTGTCTAACTCATCTTGATTGTTCTCTGCAAGAACAGTAATGAATTAAATATGTTTTTGGTCCCTTAACTTTCGGTTAATTTTGGAATTAGTCTGTTTCAAAATTTTGGACCAATTTAGTAATTCATCTTTCGAAATACATGAATTTAGTCCTTTTAATCAAATTTTGTTAAGTTTATTTGACATTTCAAACGCGTTTCATAATAGTATTTGACTTAACATTAAAGCAAAAATGTGTCAAACGGTATAAACAACTCAAATACAATCCATCCTGAAATGCGTACGGAACATTAAATAAACCTAACAAAATTTGATTAAAATGACTACACTCACGTATTTTAAAAGATGAAGAACTAAATTGGTACAAAATTTCGAAATGGACTAATTCTAAAATTTAGTGAGAAAGTGAGACAAAAAAAAACATATTTAAACCAAAAATAGTTTAATCTCTTTTGTTTAAGGTAACATAGTGAATGACTAGCCTCTTACATTTTTTTTCCTAATTAACTTTTATATTTTGCTTTTAATTCTTAATAAAAAAAATCATTTTTATCTCCACAACACCTTCATTTCCATTTTAATATTTTTATTTATTTATCAATATTATCTAATTAATAAGTTATCAATTAGTAACATATTCATGAATGAGTAAAAGACATATTTTTTTCAGATTTATTTTATTTGAAAAAGAAAATTAACAAATCTGATACCAACTATATTATTTCCGTTTTTTATTAAAGTATCTTTGTCATTCTTCTTTCTTTCCGCATTCCTTATTTAGAGGTGAAATGGAAAGAAGATTAATAATCAGGTAAAAAACTCTTTCATGTGCCTAACTTCATTTTCTTTGTATTTTATCCATGAATATGAAAATATTGCAAAAGATAGGAGACGTAAACACTAACCTAAAAATAACACTTTTACATCATATTAGATTTTTTTTTAAATAAAAATATTTTAAAAAGATACATGTATCATTGTATTCAATCATTGATATGATAACTTAGTAAACAGTTTATTATTTTAAAGATATCCATAAACGACACAAAGACAAAATAAAAGATAAAATATTTACAGAGGAAGAAAATAAAAATAATATATTAAAAGCTAAAAGCAAACTTTCAAAATTCATTGAAAAAAGTTGCCCCTGTGAATCTTCTTTTTGTAAAACTTTTATTGAAAATCCAAAAAAAAAAAATATTGACAATCATAAGTAAAATTTGCAAATTTATGAGGATTAAAAAAATTATTTAAGTTTCTTTTATCGTCAACTTTATTAGTTAAAAAAAATTATTTTTATATAAATTTTTAATATAATTATTATAAAATTTAATAAATTAATTATTAATCATCAGATGAAAGCTGCATATGTTATTTATTCATTTTCTATTACAACTTAAGAGCTTTTATTTGTCCTGTCTTTCCGCCTTCTTTGCATGGAATTATATGATATTTTACAAAATAAAAAATTAAACAGACCGCTTAAAGAAAATATTTTTCAAGTAGAGAGAATGGAAGATAAATCTGAAAAATAAATAAAGTTATTAGAAAATGTTGAAAAACACCACAAAATTTGTCATTTTATTTCCAACAAATTGAATATTTGGCTGGTAAAATGTGAGAGAATGAAAATAGGGAAAAAAATGATGAAAGTAACGGAAATAGTCACTAAAGAAAAAAAATTTAAATAACGACCAATATTTCGGTCACAGAAATATCAAGGGTTAAATATATTTTTATCCTTTAACTTTCAGTGAATTTTAAAATTAATCCATTTCAAAATTTTGAATCAATTTAGTCCTTTATCTTTCAAAATATGTGGATTTATTCAAATTTTAATCAAATTTTGTTAGGTTTATTTGATGTTTCGTACAGATTTAGAATTGTATTTGAGTTGTTTATAATATTTGACACATTTTTGTTTTAATGTTAAGTTAAATATTATTATGAAATACACTTGAAATGTCAAATAAACATAACAAAATTTGATTAAAAGAACTAAATTCATATATTTTGATAAATGAAAGACTAAATTTATTCAAAGTTTTAAAATGGACTAATTCTAAAATTCACCGAAAGGATAAAAACATATTTAACCCAATAATCAAAAACTAACTTGATTTGTTAACTAACTTTATGAATTACTATTTTCTTGATCACTAATATAAAATTGTTGGTTCTCAAGTGGGTATTCACCAAAGTCCCATATCGAGTAATATGAAGAAGAGAGTAGCAGAAAAATACTATAAAAATAAAAATAATTGTTGATTTTAGAGTTGTCACCACAACTCAATAGGTCTCTTGAGTGTATGAGGGACTTGGGTAGTTATGTGTCATCGGAAGGTTTACAATTTTTGTCAAAAAAATTGCACTATGAAAGATTTGCAGTTTTGATCCATTTATTTGTAGGTAATGATCGATTTAATGACTGAAATTAATAGTCGATTTAGTGGTTAGATTAATATCGAAAAATAAAAAATAAAAACCTGAGACTGAGTTTGTAAATTTCTGTTTTTTATTTCTACTAAAATTTTTCTGCTTTTCTCTCTATTTCATTCTTATCAAAGAAATCCTAAAGAGACATGCATATACTTATTTACTCAAAAACTTGCATGATCATCTATAGTAAACTCAAAATGGGAAACCTTTATTATTTGACATTTTCTTTCTATGAAATTATTCTATTAAACTTGTTTTGGAAGGGAAGAGAATAAAATAGTTAAAGGATGATGAAAAGGAGAAAACAAAGAGTATGAAAAGTTGTATACATAGAAGTGAAACAGAAGAGGGAATTCAGTCAGGAACACAAAGAAAAGCATGTAAGATTAAATTTAACAGTAACAAGGTTTCAGAAGAGGTGGTGGTTGGACAAAACGACGTCGTGGAGCGGGTCCCACTCAGGAAGTGGTAGCGCCTGCATCGGAACCTGTTCGTGCTCCAAACCGAGAAACGATTCCAGGTTGGAAATATGGTGCGCGAGTTCAGGGTCCTGGTCGAGGTTATTAAAAGTGGGTTGATAACAGGGCTGAGTCAACTCGGGGCTGAGGCATGGGTTGTTGTTGTTGGATGAGTGGTGCTGGTGATGGTGGTGGCGGGAGAAATTGAGCTTGGCCTTGTCTCCGCGGATGCGCACGGCGGCGTCGTCGTAGGCGCGTGCGGCATCTTCGGCAGTGGCGAAGGTGCCGAGCCACACGCGCACACCCTTGCGTGGGTCCCTTATTTCCGCAGCCCACTTGCCCCACGGCCTTCGCCTGATTCCTCTGTAGGCGGTCTTCCGTACTCGCGCCTCACCCTTCTCTGCAACGGCTCTTTTGTTCTTCACCTTCTCACATGGGTCCTCCACTGCATCAAAGTCAACAACAATCATGGTGTGAAGAAAATACCAAAAATTATAGTTAGTGAGAAGAAGAAGAAGAAGAAGGTGTTAGTTACCTTTGTTGTGTGTGGGGTGAGATGGTTGGAGTGTGGAAGAAGAGGTGGCGTGGAAAGTGTGGAGGTGAGAGAAGAGGTGTTGGGTGGTGGATTGTGGAGCATTCTTGATATCCACGTCTATGAAATCAGAAATGATAGAACCACCACACATTTTGATTTCAGAGAGAGTGTAAGAAAAATGAATAGAATGTGAGGAGAAGGAGCATCAATTTATAGAAATGGGAGGAAGAAGAATACAGTAACATCACACGCAAGTGGACACAAGTGGAAATCGGGTTTTTCCTCCACCATCTTACGCTACCCAGCCTCTCTATTATTCAATACATTGCTATATGTAAATCTCCATAATCGATTTCCTATTTTACATAATAATACACTACTAATTTTTATATGTATATATTATGATTTTTTTATAATATGCGTCTTATATACTTATCTACATCTGGATAGGATATTAATTTAAATAAACTACCGAGTGGGTGAATCAATTAACACAGATGTTATTTTCACACATAAAAACATTTTTCGATGAAGTGATTGTTTGTTTTACATTTTTAAAATATAAATATTATTTGTAAAATAGAAAAGCTTTATGCAAAGAAAAACAATATAGTACAAAAAAAATAAAACTTTTAAAGCGTGAATAAGGTAAAAGTTAGCAAGTCTTTTACAAGTTATTTATTTATTTACTTACCTTTTTTTTAACTAATTTAAATAAGTGAAGTGAACTTCGTTTGCTTGTTTTTTTCTGTCTAGACAAATAGTACATTCTCTATTTCTCAACCACTTACATCTTTTCTACATTCTTTTGTCGTTATTTCATATGTAAATAGACCATATATTTGATTTAAATATTTTCCACTCCCTGGAATTTAACTCATGAAAAATAAATATAAATAAAATGCTATAATAAAATAATAATTTTCTAAAGTGTAAGCTGGAAGTAAGAGTAAATTTACCGTGTCAAATAACCACTGTTCAATTTTGAAATACATATCTTTTCAACGCTGCCCATTTTGACTTGTGAGTAAAGGCGATATCTACGGGAGAAATTCCCGTGAGAGATGAAAATGTTTGGGGCAATAATTTTGAGATTAAGACATCAATCGAAATAATAGTTACTTGGACAAATTAGAGACTTCTTTATTGTAATTTAAAAACGTCAGAAAAAGCATTACGTTTAAACACATCATAAACGTACGTTTTGAGATCATTTTATCATCGTCCAAATTCTATTTTAAACCCCCGATAATATGAAAAGAGATTAAGGACATATCTCTAAACTTTTTAACAAAAAGCTTAAAGAGAAAAAACATATTCTCTATAAATTAAAATTAATTTATTCCAAAATTAAAATATAAAAAATTAGAAAGACTATATATGAGAGAAATTATACAAATTTGTTTACAGATAAACTAATTTTATTTTATTTTTAAATTGTTTTTTCTTATTTGTCTCTGAAACTTTTCATGGAAAAATTTTCAAAACAAACCCTGACTGAATCTAGGAATTTTCAAATAACTGTGACACCTGGACAACTGGCAGCTCTAGGGAAACAACTAGCATAAAATACTAACGAGTGCCGAACATGAATACACAAACATACAAAATCATGAAGCGAAACTGGGAATAAAATTCTGTAAATCACAGCTGCTTTGGAGATCTCTCTTCATAACTTTAAAAAATAACAAATGTCCTTCTTTATATGCAAACAATCCAAACACTTGAGAACATGAATAGAAAAAGAATATGAAAATTCTATTAAGTTCAAATCTGGTGAAGGCAGCGAAAATATTAATTTCATGACATAGCCAGAATGAAATAAACCATACATCACATTTCATATTTAGGGTGACGGCAATCCATACGTATTACCCCCTAACTATCATGGCAAAGTAAAAGGGGGTTGTTGATGATGTAAAAACCTATATGGCATAATAATTAAAGGAAAAAATAGGACCAATGAATTCCTAACCAGCCATCTGAGCCAACCGGTGAACGGTGCTTCTAGCAATCCTATTACTAGGATCAATCTTCAGCACGGTCCTAAGGTCTTCAGAACCAAGTTTGTACTTTTCCATACTCTCGTACAACAGAGCACGCTGTACCAGGACAGCTACATTGGTTTCATCATTTTCAAGAATCTGCACAAGAAATGCTGATCAGAACACTCTTCTCCCTCGTTATTATACAGTCATCAAGAAAATGACATGGTTCAGATCATTGTTTATGCAGTGGAACTCATGAGCAGGCCAAGCCATAATCCTAGCTTTTTTAAACTTCAATTACTGAATTGTATGCATATGCTATGCTACTTGGGGTCTTTACTAAGATATTAATGGGACCCGGCAATTATTGATAAACCAGCTTTCGATGATAATTAATATGAATTTGTTCTTGAAAATAATAACGTTTGCATGTATTACCTTCACAAAACTCACTTTTCTGATTAAATTATGATCAAAACAAATCAGAGGGTCGATAGAAAGAAAAGACAGAGAAGGAAGACCCTAAAATAAACACAATCACACAACGCTCAGTCAGGGCCATTTTAACACAATAGTCACTCGCCTTTTTGTTATATAAAGAAGGGAGAGTTTATTGTTGAATTGAAGGCAACTTTTGCTAAGATAGAAAATTAGGCTTTTCTAAGTGAGAAAGCACTTTAAGAGAGTTGTTATGGGTAGAAAGGTGCTTGAACATTATTATCACGGGATTCTTAATTGTAATATTTCCCCTTCTTTTACGCTTTTAGGTATTTTTATCGATCTGACCAGATGTCTATGGCTGGCTGAAACTCCATTTTCTAGGGTTATGATGCAATCTGCTTGTCACTGTGTATTAGCCTGCTTTATTGCTTTTAATTTCTATTAGAATTAGTGAAATCTATTTATTAGTCTTTTGTGTTCGTGGCCCTCTGTAGAACAAACTAACCTTCTAAGATTGCGAATGACCAACCTTATTTGAGGGGTTTCTGGCCAAATTAAAATCTTTCTCTCTGGTTTATATACTTTCCCCAAATTTCATTCGTAACTAACCAAATGGGAATTGAATCGGGGGAAAGATGGTTGGTGGCGTTTGATGAAGACCTATTAACTAATTTAAGAGAAGTCACTAATGAAAGAGTTTTAGGAATTCAATTAGAATAGAAATTGGAGAATTCTATTGCATGACTAGAAAATAAAAACCAGGCTTTCTTATCTGCTAAATCCTCACTCTGTTGTTATCTGCTTTTTTAACCCTGTTTTCTTGCAGACAATTGGACAAACCTTTTCTAAAATAATTGTTTACTATATTTCACAGATCGAATCAATTATACTCGTTAGTCCTTTGGGTACGATATCCGGACTTAGCCCCACTGTACGCCCTAAGCAAACACATTTGCACACATCAATTATCTACTGGTGGAATTTAAAGCCAACAAGATTTCTAAACATGGAGATTTGAGCAAAAGGTTATAAGAAATTAATTCTGAAATTCAAAAGTAATGACAAATGTTTTGAATCCATAAATCCAAACACTTGTTTCTAAAAATAAGGCACCAAACTAATTATGAACTATCCATTAAAGTGTCAAACAAAGGCATTGTGTACACAAGATTCAAGTAGGACTTTTGAACTTGTCTAAGAGTTCAATTCGAGTACGTATTGAATCAGTACGTGTTATAAACCAAGAGGATTACAGTTTTGTGATGGGTTAGAATTAGAGGGAACAGTGAAAAAATTATAATAACTCCATAGATTGTTATACATGTGCAAACATTTTACCATAATCCCAAACATTGATTTTCAGATCAACGGTTCTAGTTTCTAGCTTTTTCCCCCAAGAGAATTCCTATCTTACAAAGATCATCCTTTTAAAATGATAAAGATAAAACAAGAAATTCCCCTTTCTCCTAAGATCCAAAGTGTACCACGCCAATGTTCCTCAGAAGTATATGATATTTTAGAAGAGTGGCATCCAAGCCTCTTATTTGACCAACCCAATAGCCTCATCGTTAAACATAATCCCCGTCTTAAATATTCCTAAAGACATGTTCTTTTATTTGATGGTGAATATTACAACTATTATAGCGGGCCAAACTAAGACTTTCTTCATTTCTCAAAATCTTAGTAATGTTTTAGAAAAATACAAAGAGCAGCAACAACTAGATGCTTTACAAGGAAATCAACCAATGCAGTAGAAAGGAACTTTGGAAAGAGATGCAAATTCCCTCAATGATATACATCAGTTTGAGCACAGGCAGTTGTCAATAATTCTTGCCATGATTCAAAAAGGATAAAGAAACTTAGGTAGTCGCAAAATAAGTACACGAGGGAACGGAGAATCTTATTTCTGTCAATATAAAACTTTGAAGTGAAAGAGTAGCTTTCCATGATAGAAAGTGTGAAAAGAACCAAAAGATATGTGATTTCGCAGCTGTGATTGTTAATAAAATTTGAGATGGAGACATTGTTCAACACAAAGCTGATTGTTTGAAAAGTTCCGAGTAGATTGCCATAAAAATTGATTATATTGTTGGAACTCAAGAAGAGCACAGGTTTTCCTACAGACACTATGCAATTATAATTGATATTTAGGCAATTATAATTTCTTTTTTTTATATTTGACATTGAAGTAAAGAAAATTTCTATCTTTTTTATGTTGAATCCTTAACAATATCATTTATATTTTTTTGCAAAAAAATATTTAACAGAACTGTAAGTGGACGAACATGGCATACCTATGAGAGTAGGAATCAGACAAAAATTTCATATCCAATAGGTATGAGAATGGTGATGAAATAATTAAAGTTGCATCCACCCCGTCCCATTGTCATCTCTAAGGTCAAGCAACAATGACAGGCCAATTGTTCAGTGCTTTATTTAGAAGAAAAATTATTATAATTGAAAATTGCAGCCAGTGCCAATCTTAACAGAGTACCAAATGAAGAAACTAAGATCACAAGGTGAACTATCCAATAAAGGAGAAGAATGAAGCTTGTTTTTAGAAAACATGGAAGGTGAATTGTAGCATATTTTCTTCGTATCCAATAGATTGACTGCACTTGCACTTGCAAAAGTGAAATTCAATGAATCTAATAAGACAGAAATTAATTCTAAAATTTCTAAAGCCAGAATGCATGTTTCCATTCCATAAATCCAAGCCCGTAGTTTGCCTAAAAGAATATTCAAATCAGGAGTTATTTCTTACAATAAGGCACTATGTATTTATAGTTCAAGTACGTTACAACCCTTAAACTTTTCTTAAAGTTTTATATAAGCATGTGTTCTATGGGTTGAAAGTCAAGACCCAAAAGGATAATAAGAACTTTCTTTTTATCCCCTTGCTCCTAAGATGTCCTATCATGTATTCAAACCTTACATTTCCTACAGAATCTAATACTTCCTGCCAATAATAACCTTGTTTTCTTTACATTTTGTCTCCAACTTTTGCCAATTAATTCACCAATAGTATAACAAGTTGCAGATAACTTCTTTTTTCTACAGGCATAAACAGGCCTTCTAAATTATCCAACAACTCAATATTAAAAACATGGCATTTAGTGATTTAATAACAGCTAAAAAATTCATGTGATACCTTGGTACAATCTGCCACTGCCTTTTTATACTCCCCGACTTCTTTGTAACATGAAGACCTGCATGACAAAACCTCAGCTACGGCGGTAGCATCCCCAGCTTTCTCTAGAAGAACAATGGCCCACGAAAGCCACTTAATAGCATCAGCAAACTGTCCCTGCTTGTAATTGTCCATCCCCTTGCCTTTTGCAGTGGAACCAGAGACCCCAGCAGGAGGAGGAGGCAGCCCCTCAAGCTCAGTAGTGGTGCCACCCACATCATGGCCTCCCCCAGCAAACTCCGAATCCAAACCCCAATCGTCCTGTCCTCCAAATCCATCAGAGGCCGAAGCAGCGCCTCCCACCGCAGGCGAGGAAGCCGCCGTGAAAAACATGTTCAACGGATCATCACCACCACCTGATCTCTGAACAGGATTCTGAGTGGGAGCGGCAGATCCAGCAAAATTGAAATCAATCCCCGGAGAAGCAGCCGACGAAAACGCGGCTGAGCTCGGTTTTGAAGCATTTTGAAAATCTCCAAAACCATCCGAGCTCGATTTGGAAGCATTCTGGAAATCTCCAAAACCATCATCCCTGGATGCAACCTTCGGCCCTTTGGCAGCTGAATTAAGGGTAGCAGACTGTTTGGATCCAAAACCAGACAAAGAACTAAAAGGATCCTTGTTATTAGAACTGGTTCCAATTCCACTACCCGTGTTTCTCATTGAAGTACCCCCAAGATTGGGGGTTTTGTTGGCATTCACGCTAAACCCCCCAGAAGATGATGCCCAACTGGCACTGCTCTGTGGCGTGGCACCAGTTTTGGGCAAAGAATTGGCCATGTTTCCCATGGAAAAGGAGGTTTTATTGGGGGTTGGGGTAGCGTTTTTGAGAGGAACATTGGTACCAGTAGACTTGGAACCCTGGCCCAAAGCAGAACTGACCAAATCTCCGAAGAGATTAGGGTTCTTATCAACGACCCCAATGTTCTTGGAAGCGGCAGAAGGCTGAGTGGTGCCCCAGCTTTTGCCGAAGATGTCTCCGACCATGGAGGGGGGGCCACCGGGAAGGGCGGTGGTCTGAGTGGGAGCGGGTTGGTGGGTCCATGAGGGTTGCTTGTTGGGTTGGGCGGAGGAATATTGATAGGAATAGGAAGAGGTGGTGGTAGTGGTGGTGGAATAGGAAGGTTTGGGGTTTTTCTGGTCGTTGAGGGACTTGGGACGGTTGGATCCGATGCCAAGATCGAAATCGAAATTGAAGTTGTTGAGGGAAACGGAGGGGGATTTGTTCGTGTTGGATTGGCCGTAGTTGGAATTCATTTCTGAAATGCACGGAGGGAGAACGCAGGGAGTTGATGGAAAGAACACAATCAGATGTTGGAATCGAGAGAAAGGGAAGGTGTTCTGTGTTCTGTGTTCTGGATTAACGGTTGGTTAGGTGTGGAGCTTCGATCGCTAATTTCGGTAATAATAGACACGCATCAATGCCTTTTTTTTTTTTAATTCATCTTTCATGATAATTTAACAGGTGTTCTATACAAAAAACAAATACTAGCTATATCCATAATAATAATAATAATAATAATAATAATAATAATAATAATAATAATAATAATAATAAAAGGACCACGTAACTTTTTCTTTTACTTTTACTTAATTTTCCCCTTTTATCAACTCTGCACTTTTTATTTACTCCTTAGCATGCTGCAGCACCATCTCTTTAAAATAATCATTGATTTTTTGGGGATAATAGATAAACATCAAATAAAAATATTACCGAATAAATTCTGCATTTCAGCTAGTGAGACATAGATTAAGAAAGTTTACGAAAGATAATAACAACAGATATTAGGAATAATTTAAGTTAAGGAGACAGTATAACTTATTTTTCCCCATCAAAATGTCATTGACAATAGATTGTTTTCTTTAAAATATTGTTGCAGAAGAAGTAATACAAAATACTAATTATTCATTAAAAAACATGCTACAAAGTTTAAAGTTTCAATTGTACGAGGCAACCGGAAGGTCCCAGGCTACTACTAGATTTCGAGGATATTCACTGCTCAAGCTAGGAAATATGCGTAGCGAGCTATTTCAGAGTGTAATTCTTGAATTGATTTATTAGCACCACGTTATTAATTCCGATTCTGGACACCCGCTGCATATGCTACGAAAAATCAAATATTAAAGAAACAGAGCAACAACTCACGATTAACTCGTCCTCGTAAGCACACTAAAATAAATATACTTTAATATATCCCAACTTCAACAGAAATGAAGCAAAAGACTCCATAAACAAAATACAAAAAAATAAATACCAGTACTGCACTAGGTAGACTTTCATGATCCAAGTAGATGCAGATTGTGTACCAGAGCCAGGCAGTGAATTTGACCAAAACTGTTTTTGAAATCATTATCCAAACTAGCAATGAATATTGGAAACAATTCACAGGCATTATTTTGAGAAAAAGAAGCTATAGCAATACTTTAACTAGATACAGCCTATATATAATTAGACAAGGAGATAAACATGGCCACAATCTGCTGATGAGCCGTCCGATGAATAGTGCATCAAAATCAGCAAAAATGCAGTCAAGAGACCCATTGGAGGTTTTATGATACACATCAGACATATTCAATCAAACATCACAGGGCACTGACATTGAGAACTGGTTCCGATGTAAAAGCAAAATTTGTTTCAAGTCTATAAATATCAACAGTCAGTGATCCAAATAGCATGTTAAATCATACAGAGAAAAAATTAAAATGAAACTCGTTCTGGTCCACAACTTCATAATGAAGGTGTAAAATACTATTATCAAATATCATTCAAGGCAGGCACAGCCATTTTCCACACAAGTAAAATATGATCTCAGAAACTTAGATCCAAACTCTCTAAAAGAAAAAAAACTTAGTTCGGTTTCCGTATGTGGTAATTCCTAAGGCAGAGTTCGTATAGACCAGTTCTTAGTTCTCTCTATCAGAAGCCAAGTTATGACTATTCATTGGAGTTGATGGCTGCAGAGGTCCCCCATGACCTTGGCTCCAGTTCTGTTGGTCTCTCCTTTCAACATGCATTGTTTCTCGTCGCCTGTCATGTCGCGGCCGAGGTCTGCTTCTACTGGGTTGCCTCTCCGAATATCTATACTGTGGCCTAGGGATCACCTTCCCATCAACAAATAAATCACCTGAAATACCCCAAAAGCGATCAACACAACCCCCAAAAAAAAAATGAACTAAGCTCTTCGTAAATTCAAACCATCCACTGACCTCCATAATCCTTGTTGGGGACATCAAGATATGAATCTGGCAGCACCCAAAGAACTCCAGGTAACTCTGTTTAGGCATATGGAATAATTCCCAAAAGTCAAAAAGACGAACAAATTTAAAATTACAGTTCAAAAGAAATTATCCACACAAGGTTAAATTTCCAACCAATTTGATGATAGCAAAACATTATTGACAGGAAAACCAAATAACTCAAGCAACTACACAATTTTAACGAAAATGAAGATTGAAAGATAGAAAAGTAACGAAACTATCGCACCTTTGACTTTATAAGAAAGCTCTTCGGAAATGAGGGCACCGAAGCCTGTGTATGTAGAAGTGGAAACAGAGTATATCTTCTTTTTGGCCTCTTCCTCACTGCAAACAACATTCACAGAAGTGAAATTAGTGAAATTAGAAAAATAGAACTGAAGCAATCGATAATAATTAAAGGAGAGTAAAAGAAGACCTTCCGAGGACATGGGCTAGGGTTTTGACATAGGTGCTGACCATGTGCTCTTCGGAGGGTTTAGGGTTATCGGGAAACTCCATAACGATGAGCCAGTGCTCGTAGTCGCAGCCATCCAGAAGAATGGTTTCCTTCGGAGGACGGTTGCTCCAGTTCGGGGACGGGTCGTTCAGGGGCGAGTAACCCGAACCCGACGATTTGCTCCGAACCGGGAAATTCGCCCATTGCGCAACGGGTACGGTTTGTTTGGTGGGGAGCAACGCGAATGCGAAACGACAGCCAGAGGGAGAAGCTCTTGCGGGTGACGAAGAAAGCGCTCGTGCCACGGAAGATGCTAAGGTGCGCCGGGCGTTCACGTACGCCATTTCCCTCCCACCTCTCACCGCTACTCTGTTTATCGAGGGTTTAACTCTGGACGAAAAGCTGGCATAGATTCTTACATCATAAATTTTCACTTTAGTAGCAAACTACATCATAAATAAAACCATCTTACAAGATTTAACGGAAAAACCTATTTTATTCTTATTTTTGTGGATATATTTAACTCGAATATACTTTTATTCTGAAACAAATACGTAATTTATTTTTTATTTTTAATTTATTTTGCTTAACTTTGGACTTTTTTAATGTATTATTTGTAATTTATTTCTATAATATTTTATTTATTTTAAACTGTTATGCAAAAAAATGTGATAAATAAAAAACAAATACTTCAAGTTTCAAAGAATGAACACAAACAAACTCATTATACTGTTACGTTAATTTTCATCTTCATCATCATCTTTCAATTTTTCTTACATCTATCTCTCTTTGATGGAAGTGTTTGGCACTTTTGTTCCACATTCCTTGTTCTGATCATCATTATAGGGATATAATTCATCAATCCAAATTGTCAATACATGCACTTTATTCTATCTTGGTATAGAATTTGATGCCATATACCATGAAATAACTGCTTTTCATTTTTCTATAAAAAACCTTATTCTGTTATCTCATGAGATTGAAAGGAATAATTTTATTGTTAACATCAAATCACCAAGATGCTTATTTAACATGCATATAATAACACCGTTAACCAGGTAATTAATTATTGCTACAAATCGATTCAAAGTTATGTATTATTACATATATTTTAAGGTATATAATTTTCAAATAATTATACATCAATAATAATATTACATTTTTATTATATTTATATTGACACAATTATGTTCAAATATATATATAGTGTACAACACTTTTTTAATTTGATAGCTGTGAACTTCTAATTTGATAACTTAACTAAATATAATATTTAAACTAATATATTTTATGAGTAAGTTGAGTTAATCTTATCTTATCTCTGATATTATCTAATCAAATTGGAGTTGTATTAAGAAAAAAAAATATATATATCCTACCAAGATATGAGAGCGAAGAAGAACATTATCAAAGCAATTTAAACTCTTCCATGATCATTGGGTGATATGTGATTCTTGTAGTTGTAATCGACTAAAAGGAACAAAAGGGGTTCCATATCACCAAAACAGTCAAAGTTTCAAAATATCATTCTTTTATGAATTGGATACGAGACAAATAGACATATCATATATCTTTGGCTTGGTTAACGATGGAGTGATGCCAATATCCATAATAATTATACCAGAGGAATTGATTCCTCAATAAAAAAAGTAAATATTGATAATTTGATCCTATTAAGAATTTAAACCTTAATTTAGCATACAAGATATTGTACTTTCAACTCCATATCATTATCACACAATATCAACAAAACAAAAAACCAAGCCAAGTAGTATTCTTTAAAAACTAATCTATATTACTAAGGATAACGACTTCAACGATCAGAGATGTTTTGGTAATTCGATTAATTAAGTTTGGTCCCACAAGGTGCAAGACACAGTGACCTACCCTGACATATATATAATGTATGGATTTGGCCTAAGACTTGTATTCAGCAAATTGCAGAAAGCAGTAACATACACATAGTTATCACTTTTCTTGATTCCTTTTTGCATTGAGCAAGAAATGAAAACTCAAGCAGAAATTGGTAGCTTTGGCCAGCAGAAGAGTTTTTGGAACCTTTCATCAGAGCCTCAACAACTGTGTCAGTACAAATTTTATCCAACCTATTTGACTGCTAAAGCCATCCAGATGAAAGTAGAGGACATCAAATGCAATGAAGCTGCTTCAAGATTCACAGTTGAAAACAGAACAGAGTTGCAACAAAGAGGCTTGGTTGGGTGACAGCAAAGGAAAATCTTCACAGAAGGGAGTATAATGAGTAGTCTTTTTTTTTTCTTCTGATTTTTCTTCTTGCAAACGGTTAGTACTCATCAGTAGTTCTCTTGTACCATATCAGTACATATGTATCAGCTGGAAGATCCACACAATGGTCTTCAGTGTTATGCAGGAAAAAGTATTGAACTCCCTAGGCTTATGCTTTTTTCTGTCAGCTATGTACAAATCAAAGCTAATGCAAACTCTGATATGCAAGCTTCAGACTCTTTTGAATTTCTAAAGTTCAATAATATATCTTGATATTTTTTCCGATCCAACTCACATTGGTCCGGCAGGATCATTAGGAACGATGACCGCATCTTCAAGATATTGTTGGATTTGGAATGTAAAGTTCCATTGTAATCTTGTCCTTAAAAGACGTCTCAAAAAAAATATTTAATTTACGTCTCAGAAAAAGTATTTAATTTACGTTTGATCTCGACTCTCACGCACATTATGTGAGACCAATATTCTATTAATAGCACCACCTGATGTTAAATTTCATGCTATTGGATGTCCAATTTGCTTATCAGTAAGTAATTAAATAATCTTCAAAAATAAAGTCTTACTGTCTCAAATCATATATATAATTTTCAGGCAAATTCACTATAATATAGGATCAAGTATATTTTCATGCAAATTGTAATTTAAATATATATATATATATATATATATTCGGCTAACTTTTCCATTTGTGGGAAAATTTATTTACTATTTTATAAAATACAAAAATATTGTATGAGATATACGATTGACTATAGGTTTGAATATGATAAAATAGTATTGATATATAAAAATAGTGGTAGTAGTATAATAATATATTCAAATATGCGGTGCGAGATGATTGGGTGGTGAAGGCATATATTTCTGGTGTTGTGGAGACAGCATATAATTTTGAACCAATTAACGAAGGGAGGAATTGAGTAATCTGTTTTTCCTTTTTGTTTTGTCCGTAGCTGCTGTTAGGAAGTGACACAGAAACATGACTAAATATAGGAAAACAAAATAAGCCAGAAATTAAAAGGCTAGTTTCCCCCGTTGATTTAGATCAACCATTTATTCTGCCAACAAATATGTTATAAAACAGTGGCAGAGAAACAAGGATTACTTCGCGCTCATTTCCTAGCCTCCCCAAGGAGGCCTATATGTTCAAAACTTTGAAGGCGAAAAAAAAAGAAACAAAAGTGTAAAGCATTGGGGTGCAATGGCCATTGCAAAGAGCGTTGTTCTTATCTTGCTCTTTGCAGTGGTCTGCAGTGTGGACGGAGCAGTAAAACGACCTCGTATTGTTGGTCCTGACATGTTCAAGAATAAAAATGTGGCTAAGGATAAGCTACTTCCTGGCGAGCAAATATTTAACGTCATGGATTTTGGAGCCAAAGCTAATGGCAAGTTCGATTGCACCCAGGTAAAAAAACAAACCTCTTATTACATCGATCATCATCGAGATTTCAATCGGAAATAGGGCTTACTTACACACGTAGGGTTCATATAAATGCAGGCGTTCATGGATGCATGGCAAAAGGTGTGCCATACGACGGGGCCAGCGAGGCTTTTTGTTCCTGAAGGCAGATTCCTGATTTCATCGATGTATTTCAGTGGACCATGCACTGCTCAACCTCCAATAACAATTCAAGTAAAAGGGTATGTGATGGCTACCACGGATATTTCCGAGTACGAAAACGGAGACTGGCTCATATTCCAGAAGCACAATGGGTTGAAGATTATTGGCGGGGGAACTTTCGATGGCCAGGGAAAACAGTCCTGGGAATACTCCGAGAAATGCGAATCAGGTGATGACGGTGCTTGCGCCAGGAATCCAAGCGTAAGCAACAACGCATTTCATCAACATGTCGTGGTAGTAGTAAATTAGTAATTTTTGATTAATTAAGCTCATGTGTGTGTGTGTGTGTAAAATAATTATGCAGAGCCTTTTCTTCAGCGATAGCAGCAACGTGGTTGTACAGGGCATAAGAACTGCGAATCCCAAAGGCTTTCACATATTCGTTACCAAATGTACAAACATAAGATTGAGAAAACTGAAGCTGGTTGCCCCGGAAACCAGCCCCAACACCGATGGCATTCATGTCAGCCACTCTGACACCGTCATTATGTCCAGAAACACCATTGCAACAGGGGATGATTGCATCTCTATGATACAAGGAGTGAAGAATGTTTTCATCAACAGACTCAAGTGTGGCCCTGGCCACGGTATAAGGTAATACCAGATACACACACATATATATAAACGTTTCCTTCTCATCCTAATTAATTTTGACAATGCAGTATCGGTAGCCTTGGGAAATATGAGGATGAGGACGAGGTGAGAGGCATTCGCATCCAGAATTGCTCATTGATCAACACAACAAATGGTCTGAGAGTGAAAGCATGGCCTGATAGATATCCAGGTGCAGCCTCAGACATTAGCTTCACTAACATTGACATGGAAAATGTGAAGAACCCTATCATCATTGATCAAGAGTATGAATGTGATCCAGACTGCAAAAAGAAGGTATAAATTAATTTTTTTCTTTCTTTTTGCTTTGTTGTTGAACATGCATATACTAATTGTTGCATTGACTTCACAGCCATCACTTGTAAAGATCCAAAATGTTCATTTCCAAAATGTGAAAGGAACAACAACTTCACCACTTGCAGTGGACTTAAGGTGCAGCAAGCTGTTTGGGTGCCAGGGTGTTACAGTTAGAGACATTGACCTCAAGTTTGGAGATGCCCCAACAACCGCAAGATGTGTCAATACTCAACCTCTCTTTGCTGGTTTGCTAATGCCCCCACCCTGCGCATAGGTGTGTCATCCCTTATTGTTCCATCACACCATCAAATTTCTAATCATTTTTAGATCGAGCTATAACGGATGCTACATGTATGTGTGGGGGAAATTATTCTTGTTTTTTTTGAAGAATGGTTTTCATTCACAGTTGATTCATTAACTATAAATAAAGTTAAAAAAACGCCTTCAGTTTCTACTATGCTTGCACTCTCATTATTCTTATCTTCACCTTTCACTTAAAGAATTGAAACTTTACCAACATGGTGTGAAAAAAGTTATCTTTGCATATTAAAAAGAACACTTGAAGAAATCAAACAGCAGTAAAATAAACATAAAAGTATGTTCTGGATGAAAATGAAAACATCGTATTCTATAGCATTGATTGCATCAACAATTCACCACCCCTTTCGGCTAATTTTCTCCTCAACTCATAAACAGAGAGCATAAACTGTTCCAACTCGCGTTCACTCATCTGATCAATAGGGTCCTCCCACCACCTTCTGTTACACCCCTTCTTAACCAGAGTTTCAGTTTCTCTGAGATTCTTCTTTTCCAACTCCAAGTTCTTCAGTGCCTCCTCGTATTGCTTGTTGCACTCTTCATACGACACTGATCTCTCCCTTGACTCCCGTGGATCAAACACTTTGGAACCTTTAAGGTAGCTTTCGACAATGCCCTCGAAGTCTGGATGACCGAAGCAGAACAATTTTTCAGCAGGAGAAAACACGATGATGGCTATATTGACATTGCACAAAATGCAGAGTTCACTCGCTTTCTTGAATAGCCCTGTTCTTCTTTTCGAGAATGTCACTTGCTTGTTGCTAGACTTCTCGATCTTCTTTATCTCGATCTTCTTCCGCCCTGCTTTTTTCTTCTGCTGCTTAAACGCTTCGATGTCTGAAGAAAAACCATGGTTGTTCATGCCTAAAGGAAAAGAAGGGTTTTCCATGGCTAAAGACTACTTTGCTTCACACGATTTATGCATAATATTTATAATTGAGGATGCATGGTTGATTTATCCTTTCTTGAAATAAAATCTCACTATTACCTCTCATCTTAGATTATATTATTATATTATTATATTATTATATTATATATGTTAACATGTTTATAATTTATAATAAATTGATTATTATAATAACCTACTGTTGATTTATCCTCATAACAGAATCCTGCAATCATGCTTGAATTATAAATCAATCAAGAAATAATTAGATTTTCTTGTAAAAAAAAAAAAGGTATAGATTTATATTTAGATTCTTGGTTCCAATTACCATGATGATGTCTTATTTTGGAAAAAAAAAAACATTGTGTTTATGGAAAACAAGTTCTCGTTTTTCTCCTTTCTTTACGGCACGTGCGTGTATAGTTATTTAGTCAACAAGATTATGTTTAAATAATTTACAATAATTCTTATACATAATAACATCTTAAGAATACAAAATCTTGTTAATAAAAATAATCTTTTTTGTATAATCTTATTTTAATATAGACCATATTTACCATTTTTATTGATGGTTAATTTGGGTAAGACTGATTAACTTTTTTTAATGGAAACAAAATATGTGATATACATATAATTCAAAACAATGATAAATATATCTTTATTAAATGGTCAAAAATATTTATCAAAAAAGATATTCAATATTTTGATAACTAATAGAAGTGAAGCGACTAATTTAGAAATAAATTCATAATAGAAATTTTTAATTATTAATTTTAATTTTTTATTTATAATAAAAACTAATTTAGTTATCAATAATTTTAGTTTATAAATTGGTATCAAAAAATGTTACTGACTATTTTTTTTTCTCACTAAAATTTATTATAATTTAGAGATTTTTTTATAGTGATAATATATTATTTTTTTTACTCTTTCAATTCAATTAGATATTGTTCATACTTTTTTCCTTTTTTGATATAAATTTCATATAGCATTTTCTATTACACAAAATACATATATTTTTAATAGTCTCAAATTAATTAATCTTGCTAGGACTATTATGAATACCCGAAACAAGTTTATTTAGATTGGTTGTTTCTGGTGCGGTAATATCCATCAATTATTTTAAAATTAATTTATTATGTAATTATGCTCATTTTAAGATATTGAAATCTTGCATAATATAGTCAATTCTTCCTAAATAAATTAATTTTATTTATTTTTTATTGACTTTGTTGTTACTTGACATATTTGATTGATTCAAATTATGTTTGGTAGTGATATAAGTGATAGATTATAATTGAGTATTTCATTGAGATATCAATTAATGTGTGGTTATCTAAATTGATTATATATATGTGTATAAATATGTTTATAAAGATGTGCTACTTATTAAAAGATTGTATAAGTAGATGTGGTGTCACCCTAATTATAATAAACTTTATAAATTCTATAAACCTAAAGAACTTTATTTAAAATTTTACATTTGATATATAAAGTTCTTATTTTTAAATCAATTCCAATATTAAATTATAAATTATTGATATATAAATATGTAAAACAAATTTTAAATAAAATTCCAATATTAAATTACAAATTATTAATATATAAATATGTAAAACAAATTTTAAATAAAATTCACTGCAAAATATAAATTTAAATAAATTTAATTTAATTAAAAATATTTATTATCATAAAAATATCATCATAATATTTATATAAAAATTAAATTTTATCTCAATTTAAAATAAATAAATAAATTATTCCAATTCATAAATATATTGAAACTAAGACAAAATAATAAATATAATGACTAAATTAAAAATTTTCATATATATTTAATCGAATTTTATTATGACATGTGTTAGTTTTTTATAATTTAAAAGAAATAAAAGAATAAAAAATTACACGTGACATAATTTTATTTTGACACGTATCAATTTTTTTAATTAAAAAAGTTAAAAAAAAAGAAATAATCTCGAGCTAACTCATAATAAAATTCTTATGGGACACGTGACAGTATTTTCTTAAAACTTATAAAATAAATTAAAATTAAAAAATAATAATAATAATATGTATTAAAAATGTTTTATCGGTATAATTCTAAATTGACACATAACATAATGTTATTTGATAGTACATAATGAATATTTGATAGTACAATGAAAATGAAAAGAGTTATTTGATACACATTTTTCAAAAATCTAAAGATTCGATTGAGATTCTGAAACAGAAAAATTTCGAGAATTTAAACCTATATTCTTTAATACATATGTATAAATACTTTTGTAATATTTTTTCTTTCTTTCCAGACATCTTTTATTAAACAAATGATGACTAAAATTACAATTTAAAATCTCTTAAATTATTAATATACATTATAAAGAATATATATATATATATATATATATATATATATATATATATATATATATATATATATATATATATTGTATGTGAGTTGTTATTGATGTATATAAATATTTAATTTAAATATATAAATATCCATAAATGTTTATCTGTATACAAATACATCTATTAACATAAATTTCTGAAATTAAAACATAGCGGTTAGATATATTAAAAATGATATTTAAAAAGTTATAAACTCAATTATCGGTTCACATTACTACATATTTAAGTCATCCTATTTATTTTATAATAATTTATAAAAAAACACTTGATTATTAATAGCAATTTTTTTTTGTAATTGAACTGTTATAATATCTTATAATAACTTATGTGACTTACGTTTCTTTATATCGATTTCTTTTACTGTTTTACTGTAAATTTTAATAATATTTTTATTTCAGTAAGTACTGTAATATATTTTTTACTTAGTTTTTATTTGTTTTTGTATATATCTCTAAACAAACTATTATGAAATATCTTTAAGAAATTTGTAATTAATATTTTACGGTATAATAATTTTACGATAAAATAATTTATAATTTAAATATTTTAAAATTAATTTAAATTTAAATTTAAATATCAATAAATAAATTAAAATATGTTTGTCTCATATAAATATATAAAAAAAAATCCATGACAATCAAGCTGTAATAAATTTATAGTAGTATATTTTTAAAAAGTAAGATCTATGCATTTTTCTTTTTAGAATTATATTTTGCACGAAATATTTACAAAATTTTGTTAAATTATTTGCAAAAAAAAAAATACTAATACTTGTAAGTTTTATTACATTAATTATTAAAAATGTAATTATTACATGCAACTTTTTTTTGTCAATTTTTCACTAAAAAAAAATCTCATCAACAATCACCTAAAATTGTTAGTTACTATAGTGACCAATTTAGAATCTAATTTACAAAATAAAAAATTTATTGTTTACTAAATAGTCACTATTATGAACAAAAAATTATAAATGGTCATTAAATTGATTTCTAAAATTTAACTATCAAAGTTTTGACTATGAAAAAAATTGGTTACTAACAATTAGTTACAAAGGGTTTTTGTACCAATGGAATTAGTTTTTAATTAATTAGTGACTAATTATAACTTTTTATTTATAATCGTGATTACTTTAGTAACTAAGAATTTTTTATTCTGTAAATTAGTATCTAAATTAATCTGTACAGTAACTAACAATTTTTTGTTACTAAAATTGATTACTATTTAAGAGTTTTCTTGTAGCATTCTTTCTATAAAAATATATATTTGATTTTTCTTAAAAAATATCTATTACAAAAAAAAAGTATAGATTATTTATTTTAAAAAACCTTTTGTCATTAATTACGAATTACCGATAACAAAATTGTGACAAATTAACTACGAATTAGCGAGAACACATTTTTGACAAATTAGCTAAAAATTAACGAGAACAAAAAATCGACAAATTATTAACTATTTGGGAACAAAATTAAGACTAATTAGCTGCGAACTAGCGAGAATATTATTGTGACAACTACAAATTTATGTGAACAAAGTTGCAAAAAAATAGTTATAGATTAACTAGAAATTATAAAACTTTTTCACTTCAATCAGCAAGGGATTAACAATGAATTAGCTACGAAATAGCAAGAGATTATATCTCTCTGAAATAGCTATCTGAATTTAACTATGAAACATTTCGTAACAATTTTATAGTTAATCTGTCACAAAATTGATATCGAAAGATTAGTTACAAAATAGCTAATAACGTTCACACTACAAGAAAACATTTTTACAGAGACAAATTTTAGTGACCAATAATGATTAGTAACTATAGTAACCAATTTAGATACTAATTTACAAAACTAAAAATTATTGGGTACTAAAATACTCACTATTATGAATAAAAACTTATAATTGGTCACTAAACTGCTATTTAAAAATAGCTATCATGGTTTTCGCTGGCAAAGAAAATTGGTCACTAAAGAGTACCTACCTAGGTTTTGGCTACCAAAATGACTAAGTTTCTAAATTGGTTTTTAATTAATTAGTGACCAATTTAGTGACAATTTATAATTTTTTACTCATAATAGTGACTATTGTAGTACAATAAACATTCGTTTAAATTAATCTGCATTTTGATATTGAGAGTATGATGCATATTTAATTGGGATGGGAACTTATAAAATTTTAAGAGTCATATTACAAATCATATAATTACAATATCAAATATTATGGTGCTTGAAATTTTTAGGAATTAGGAAAATAGGAGAGATATAAGTATATGATATATATATATATATATATATATATATATATATATATATATATATATATATAAGAGATAGGTTGAGTTATTTTATTTTATTCATATACTATATATATATAACAAAATATAAAATATAAGTAATTGGTTTAGACGAAGTTGAAGTTTACCAACATGATGTTATCCTCCAATCATCATAAAGTGTTATCAACCTTTATGTAAATGTAAGTGAGTTGAAAGATTCTCCTTATCTATCACCATACCAGTTAAATCAAACTAAGGATACGTTCTTTACCCTTCGTCACATTTTACAAAATGGTCAATGGACAATCACACGTGAACGAATCGAAAATAGTCATCAAATGACTCCACATGATACAAAATTATTGATCCAAGAATTTTTCATTTTCAAATGTGAATTTATGCAGAATGTAAACTTAAATGAGTGTGGACTTAAGCGAATATCTACTCTAACCAATAATTTTTAATTTATTAAATTAGTCAATATAATGACTAACTATTTTTTGTCACAAAAATTTGTTTTAATCGAGGATTTTCTTGTAATTAATATGCATTGATTTTTTTTTCTTCAATTATATTATATATTAATTTTAAATAATTAAATTTCGTAGTTTATTTAATATATATTTTTCAATTGTTACTTATGTTTACTAAAAGAATATATTCTTTTATTGATTATTATAAAGATAAAAGTACTTTTTCTATCTTTTTATAAAATATTAGAATGTCATTAATTTTTAATGATTTTTTATAACATTTTCCATATTATATTATATTATTTTTGTATGATTCTTTTTTACTTTTTGTCGATGGTTTTTACATTCTCTTTTTTAAAGAACAAATATACTTGAGAAAAACAATACTGAATGTTAAAGGTTTAGCATATAATTTACTTTTAAAGTTACAGTCTCTGTAAGATACATGAATTAACTTTTAATATATTGTATAAAAGAGTATATATTTTCTTTTACATTTTATCCTTTAAAAGTTACAAATATTTTACGTGAATTTACATTCTTGACAGGAATCTCAAATATTGAATCTTCCTTGCAGAGTCCATCTTTCAAGGAAAGTGCCCTAAATGATATGCTATTTATAGTCGTCTGCCAACAATTGAACGGATCAAAATTACCGAACCACCACATTTGCGTTAACGTAGTCGCATGCATGCCAAGTTTAACAAATTAGGAGCAATTCACGGTCTGTTACACAAAAATGGAGTCATTCTGGACCTTTCGTTTCATCAACACCACCCTATATAAATACGCCTATCACCTTCAGACCACCAAGCAGCAAGCAGCACCGCCCAAGGGCTTTCACAAGACCACTGTTCCGAGTGGTCCACAACACATATCAGGGAAAAAAAAATTTAAAAAAAAAGGAAAAGAAAAAAAAAAACGAAAAGAGTTTCGTACAATAATCGTGTGGCTAGGGATGGCGCCTGGATTCGACAGCGCTCATGAGAGGAAGAAGAAGCTCGCAGTTTTGAGCGTGTCTTCCGTCCTCCTGGTGGCGATGGTTGCCGCGGTGGCCGTCGGCATAAATGACGACGTCCATGGGCAACACGGGGAAGAAGGCGACGGCGGCATCGCGAAATCTCAGAGGAGCGTCCACATGTTATGTCAATCGGCCGAATACAAAGAAACCTGCCAGAAGAGTCTCGCCAATGCCTCCCACGATAACACTGACCTGAAGCAACTTATCATCGCCGCCTTCAACGCCACCTCCCAGGAGATTCACGAGAAAATCCAAAACTCAACGCTGTACCACGAGTTGGCCACCGACAACATGACCAAACAGGCCATGGACATTTGCAAGGAAGTACTAGGTTACGCTGTGGATGATATAAACGAATCCGCTGCGACGTTGGAGAAGTTTGAGCTTAGCAAGATGAACGATTACGCCTATGACCTCAAGGTTTGGATCGCGGGTACCCTTGCCCACCAGCAGACATGCTTGGACGGGTTCGAGAACGCGACCACCGAGGCTGGGAAGACAATGGCTAAGGTTCTGAACACGTCGTTGGAGATGAGCAGAAACGCGTTGGACATAGTGAACGGTGTGTCGTCTCTCTTCAAGGGTCTCAACTTCACCGCCTTCAGCTCCAGCACCACCAGCCCCAGCCACAACCCCAACCCCAACCCCAGCCACAGGAAGATTCTCTCGGAAGAAGAGACTTTGGTTGATGGGTTCCCTTCGTGGGTGAGTGAAGGGCAGAGGAAGATTCTGGAATCTGCTGAGCTCAAACCGAACGTGGTGGTGGCTCAGGATGGGAGTGGACAGGTCACAACAATCCACGAGGCTCTCAAACTGGTGCCTAAGAAGAACAAGGTGCCTTTTGTCATTCACATCAAGGCCGGTATATACAGGGAGCATGTTAACCTGAACAAGCACATGGGCTTTGTCATCATGATCGGCGATGGCCCCACCCTCACCAGAATCACCGGCAGCAAAAACTACGTCGATGGCATCCAAACCTACAACACCGCAACCGTCGGTGTCAACGCTGCAAACTTTATGGCGAAGAACATTGGGTTCGAGAACACCGCAGGAGCGGAGAAGCACCAAGCTGTGGCACTGAGGGTAACAGCTGACAAGGCAGTGTTCTACAACTGTCACATGGACGGGTACCAAGACACCCTGTACACCCAGTCTCAGCGGCAGTTCTACCGCGACTGCACCGTGACCGGTACAATCGACTTTGTCTTCGGCGACGCCATCGCCGTGTTCCAGAACTGCAAGTTCATCGTGAGGAAGCCCTTGGAGGACCAGCAGTGCATGGTGACCGCCGGCGGAAGGACGAAGGTGGACAGCCCCAGCGCCCTGGTGTTCCAAAGCTGCATCTTCACCGGCGAGGCTGAGCTGAAGGGCTTGACCCCCAAGATCGCGTACCTCGGGAGGCCCTGGAGGGTATTCTCCAAGGTGGTGATAATGGACTCAGAAATCGATGACATCTTCTCCCCCGAAGGGTACATGCCCTGGATGGGAAGCGCCTTCAGAGATACCTGCACCTACTACGAATACAACAACAGGGGTCCTGGTGCAGACACCACCGGAAGAATCACGTGGCCAGGGTTTAAGGTGATTACCCCTGTTGAGGCTGATGATTACTACCCTGGGAAGTTCTTTGAGCTGGCTAACGTCACTGAACGTGACGGTTGGATCCTTGACTCTGGGGTACCCTATTCCCTTGGTCCTCTTCCACCACCCACCGACCAGCCCGCAGTTTAATTCATTTATCACATTTTTTTTAATCTAATAGACTATATATGTGTACATCCCTGCATGCGGTGCATGCTCGCTTCACCATGTTTTGTCTGCAAACGCAGTGTTTAAGGAATCCTATTGCTCATTTCTTACGCTTACTTGCTTCGGAATTCTCTATTTCTCACCACTTTAATTACACTTTAATAAATCTGTTTTTACTTTTTTATATAAATTTAAAAATACTACTATGTATAAAAAATAATAAAAATTTCAGACAATAATCGTATCCCAATTTCGTCGAAGCAGGCCCAACTTCAAAAACCAATTCTACTCCATTTGGGTCTGGCCCAACAATGACTTCTTTTATTGATAGATTGATAACATCACCTGTTGTTGTATGCACCACGGTGCATTGTATCCCATGCACTGGATTTCTTCTAAGTTAAGAAAAAGGTTTTGGTTAGAAAATAAAATAATTTTTACACTGGAATACGAGAATTACTTGTTAAAAAAACGTTGACTCATTAATGTGGGTTTAGTACAGTGGAAAGAACATGCATGGCAATTATTGGATGAAGATTTGGAAAGACCGTAGCTTTCGTAGATCTTTTAGGTTGAAAAGACTCAACTACTTGTTTATATTCGTACTTCAGTGAAACTGTAATAAAAAAAAGTAAAATATAATTATTTTTCAACTGTCTTTCTTTCTTAAAATTTTCGGGAAATACGCATTTTCCTATTTTTGTTTCTCAACTATATATTCGAATAATCCATTTCATCTTACAAGTACAACTTTTATGATAATTAACTGTTACATGATTAAAATAAAAGTTAATTACATCCAAAGTGTAAAAATAACCTGGCAAAATTATAATGGTTTCATTATTATTATTATCGTTTCTTAAAAGAACAAGTATTTAAATAAAATGACATATAATAATTATCATATTTTTTCTTAAAACTAACAACTTCTTTTAATAATAAAATATTTTTTTTGAACAAAAAATTGAAATAGAATAATAGTATACATAATATATAATTATTAAAATATACAAGTTCTCAACATATCGTAATCGATATCATAGAACTTTCAATAGCTTTTTGCCTAACAAATTCCTTTAAATTATTAGGCTTTAACTTCTGTTTACCATATTCAAATATTGAGTGCAAAATAAGGTGATATTTGTGAATGGAAACAATGTGAGAGTTAATAATTCCTAAAGTCACATTAGAATTTGAATTTGAATCACAAATCAGTTAAGAAATACAATTTAATGTACCGAAGGAGTTTTTTTTAAATGTTAAATAAGTTTTTTTTTTTCTGAAATTGTTTTAAGGAAACAAAGGAAAGACAACAAAAAATTGGAAAGGTACCATTACTTTTGCACTCAACTATTTTTTTACACATTTTACATCTACTATTTTATCTTTTAACTTTTTTCTTTACAAATATAAAATTTAACTTTTTTAATAGTCAAAATATTCTTAAAAGTGAATTATCAACCGGTGTAAGGATAGTGGCATAAAAAAATACTTGTCCATAACGTAAACATCTGGAAACACAAGTCTAACAAAGGGTTTAGTGTGAAAACAGTTTGTTAGGTATCCTTATTGTAATGTGAAATCATAAACTTTTTTACAAGTTAGTTTAAAGATGTTTCTTTTGTTCTCAGTTTCTATCAGTATCTCCAATACATGGGTTAATTAGTTAATATCGTAAGACCTTTATCTTATAACTTTTTATTAAGGTATATTGGAAAAAATCATAAATTTAAAACTGGACCGTGAATCTCAAAATCAAAATATTTTTTTAAATTTAATTTGTAAATCTTATATAACAAATTCATTTAGAACAAAATAAAAATCCACAATAAGATACTTGCAATGAAATGATATTATATGGGAAGAATGTGGGAGAGCTTCACACTTGTCAATTAGAAATTACTTTCAATATTACGTGTTAGATTTGATTGGAAACTTAAGTTTCGTGTAATATTGAATTAAATTACATGTGAACAAGTTTAACGTGTGTCATATAATTTCCAATAGATATTTTGATGATTGTTATCTCCCTCGAACCACGAAGGTTGGTGGCGAATTTTCGGGATAATTGCAAAAGCATTGTAATACTAAAGTTAGAAGAAGAAAAATCGGTATAATTTGAAGATAATTATCAGAAAAATATCTTTAATTTTTCACAGGAAAATGCCTTTGATATAAATAATAATATATTTATTAAATGATACATGTTTGCCTTTATTAGCCTTTTAGTCCACTGTATTTCAAATTTTTAATATAAATAGGTTTTTAAACCAGGTAATAAGTCAAGTTACACCTTCAAAAAAAGTCAAGTCAAGGCTAAAAATTAAGTCGACAACAAATAACAATGTATAGGTACGAGATTTTAATTTCTGAGACAGGTTAAGTCTATTTAAGCAAACATGAATGATGTCTCGTTTGGAATTTTTTTAGTATGTTTGAGTTAGATTCCGTAAGGTTCCAAGTTTCTTAATTTTACACAATATTTTCCGGATTTTTTTTAAGAATGAAATATTCAGAGTTTAAAACCAGAACAAACAAAATTATCCTTCAAAATAAGTATAAGAAAAGAAAAGAAAACCAGTAAAATTGTTCACCTTTATTTGACTGGTGAGTAGCGTATAAGAAACTTAACTTGGAAATAAATAAGTAAAAAAAAATTATTTACGTAATTGTACGAATAACTTTAAAACTTTTGAATTTGACCGATTCTTCCATTCACTTTAGAGAATCTTAAAACTGTATCTGGACTTTAATTCTCTACCACATCACATGATATAGGCCCCATCAAATAACACTGGATTTTTTTAATCAAGGATAATGCTTTCCCACTCACTTGTTAGTGCGAATTAATAAGGAAAAAGGAGGCATAGAAATATAATTAATATAATAATATATGAATATGATAAAAAAAAAAAGCAGAACTCCTTATTTCATTATTTATTTTTTTTATATATGTCAACAACGTGGTTAACTAGCAAATCTATTTTCTTTAAAATAGGTCATTTTTTATATTATGCTAAATTTTTATATATAAAAAAACATATTTTACCATTATTAAGAGAAAATAAAGAAAAAAAAAAGTTGGTTCCATGGGAAAGTTAACAACTTATGATTAGCTGGTGATTTGAAAGTGTGAAAGATGATGAATTGATCCAATTGTGATGTGTGGCATCAAGTTGTAGCAGTGATCTTGATTGAGTGATAATTTTTAGGGTTTGTTTTGGTTGTTCTATTTTTGTACACGCTTTGTACTGTTGTAACTTTACACCTAGCAGACACACCAGGTACAGAGAAAAATAATTATGGATTGAAGATGATCGAAGAAGGTTTTGAATTTTAAAAGACTAGGGAAAAACACGAATCTAAATTCTCTACTATTTTTTTATCTTTAAAATGAGCATTAAAAATATACTATAAATACTTAAAAAAATATTTTTTAAATTTTCAAATCAAAATATTTTAAAAACACAAAATAACACCACAAATCTTCAGAAAATCCAAATTCGAGAGCAACACTCCAATCACTGAGTAGTCACACTAAACCCAACCTCACGCAATGCTCTTCCCCACACGCTTTCCTTTGTACTTCCCCTGGTGGGTTTCACTTCATCATTCTTAGATTAAAATTCTAACTATTTTAATTTATTTTATTAAATTCAAATTTAATTATAGTTATAACTTTTATCCATTTCTACATCGGAGTTGTCAAAATGGGTTAGAATTCGCGAGCCAGTCCGGCTTATCACGAATTTGATTAAATTTTTTTTTACAAATTTCAATATGAGTTGATTTTTTACCTGACTCACCTAGAATCCGAGTTGAACCCGTGGTGAGTAGGGTTGACTCACCAACCCGCAAATAAAGGGTCATAAAAGTTTTTTTGTTAAGTTGAACCTTATATTTGGATCATGTTAGGTTGGTTTTTTAGCCAACACAGAGATCATTTGTATTTTTGTTTGTATTTGGATTGTATTAAAGTTTATTTAGATTTTAATTAAAATTATAATCTAGTTTTGACTCAAAAAAAAATTGTATTTCTTTTTTAATTAAGTGAGTCTGTGAGTCAACCCATTTAACTCACTAATAACTCACTAATCTGGGCCGAGTCGGAGTTGAAATTTGTTTGACTCGCTAATAAGTAAACCAAATTGAATTTGTTCACTAAATGATCAACATGTGATAGGTCAAGCTGGGTCAAGATCAACCCGTGATGGGTTGAACTAGGTCGAACCAAATTATCTGTTACCATATCTTAAGTATTGTTATTTTCAAAGCTAAAAATCTTATTAATGACTTTTTTTTTCATTTATACTTGTATTCTTTTTCTTATTTTTTAATTAGTTTACACATTTCTTATTTATATTATGTAGAAATGAATAAGAGTATTATTAATAGAAGCTTTAGGTGGGATGAATTGAAAGAATAGGATCGTATTAGTCTTCAAAACTTTATTTGTTTTAATATTTTAAAAGTTCTGAGAAGAATTTTAGAGACTGAAAAATTAAAATTAATATTGTGTAAGATTCTAGATTGAATAAATTTACTGTCTTATAAAATGAAATTATAGAATTAGTTAATTATAAAATGTTAATAGGTGGTTCAAAATTGAAAAAGAAAATAACAAACTATCAATATAAATGTGATGATTAATATGATATTAAGTCTATTTCTTCACAAGAAAAAAAGAGAGTATGATAAAGTATAAAAAGAATACATAAATAAAGTATAAAGTCTATTTCGTGAGTGAGTTACTGAATAGCATGAAAACATACAAAGTAAAAAAGTATGTATAATTTTGTAAATATATTTATTTATAGTATTTATAATAGGTTTTATATTCTAATTAGATAAATTTAATAATTCGCTATTAATTCTTATATAGATTATAATATATATATATATATATATATATATATATATATATATATAAACTGAGTACCTTAAATTGAATAATAAAATATAAAAAAAATAAAGTAAACTCTCTAATTCAGAGTTAATGACTACTTAAGAAAAGTTATGCTACTTGATAAAAGAAATTAATATTTTATTTATAAATAAAACAATTATAAAAATAATAACAAAATATCAAATTTCTCATACACAATAATATCCATTAATAAAATCATTATTTAATTCATCTTGAAATATCGGGTCGATCCTATATTTCCGGGATAGTATTGTATTATTCTTCTAGAATATGCATTATTAGCTCTGATTAGATTCTTGATGTTATCAAAAAATTATACATTATGTTTAGGTGAAAAGATAATAAATGATTCTCTTTTATTTGAATTTAAAGAAAATAAAAAAGACTCAAAAAGGAAAAAGAAAAAAATCTTTCTTTAACTACAAGTAACTATGTGTAGTTTGTACATGTAAAAATGATGACATCACGTTCCTTCCAGTCTGCAAATTATGCAAATTATGAGACAGCGTAAAATTGTCTTCCATCTTCCATTGAATTCAGATTCCACCACCACCACGTCACCTCCGATTTATCCTCATCAACAACTCACCGAGTCACACACTTCCCGTTCTGCATCTAACTCGGTGGTTGTGGAGCTTCCCTTTTTCTCTCTACTCAGAATCCTCTTCAACGACACTATCCGACTCACCGGCGAAAGAAATGAAGACTCCGTCTCACGCCCCAAGCTCTCGTTACGCAATGCAGAAGAAGAAGAAGAACCAACCGGTATTGACCGGTCCACCTCTTCCCCAACCGTTTCAGGTTCACACACAACGACAGCCACCTCAGATCGAGTTTCTTGCTCGGAAATGGCCTCGACAGGTGCCCTGCAGAGCGGACACGTGGTGTGGGACTGGAACCAGATGTCGATGCACTCAGTATGGAAACTGTGGTTGCATTTGGGTAAGACCCGACCCGTTTCCCCGTTCTCAAACTCCGACAAGCACACCGCGCATTCCGATTTTTGGGTGGAATCGGAGAAGGTGAAGACCGGGAGCGTGGAGATGACGGAGGGGTGGAGGCCGCGCGAGGTGAGGGCAATGCGGGCGGCGGGGTCGATGTAGAACACGAACCGCGGGCGGTTGCTTCTTCGGCGAAGTTGTTGCCGGCGGCGAGCTCGAAGGAGGGTGCAGCGGACGTAGACGTGGAGGCAAAGCATTATGATGATGATGACGAAGATGGCGATTAGCATTATCTTGCCGCTAAGCGCGTAATCCTTCGCTTCGATTTCCTTGCCGTCGTCGTTTTCCATGTTGTCGTTGTTGTGTGTGGGAGTCGAAGGTTTCTTTTTATTGATGCAGTGTGTGTGGTGGTTCGTTGTACTGGTAACGTTTATTTATCTTGAATTCTTGGTGTTACTTGTACTACCAGTAGATGCGGTTGACGCGGTTTTCGGGAAATGACGCTTCTGCCCTTTGTTGTCTTTAAGTAGAGTGAAGAAGTTGTGTTGGTTTGATGTAATTTTGGTGTGGTAGTGTCGTGGAAATTGTGTTGGCGTTTGGTGTGGTTAAATATCAGAGTTTTGGTTTATCATGTTATTAAAACTGCAGTTATATACAGCTAGCAGAAATTTCGTTCTAGCACCACAGAACAATGGAATGTTGTTGTTTGTGACTGTGACTGTGACTTATCCAGTGGTCAACGCTTAGTTGATTACCACAAATGATATCCCCCAATTTATACGATCAAACTTTAATGCATTGAACTGACCCACATGTTGGACTCTTCTTTAAGGATTCTCACATTTCAACTCTTCTAAGTGATTTTTCTCAATCTTTTAACCAAATTGTAACTTTCCATAATATTTTGCAATGAATGCCCAAACATTAATAAGGCATTGCTTGTGTATAAGTTTACTAGTTTTGAGATTTTTTTTTTTTTTATTCTTTCCATGAGCTCGTCCGAGTATAAGGTATTCATTCATTTCATACTTAATTTTTTATCTAAATAATTATTAGAATTAAATATATTTTTGTTTTAATTTTTAGTGAAAATTAATTTTTTTATAAAATTAACCTTATTATTTGTAAAATTTCCACAAAATCAGTTTTCCAAATGTCTGTACGGAACTGTATAAAAAAATTGAAAAATTATCTTTTTGACAATTTTTTTTTAACAACCTTGACAAAGTTTTTAAAAATAGAATTAAAGTACATTAAATTATTATTTTTTTAATTAAAATAAAGCAAGAAATAATATTTTTTACTTAATCGAGAAAGTTTGTCAATCTATAATAGCTTAAAAAAATTATATCTCATCGTTTAGGATTTAGGGTTTAGTCGTTATCATTGAAAATTGATTATATTCTATTTGACTGATTATAAATATTTTCTAAAATATTTAATGCATTTTAGAAGTTAAATATTTTCGTGCTTGGTTTGAAGATAGATGTTAGCTAGAATTTTGAGGTAGTTAAAGAATTTAAATTGTTATTTTATTAAAATAGTTTTCGAAAAATTATAACTTTTTAAAAAAATTTAACGTATATTAGTGAGAAAAAGGAAACATAAAAAAATGGAAAAGGAGAAAAAAAAAGAGAGAGTAAAAATTAGTAGAAGATGGAGTTATTTGAATTAAGAGAAAAAAAAGTATAAATAAGAGAAAAATAGAATAATGTTTTTTAATAATAATTTTATTCTTTTAATTATGTATTATTTTAATGTAATTTTAATCATTATTATTATTATGAAACAAGTGAATATCAATACAAAATTTACACATAATCATGTAATGTTTAAATAAAACTTGAATGTATTTTTATACAATGTTGAAAACACAATCTGATTCACTTTTTTATTAGTAATCAGTCAGACTAATAAAACATAAAAAATTATTAATTAGAGAAAAAATAAAATTAAAATTAAAATCGGAATTAAACTAATGCTTTATAATTAGATTTGAATAATTTTTATAAAGTCGTAAAAAAGATTAAAATTATTAAGAAAATAATAGTGAAAAACATATGATGTAAATACTTTTTTAATTTTAATTTTATATGATATTAAAAAATAAATTACATAATTCTATAGTTAAAACTATAAATAAATTCATCATTTTCTTACAACGAGTGCGAATATATGGTGAGTAAAATAAAACAAACTATAAAATCATTTAAAAACAAACATATTAGGTGTTAACTGTTAATCAACTTTAAACATTACATCTAAATTTAATGAATAGTTTAATTCAGTTATTTACTTTTGTATGAAACAACCACTTAGGTGGCACAGAGTGGTGAGTATGGAAACTTTGGAATGAAGCCCATTTGGAACCTTAAAATGCAATCTTTGTTTTGTACTTTACTTTTCCTTGCACGTGAATTTCATTGCTTTTTATTCATATTTAAAAAATAATAATATTTTAACTACTAAATTTAAATAATTTATTTTATAATATGGAATGATATTTTCTAAATAATTTTAGACTATTAAAAATGAGAAAATATAAAAGTAAAAAACCACTTAAAAAATATAAAAGATTATAAAAGAAAATTATCAAAATTTAATAATAAAAAATTATTTTCTTATTCAAAATATACTCATATTGTTTTTAATATTTTAAGTTATATAATAAATAAATTAAAATATGAATATCAGTGTATTATAAATGTTAAAAGATAAAAAATAATCTAATAGAGAATTTGTACTCTTGCTCGTGTACTTGTTTGGTTGTCATACATGCACACCCAAAAAAGTTTCCTTTCGGCCATGGAAAAACTCATGCCGCCAATCACAAAGGCGTTTGACCCCTTCTTCCTTTGCATCTTTTTCTTAAAAAATGTTCACCAAACCATTTTTGTTTTGCATCACAATTATGTGTAAATTATTGTTAAATAAATTTTAGTTTTAATGAGATCTAATGCATGTTTATATGTTAAAAAATATTTGTGAATCATTTGCTGTTTATTTAAGAACCAACCCAATAATGTGTTATTTTTGAAATTATTCCTTGTTATAATCGAAATTATTCCTTGTGAATTAGTCTTTACACAAGTGATGAAATTTAAGAGAGAACTTTGACACCTTGATGGCCGGATTGAATCCCTTGCGATTTTTAAGAAAAAAATTTACTTGCAAAAAATTCTCTAATAATCAAGTTAATAGAAAAAATAATATATATATAAATATATATATATATATATATATATATATATATATATTATGACTTATATCTTGAATAATAAATCAAATAAGAAGATATTAATGAAATAATACTTACTGTTATAATGTAATATTTTACTATATACACCAAATATCGCGTATATATTTGATATTCAAACGTAATCATACTGTCAAGACTTGCTACTATGCGGATATCTCACTCAACAAAAGTATACTATGATACTGGGTTTTAGTGGGCCGAATCGCCTGTTGGACCGGACAGACACATTCCTTTTAAAAAGAACCGGACTATTTAATTTTTAACATTTTTTTTAAATTGTTATATGTCTTTAAATTATTTTTGCTTAGATTTTTTTTTCGTAAATTCATACGATGATGTTTCTAAACAAATTAATAATTACTAAATGTAGAATAACATAATTATTCTACATTAGTTGTCGTTGTAAATAATATTTATATATATATATATATATATATAACACTAATTAAATAAATTATAAGTTAAAAATGTATACAAAATTATAAAAGAAATTGCTTTAAAGTATTCATCAAACATTTATATATTTAATTTATAAACTAATCAGATAAATTACTTTAAAATAGACTAATAACTATTTTATTCATATTAATTAATATATTCATGGTATAAACAAGTGTACAGTTTTTATCTGGATTGTCGTTTATAAAATATTATATTTACATGATTATTAATCTTAATTTTGAAATAAAATTAAATGTGATTCCGTTGTTAATCCAACGAAGCCATGTAAAATTACAATACAACTCAAGCTAAACTAGGTTGGTTGAGTTTGATATTTTTTGTTATTGTAAATAACATAATTATCTTATTTTATTTATTTCACTAAAACAAGCATGACATCTTAAATAATTTTCAAACACCCTTAACAGTTAAAATCAGATTGAATTAACGCGTATCATTTTAGTAATTAAACAACATAAAAAAGTTAATGTCAAAATCAATAAAGAGGTTAGGTTACTAGTCTCGCCTGATAGGAGACGTCGTATATTTTAGATTATCAAAGCATAAGAATAGATGAGGAGAGGAGATAACTACAATGACATTAGTAAACTTTTGAGTTATAATTAAATTAACAAATTATTTGTTAAAATGTTATTCTTTGAGAAGAGCTTGTATGGTAAAATAACAATATAAATTATATAAAACATAATTAGTTACCAATTATTTAAAAAAAAGATAATTTGTGTATAATTTAACTTAGGATAAGACGATGTTCTTTTTTATTATACCATATAATACAGTTACATATATTTAATTGTTTTGAAATATTCAATAGACCTCCTTATATAATGGATTATGCATCTTGGTTACTATAGCATTAAACATGTTTATAGTTGGTTCAATGTTGGGCTCATATAACATGTAAATTCACTTGGGCAAGTAAGCATGTAAAACTATATTTAATTTAATTCTTTAAATTTTGTTTATAATAATTAATTGTATCATTTAATTTAATTATTTAAAACTTGTTTATAACATTTGCTTTACATTACATTTGTTTATTTATATTTATATATGAAGAGAATTAATCATGTTCATATTAATTTTTCAATTTTATTTTTTGAATACTTTTTTAAAATTAAAATAATTATTTTATTAATTTTACTGGAATTTCTTTTAGTTTAATTTGACTTTTTTTAAATTTAACAATTTTTTAATTATAAAATTACCAACAAAATAAATAAAAATTAATTATAATCAAAATATAAAAAATATTTATATTTAACTCATGATAATTATTTTTGTTTAATTTATAATAATAATAATACTTTTATTACATTTTATTATAAAAAGTGTTTAACAATATTTTGAGTTTTCAATAAATTTATAAATTTTCAATCGAGTCCTATTAAGTTTTTTTGTCTGTTATATAAAGTGGTGGTAATTACCTTATGTCATATACTTAAATGTCGGTAATACTAAAAGACTCTAAGAGTAATACTAAAACTTTAATGATGAGAATTTCCCTCCAATATTTATTTTACGTTTAAAATACTTTATTGATCTATGTTTTTGTTCAAAAATTTCAATTAGGTCTTAAGATTTCTTTTAGTCTCAATTATGTCCATATTTTTTAAGATGTGTAATAATTAGGTTTATTTCGTCACTGTCAGCTCCTCATTTATTTGTATTTTTTTTTTATTTTTTTGAAAATTATTCATGTCAATATTGTGTCACGTGTTAAGTCAGTGTCTGAATCTCAAATTGGTTCATATATTTGTTATTTTGATTATATTTCAGTCCATTTTTTTTAATTCTCAATTTCACCCTCTCCAAATTGAGACCAAATTTAACTTTTATATAAATTTTATAATGATATTTTTATTAAACATTTTAATAATATTAAGTTTATTTTAATTTTTATTTTATATTAAACTTTACTTATATTTTGTTTAAAAAAAATTTAAATATTTATTTTAACTTGTTACAAAATTGTTTTAAATAATTTATATACAAATGTTAGAGTTGGTTTAAAAGTAACACTTTTATAAATTTAAATATAAAATTTAAAAACAATTTTGTAAAATAAATATATTTAAATTTTTAAAATAAATGGACTGAAATGTAATCAAAATAACAAATATATGAACTAAATTGAGATTTAGACAATGACTTGACACGTGGCACAATATTGAAGTGACACGTGGCATGAATAATTCTAAAAAAAATAAAAAAATTCAAAAAAATGAGGTACTGACACGTGCCACATCTTTAACACCGTTACCACCATACTAACGGAATGAGCCTAATTGTTACGCAATTTAAAAAATATGGACCTAATTGAGACTAAAAAAATCTTAGGATCTAATGGAGTATTTTAATCTTTATTTTATTTTAAAAAACTATATATATATATATATATTTATATATTTATTTTGCATTTAATAATTTAATAATTATTTATTTTGATAATTTTTTATCTTTTAATTTTTTATTTTTAAATAAAATAAAGATTAAAATAGTCCATTAGTACATGCTTTTGTTCAAAAATCTCAATTAGGTCCTAAGATTTTTTTTAGTCTCAATTAGGTCCATATTTTTTAAATTGTGTAACAATTAGGTTCATTCCATTAGTATGGTGGTAACGGTGTTAAAGATGTGCCACATGTCAGCACCTCATTTTTTTGAAATTTTTATTTTTTTTTTTAGAATTTTTCATGCCACGTGTCACTTCAATATTGTGCCACGTGTTAAGTCATTGTCTGAATCTCAATTTGATCCATATATTTGTTATTTTGATTACATTTTAGTCCATTTATTTTAAAATTTTAAATATATTTATTTTACAAAATTGTTTTTAAATTTTATATTTAAATTTATAAAAGTGTTACTTTTAAACTAACTCTAACATTTGTATATAAATTATTTAAACCAATTTTGAAACAAGTTAAAATAAATATTTTAAAAAAATTTAAACAAAATATAAGTAAAGTTTAATGTAAAATAAAAATTAAAATAAACTTAATATTATTAAAATGTTTAATAAAAATATCATTATAAAATTTATATAAAAGTTAAATTTGGTCTCAATTTGTAAAGGGTGAAATTGAGAATTAAAAATAAAGGACTGAAATATAATCAAAATAACAAATATATGAACCAAATTGAGATTCAGACAATGACTTTACACGTGACACAATATTGAAGTGACACGTGGCATGAATAATTCTAAAAAAAAAAAAATGAGGTGCTGATACGTTGCACATCTTTAACACCGTTACCACCATACTAACAGAATGAACCTAATTATTACGCAATTTAAAAAATACGGACCTGATCGAGACTAAAAGAAATTTTAGGACCTAATTGAGATTTTTGAATAAAAGCATGTACTAATGGACTATTTTAATCTTTATTTTATTTTAAAAAACTATATATATATATCATTATTGAGTTAAAATATTTAACAAGGAGTAAAGAGTTACCAATACTAATATTAGATATATAAAATATAGCATCATGGTAAAAAGTCGTTATATGAGATTCATAATAAAAATATTAAACAACGAAATTAACAATATATAATACTGTCTAATGGACTTAATATTAATTTTATAAAAAAGTTTATTATATATCCGTTTTTGGATGAATTAGCCCAGTTACACAAATAAAAAAGAAGTAATATACTAATAAATAATAGACTGCACCAGTACAAGTCAAAAACACAACAGTTGGTGGAAGTGAAGTTAGAGCCAAAACGTCGTCGCAGGTTTACAACGCAGATAAACACAGTCTCTCAAAAACCCTAGTTCTTCTCACACTCTCATCCAAACCCTCTCTCTCACTCTCTCTCCACCAATGGAAACCCCTTCCGAGGCACCATCTGCCGGCACCGGCGAAACCATAAGCAAGAAGTCAGTGCGCCAATCTCTTTTTTCTCAATGCCAAATTCAATTCATAATAACTGTGCCTCAATGGAAATGATTTTTTGTTTGTGCAGTGCGCTGAAACGGGAATTGAAGAACAAACAGAGAGAAGAAGAAAGGAAGCGCAAGGAAGAGGAGAAGGCCAAAAAGGTACATCTCATTTCCATTTCCCCAATGCCATGATCAAGTGAGAACTTCTTTTATACGAAATTTACTTTTTGTATGTTTCAGTAAGATTTTGTGGTATTCCATTTTTTTTTGGAATAATGAATTGGATTTCTTGTCAAAAACTGAGTTTATTTACGATATAATTAATTTGTATGATTTTCTGTAGGCAGCTGAAATGCAGAAGGCAAAGGATAACAAATCTGCACCAGCTGATGACGAGGATATGGACCCAACAGTATAACTTCAATTTTGCGACTGCAGTGGAATATTTAATGGGCTACATTTTCTATTTATTCATTTTGTAATTTTGGGGTGATTTCGTTGCAGCAATATCTTGAAAATAGGTTGAAGTATCTTTCAGCTCAAAAGACAGATGGGAAGAACCCGTATCCTCACAAGTTCTTTGTCACCATGTCTATTGAGGAATACATAAAGGAATATGGAGGTTTAAGCGATGGGCAGCATGCCGAAGATGTCTCTGTTTCTTTGGCTGGTACTCAGCAATTTCTGTGTTGATAGTTTGTGGTTGTTGCTTCTGTTGGTGTATGATGATTCTAATTGTCTTTCTGCATCTCAGGCCGAATCATGCACAAGCGCACCTCTGGTTCTAAGCTTGTCTTTTATGACCTGCATGGTGGCGGCTTCAAGGTCCAGGTTATGGCTGATGCGAGGTACCAAAAATTGTTGTACTGTACTCTTTGCTTTTAGGAATTATAGTTGTGCAATATGATGTATCAAATTAATGCAGATCAACTGTTAGACTTAACATTTAGTGATGTTGTTGAACCAGGTTTATGGCAAGGGTGAACATTTTTTATAATAATTAAGTTGGAGGAATAATCTAAAATAAAATGCATGGCATATAATACCATCGTTTAGTGGTGCAATGCTAGTATTATTAGAGGATTAACATTTAGTGGTAATAATTCTGATATCGAAAATGTAAGAGATTACCTTATAGTGTGGCATTTTCCGGGGTACTCCTTGTTATAATGTAAAGTTCTTGGCTTTCCTTGTTATTTCGGTATTTGATTTTGATGTAATTATTTGTATCTTCTATTTATGAAAATAGCTTTCAGTATTATTTTTTTCACAATGATGCCTTTTTCTCACTGTTGAATCTACATATTCTTTTCTTTTATCCTGTTTAATTTTAGTGGGACGGATGAAATAACTGATATCTCTTCAATGCAGTAAATCAAACTTGGATGAGGTTGAATTTTCTAAATTCCATTCTAATGTGAAGCGTGGTGACATAGTTGGTATTACGGGTTTTCCAGGTTTGTGATGCCATGAATTTCATATAATCTTTTTTACTCTGTATTTAATTCATTTGAGGTCTGTCTCCAATTCTGTAACCTTGACAACACATACATCCAATTATGACTTTTTGAAAATAAGGCTGTTTTGATTGTTTCAATATTATTACTGCTTTTTTCCTCAGGACTAGGGAGTACTGGGAAACATTTTAAGACTAAGAGTTAGTCTTTAAAATTTAGATGTAATTTAGTTGCATAGGTTCATATTTATTAGACTCCTGTGCTTTTAATTCATAGCAGAGGGCTAAATCCTGCTAATCAGACATACATTTTCCATTCTGATTCTCTAGTGTTAGAATGCGTTCTACAGTTCTCCTGTGTTTAATTATCCAGGAAAAAGTAAGAAGGGCGAACTTAGTATTTTCCCCAAGAATTTTGTGGTGCTGTCTCATTGTTTGCATATGATGCCAAGGCAAAAGTCTGCTGCTGCTGCTGTTGATAATGCAAATTTGAAGGTCAGCATGCATATATATATATATATATATAAAATTTTGTATGCTGTTTGATGATCTGATGCAATGATGGTGTTACTTTAATAATTTGCAGAAAAGTCCATGGGTTCCAGGAAATGCTAGGAATCCTGAAACATATATTTTGAAGGATCAGGTATAATTGGCATGGAATGTGTACATTTATATATGCTACCACTGTTTGTAGTCTTTTAAATTGATTTGTATGTGCTCTCATGTTGGAACCGACGTTGGAACAGTGTGGATGCGGTTTTGGTTTTTAGAAGATACTAAAATACGATAGATGGATGTTTGTTATTATTATTCTTGCTTTTCATTTATGCCTTCTTTTTTAAATGTATAGTTAGTGCTATTAGGTGTTTCTTTGATTCGTTTTGATAAATGAGCTATTCAATTTTTTGTTCCATTTCTCCTTTTTATGATTCCCTTCACAAATTAACGTGGTTGCAACTTGCAAGGATACTAGGGCATGAAATTGATTGGTTTTCTTGATATATATGGTAACTTTTTCTTTTCCATTTATTGTTGAATTAAGGTTGAGTTTTAATGTTATCTAAGTCTTTTCTTTTTTCATATGGTTTGAATTAATTTGAAATTGAAATCAAACCAATATTCCTTAGTTTTTTCATTAGTGAGGGTACATCGAATCATATATTTGATTGAATCACTAATTAATTGCAAAGGCCTACATGATTGTAGGTTCCAGCTCCTCTACAGTGACGACTCTCACTTTACAATGTAAATTGAGGCAAACTTAGCCACTAAATATGTATGAGTGGTTCAAATTCTTACACATTATCATATCTTTTTTATTAAACATTATTTCATGATCTTATGTCCCTAGTCCCATTGAAAGTTGACTCACAAATTTGTATTCTGATTTTATTACTGAATTGGTGACTGGATCTTTATAGGAGATTCATCTATTATGATTTAAATAACCTTGTGAATGTGGCTGAGGGTGATGTAGCTCTGCCAAGAAGAGGCAAAAGCATAGGGATTTTATTTCTGAACCTTGCAGCATCCCACATTGCATCAATGAAACAATTTTTAGAAGGGAGACTAAGATTATTAATAAAATTTAATAATGTGTAATAATCTTAACATTCTCATCTTTTCAATGATAATGCTGTCTGAATCTATCATTATTTTCTTTTAAAGTTTGATCAACAATATTTTCTGTTTCACTTGATAAAGATGTCTCCATTACTTTTTGTTTGTGGAAGCTGAACTGAAGAGAAAGAATTTCTTTTGAACTATCTCATTTTTTTCCTCATCTTTCTGTCAATATCCATGTATTGGCTATAATATGTTTTATTGAATGAATTGTTTTCTAGGAAACTAGATATCGGCTTCGCCATTTGGATCTGATGCTTAATCCAGAGGTTCGAGATATATTTAAGACCAGGTCTAAAGTCATTTCTTACATTAGGAGGTTCCTTGATGACCTTGATTTCTTGGAGGTTTGTTCCGTGTCTGCATATTCTGATTCTGGACCCTGAGTTTCTTTACCTCCATTCACCTATTTTGAATCACTTGCAGGTTGAAACACCTATGATGAACATGATTGCTGGTGGAGCTGCTGCGCGTCCATTTGTAACACATCACAATGAACTTAACATGAGGTTATTCATGAGGATTGCCCCTGAACTGTATCTTAAGGAGTTGGTTGTTGGTGGACTGGATCGTGTTTATGAAATTGGTAAACAATTTAGGAATGAGGGCATTGATTTGACTCATAATCCTGAGTTTACTACTTGTGAGTTCTATATGGCTTACAAGGACTACAATGACTTAATGGATATAACAGAGCAAATGTTAAGCGGTAAGATTTATATGGTGTTTTGTCATGGATTTTTTATTCTCATTAGTATTTCTTATGATGTGAAAACATTTAAACAGGTATGGTTAAGGAACTTACCAAAGGCAGCTACAAAATCAAGTATCATGCAAATGGTGTTGACAAGGACCCTATTGAAATTGACTTTACTCCACCTTTTAGGTGTGCAGCGTACATTATCTGGGCATTTTACTTTGTTTTTTTTAATATTGATATTTTTAAATTATTGATTGGCATTTTTAATTGTTACAGAAGGATTGATATGATTGAAGGATTAGAGCAGATAGCCGGACTAAGTATTCCTAAGGATTTGTCGAGTGAGGAAGCTAATCAGTATTTGAAAGATGCATGCTTGAAGTTTGAGATTAAATGTCCCCCTCCAGAGACAACTGCTCGTTTGTTGGATAAAGTAATCTTCTTTCTTGTTTTCCCTTTTTGAAATTTTCTTTTATGTAAAAGATGGTTTACTTTCCTTTTTTTTTTCTCTGAATAGTCATGCTTTTCAATGTTACTTTTCGATACTGTGCTGTTGGTCTGATAAGACAAGCACAATCGTTTGGATGTCGGATGCACAAACATTAATTTAGTGTTGTGGTTCTGAAAATGAAGTATATATGAATGCTAGGGTAGGAGTTAGAGTTAGTCCATAGGCATTCTGGTCTTTGTAACACACCAGCTAGCCTCCCGAAATATAACTGTAATTTCTTGTTAGAGCTCTAAATTTTCTATTCAGTGAATTGTGCATAAATTTGTATAACGCGTCTGCAGGTTTAGTGAAGCTTGGGTACAATTCTGTTCGACTAATACTTTCAGTTTTTATATTGTACCTTGTTATGTAACTATAAACATAATTTCAGTTTTATATTTACACAATTCTGGTTATTTCACTTTATTCATGAATTTTTATTCCTTATTTTTTGCTTCTTTCGAATTATCTGTTTGAAATGTATTTATATTTTTTTCATATTGCAGCTTGTGGGTCACTTTTTGGAAGAAACTTGTGTAAATCCTACATTCATCATAAACCATCCCGAGATAATGAGTCCTTTAGCCAAGTGGCACAGATCAAAACCAGGCCTGACCGAACGTTTTGAATTGTTTGTTAATAAACATGAAGTAAGATAATGACATTGAGTTGTCTATTATTTATTTAAAATAATTTGGAATCATGATTCTGACCGCTGTTACTATTCAGCTTTGCAATGCATATACCGAATTGAATGACCCTGCAGTACAACGACAGAGATTTGCTGAACAACTCAAGGTAATGAAATGTGTTACACCTTTAATATGTGGCATACTCTAGTTGTTGGGCTTTTTTTTTAATGAAAGTATTGTTAGTAATTGTTGTCTGCTTTACTCGTCAGGATCGGCAATCTGGTGATGATGAAGCAATGGCCTTGGATGAAACATTTTGTACGGCTCTGGAATATGGTTTACCACCTACTGGTGGTTGGGGCTTGGGCATTGATCGGTTGACCATGTTACTGACAGATTCACAGAATATTAAGGTTCCTACTCTTTCTCTCTCTGCATGCTATTTTGTTTCACAATTTTCTTACCATGTTCTGTCTTCTTGGTGACAGGAGGTTCTTCTCTTCCCTGCGATGAAACCTCAAGACTGAATCTTCAACCAAATGTGTTTAAATTAGTGGAATCATCATACACAGGTATGTTCTGCTTTAATGTGACTGATAATTTGCGTGACATCTTGCAGCCTTTTAAATACCAAGAAAAGTGCGAGCTTGGTACTGGATAATTTATGGCTACTACTGAAATTGTTAATCGTTGTTATTGATTGAGTATACAACCCCGGTAATGATAGCAGTGTGGAACAACTGTTACATAATGATGGTTGATAGAAAGCATATCATTTCCCAATCCACGCATAATACAAACCTCAAAAAGCTTCAGATATTCATCATCAGAACCCAGAAGCCGTATCTTGTTGACTCAATCATTATTAATTCAAGTTTTAATTAAACAATTAGAAAAATAACTTGGGTTGGGGGGGGGGGACTACAACTAGGTACTAACTGAAGCTGTGAAACGGATGATGACCTCCCTCTTATGCGTCAGATTAAGCTACAAAAGGGGGTGCCATGGTTAGAAAATGGGTGTGCAAGAGAGTGGGCCGGCCTCACCATGAACTCAAAAAAAATCAAGTCATCCTTTTTTTTTTTATTCTGGAAACATGCAATTAGGCGGCTGTTGTGTGCGTAATTTTGAACAAAAAAATGTTTCTGATTGTATGCGAAGGGTGGGAGTAAGGGACACGTTCGGTCTGGCACGAAATTGGGCTACTAAATCTGAAAATTAGTTTCCTTGTAGCATATGCATCACAGGTCATAAGAACAAATAATTCAAACCATGAAACCAGATGTGTGTTTTTGGTGTGGGCAGAGTGAATTTTGTGCGTTCGAGTGAGCACAAAACCTAACATTAATTCAAAAAGAAAGTTTAAACCGATTGCAATCTCTAGAAATGCGCTCCCTTTTGATCATACTTCCTGCCGGTATTGATTAGCGTTGTTGTATGAATTTTCAGTTATCTACCGTTGTTGGTTATAGTTATAACCTTTTTCTTCTCTTTCTCTGTTTCAGGAACATTAGAAAGCAAGATGATTAATATGGGGTCTCAGTTTTGGTTTATGTATTTGATTAATGGAGTTATGACGAACTGTTCATGCCATCGTTTCTCAGTTGTTGATCTATAAGGGCGGTTGGGAGGGGGCATTGATCTATATTTTATGTTTTATGTTTTTAGTACATTTCTCATTAAACCAATATTACTTCTGCTCAATGTAGTGGTGGGTGTTTGGGTTAAAAATTAAGGATAATTAAGTTAACTCTCGTGATCACATTCTTGGGGAGATTTTTTTATTTATTTTTATTTCCTGCTTAAACCTGCAGGTTTGCGAAATGCTCCTTTAATAAAGATGAAAACTAGAAATTATACCGAAGGCTAATCACTAAATTTTGGAGGTCAATTTTTAAATTAATTTTTCTTTTTGTTTAAGATGGGTTATTCGTTTGTCTTAGCTTTTTAGCTTTGAATCGAGTGTCACTAAGGCTTAGGCTAGAGGGAGAAAACCCCACAAAGCCAGCCGATGATCTGTTTAGCAGAAATTTAATCAGACACATGCTTGGTACAGTTTGTTGTTAAATCCCACTGTCATATTATTCAATTTGTTGATATTGTATTTTTTACAAAATATATTTGTTGTATATAGGAAATTATATTGTAGATATTTTATGAAGTACATTTCACTGGAAGAAAGAAAAGTAGCATTTACAGCTACAACTTTTTCCCGTTACTTCGTCTTTCGTTTATTTTTTTCCAAGCAATCACTTCACTTTACAGATAACCTTTTTATTCTTTTCCTTCCTCTTCATCTCAACTATATTTTTCTCTGCTTTATTCCTTTTTATTCCTCCCAGTCTCTTTTTTTTTTTCGAGATCTCAAAGCTTACACAATGTGCAAGCAATGAGATCTATCGCTGAATTGACATAAGAATAAAGGTGAAGCAAAAATGATTAATTTCAAATAAGTAAAATTCATACAACAAAAACAATTCATACGAGTTTTTGTTTTGTTCCTTATAAATGCTTTCTTCAATTTTTGTAAGTATTTTAGTCGTAGGTCTTTTCATAATGCATGCATTTGGACAAGTGATGATTGTTAACATTGTATATAAACTTAAATTAACTATGAAAAGTACGAGAAATTGCTGATAAGATAACTCAATTTTTTCTTCTCTGGCTTGATTTATCATTGAATGAAATACCGTATTGTACATACTTTATATCTTATATAAGAATTAGATTATGCGCATTTATTCTATTCTTATGTACCAATTTGGATTATGGTAGTTAGCTTTCTTGATTTTTTTCTTTTTTATCTTCAAATTTTGTCGTTCCCGATTCTTGTGTTTTCCTTGCTCTGTTGACATCATATAATCATATTCTTTGTTGATTTATATATATTATTGATGAAAGACACTGTGAAGTTGGATATAATAAAATTTGTACGTTAATGTTATTTGTTTAGAATGTTTTGGACCGAGTTTAAGCATGATCCATTCTTAACATATTTTTAAATGTTACAACTGTTTATCGTTATGAATATGTTTGTGAGACAGTAAACTTTGACCAATACCATATGAGATAGTTGGAATGTTTATTTGTTATGATTACCGTGTGAACGGGTTGAATTTGAATGTTTTCAATCCTTAATAAAAGCACTAAGATTTTAGTGACGGGGAGTTTTAATTTTGGTTAGTATCATAATTTAAGAACCAGAATGCTATGAAATTTTGGAAGAAAAATTAAAATATTATTTTCCAGTTTTCTTAGATTATGATATTTGTAAAAAATGTGTGATATATATATCTATTATTATTATTATTATTATTATTATTATTATTATTATTATTATTATTATTATTATTATTATTATTATTATTGAGTGAAGTAACACCAGGGGTAGTTAACTCAGCAAAACAATAAGGATATCACTTTTCATGTATTGCATTTACAATGGTTGTGTTGCCAAAATTTAGGCACCATACTCTCACAAATAGCTTACTAAGACACATGTCTTTTAATTCCAAACCAAACTGAATCAATCAAATTTTTATTTAACTTAAAATACTTTTCCTAATATAATGTGAACTTTTTACTGATTGAATTAAATTTTCTTAACATTCAGTAACCTATTTCGTTTTAAGAAGAAACTTATAAAAAGACATTCACAATCACAATCAATGAATGAACTTTATACTTTTTAAGTATGTATAATAACTAGTAAACTTGTACGGTGTGTATAATAACTTTAATATAATATTAATTTTAGTTACGGTTGGCATCGTTAGGATAGTGTCTATAATAACTTTAATATATTATTAATTTTAGTTACAGTGGGATAATATAATTAAGAACATGTTTTTAAGATATTATCTGTTTTTGGAATGTATATTTTGATTATGATTGTCTTTCAAAGATGCTTGGACGTTAATAAATGTGAGAAATAATAATAATAATAATAATAATAATAATAATAATAATAATAAATATTATTATTACGTGGGAAGAGTGCTTATACTTTTACTTCTTTACAAAAATTTACATCTAATTTATAATTATTTATACGTTATCTTATTGGTTTTAAATTATATAATTACAAAATGATATTTTATTACGGATAAATAGTTTATATTTACCCATTTTATTTTTAATATAATAAAAAATAACAGAAAAATTTTAATTGTGCTATTTAAATTCGTTGATGAGGTAATTAAAAATTTGCTCGCTCTTCGGTCATTCATTGCTATATATGTATATATATTAAAAGAAAAATAAATAACTTTCTCATTTACAAATACAAGTTGCCATTATTAAAAAGTAAAAGCACCTGGTCAGTTATATCAACCAGTTCAAAAATTCAAATTTATACTTATCATGCTAAAATATAAAAAAATGTCGATACTTACTGAAATTATTTATCTTTTTATTATTACACACTATATAATATAGTACAACAAAAAAAGATGGGATGTGATCAGATTATGAGTGTTAAACAGTTTTTTCAATAATGATATACATATATTTTGATTTCATCTATAATTATTATATATTTTATTTTTCTTTATCTATGAATAACTTTTTGTATAATCTATCCTCTATAAATCTATAATTTGTTCTCTTTGAAGTATATATTAGGTATTAATATGTTTTTTGGTATCTATGAATAATTTTTCTTTTCTTGGAAAAAGACAAACAGTGAAATAGATAAACGGAGAACACGTGGTTGCTTTATTCTTGGCTTCCTTCCATCAATCTCCCGACTAAGATAATGAGTTGTCTGTTTCATATTCCTGTTCCTTTCGTGCCACTTCTCATTTCTGGTCCTCACTCATTCCTCTTATGCAACTATGGTCCACTTTTGGATTCGTATCAATTCTCATTTCTCCTTCAAAATTTATCCACACAATGAAAAAAGATATTTATAAACTGTGACTGTATTTAGCTTTATCTATATTTTTTTTCAGAGTTACAAAGATTTGCTTTTCTGATTACCATAATATCTTCAAAAGCATTTAAGAAGCCTTCTTCGTTGGTTCATGGTACACAGATACAGACTCCATTGACTAATTCATAGAGTGTTAAAAGATGGAGGGTGTAGAGCACCGAACAGTGAATGTGAATGGCATAAACATGCACATTGCTGAGATGGGTGAAGGCCCATTGATCCTCTTCATCCATGGATTCCCTGATCTCTGGTTCTCATGGCGCCACCAGATGAAAGCTCTTGCTTCCCTCGGTTACCGCTGCGTGGCGCCGGACCTCCGAGGCTACGGAGACACGGATGTGCCGCCCTCTACCACCGCCTACACCACTCTCCACGTCGTCGGCGATCTCGTCGGTCTTCTGGATGAGGTTGCCGGCGGCGATGAGAAAGTGTTTGTGGTAGGTCATGACTGGGGTGCCATGACTGCTTGGAATCTTTCTCTCTTCCGCCCTGAACGAATCAGAGCTCTGGTCAACTTGAGCGTGGCTTTTACTCCCCGAAACCCTAAGAGAAAGCCTCTTGACACCTTAAGAGCAGTGTATGGAAATGACTACTATATTTGCAGGTTTCAGGTTTGTTTCTTTTCTTGTGTTTTTGGTTTGCTTCTAACTGAGTTTGATGTGCAAGTGCACCAGTAGTTGTGTTCATTATAGTATATCTCTATACCTTAAGCTACGGTTGAAGAGTGGGAATTGAATTCCATGTGATGGGTGTATTGGATATAATTTTTAGGTCTCAAAAGATGGTTTAAGTAGAAGTGAAAAAAAGATGATTTTGTGTTGGGGCAAACCATGGTTTGCAAAGTGGTTTTGTTGCTCAAGTGCATTGTTGCAGGAGACTGGGAATATAGAAGCTGAGTTTGAGCAGATTGGAACTGGAAGAGTGTTGAAGGAGTTCCTGACATACCGCAACCCTGGCCCAATTTATCTACCTCAGGGCAAAGCCTTTGGTCGTTCAATTGATTCTCCCTTAACGTTGCCCTCATGGCTATCTGAAGAAGAATGTGATTACTATGTTAGTAAATATCAGAAGACTGGTTTCACTGGGGGATTGAACTACTACAGAAATTTGGATCTGTATGTCTTTCTTCACCATCAAATGCTACATTTTTTTTTTCAGACCTTGCCTAGGCCTGTTGAATCTTCATATTTCCTCCCTTTAGATGTAACTATACAAATAGGAATTAAATTTAGATCCCTCTATGTGTGGATTAAACTTACAATGCACTACACGTATAAACTTAAATTAAAAATATTACCTCTTCTGGACTGGATTAAAGAAAACCATGATAGAACAAAATGCATAATATATTTGTTCTTTTTTTATCATTTCACAAATTTCAACTGGTAAACTTTGTATACATATATCTATTTAGTTTTGGATATGACCTTGTCATTCATCTAATTTTAGTTCCTTATGATGCTATATTATTTATGATATGATGTGTAGATGGCTGTGTTTTGAAAAAAAAAAATGGCAGTATTAGTATTATGAAATTCAAAAGAAAGAAATTCCATCACATTACTCATGTATATGTTTCTATAATGTATAGTGATGGACGTCTAATTGCAAGAAACAGTTTTATAGTTTATGTTTTTCCTTTTCCTTTAGTAATCAATACTAATATACTTTTATCGGTTCCACTTGCATTTGTAGAAATTGGGAGCTCACAGCACCGTGGGGTGGTGCTAAAGTGAAAGTTCCTGTGAAGTTTATTGTGGGTGATCTTGACCTGACCTACAATTCACCGGGAGCCAAGGATTACATTCATAAAGGTGGGTTGAAGAGAGATGTGCGTCTTCTGGAGGATGTAGTTGTAATTGAAGGGGCAGGTCACTTCCTTCATCAAGAAAGGCCTGATGAGATCACCAAACACATCTACGATTTCATTAAGAAATTCTAATTTCATATGGTCATGTATTCCTTTGTTCTTGGTTTGATTGCATCTTTCTCCTTCCGCCGGTAACTCTTGCTGGGTGTATTCTCATGTATGCTTGTGTTTAAAGAGATCAAAATAAAAGTTAAAAATAGCAGTAGTCAAGAACAAACAATGTTAGTAGAATTTACCAACATCCTTTCTACTCATCCCATTTGAAGACCATTTTTATTTTTAATTCATGGGCTAAGTCACCATTATCCACTGCATAAAACAGCACGTCCATATCATCACAACCAATTTAGTGACAAAAGTCTAAAACAGCACGTCCACCAAGATCTAGAGCACTGATTCGAATACCATAAATAAATTGAAAAAAAAAAGAAAAAAAAAACGACTGCCAAGTGTTTGTAGACTCTGAACTCTGAACTCCAAAGCCCATATAACAACTTTTATTGAGTCCCCCTGTTTCTCTTGCTGTAGAACTGAAGTCGCATCGAGAGTTTATGAAGAATGTATAGGCTTTGCTCTTTTCTCAACATTGAACTGTACGTCCACAAGGCCTGTAATACCGGCAGTAATTTTTTGACCCTCTTTCACTGGTCCAACACCCGGTGGAGTGCCTGCACATCATCAAAATGTCTGTTAACTGAGCAAGGGTCTCATCTATCCTTGAAAGAAAGGGGCTGCAAGTGAGTTGAGCCCTAAGCCCAACTATAAGTTTGGCTCCACTACCAATTTTCTCAGCTCAACTTTAACTTACTCGAGCACTCAAGTTACTCAATAATTAAATATTTCAGTTTCAATAGGCTCAAAATTTGAACTTCACAAAGTCTATATTTGCAATACCATATATGTAGTTGTTGTGTGTGTATAGTATGAAATGTCAATAATTTTAAATAATCGTTGAATAATTAAATGTTACTAAATACATATTATTAAATTAAAATATTATTATTATTATTATTTTAAAAAATGTGTACACGTGCAAACATCAAGCCAACTCAAGAACAATGATCGAATATGTAAAGATCGAAGTTTATAAACATGCCAACATTTTCAACTAGTTAAATTGAACTGCCAGGTCGTAATAACAAGGTTCCCCATCACCATTGTGGCGATTCATTTTTATTTTCTTAAGAGAGCACAAACAGGCTAGACTCACTTTGAGTCTTGCCTATAACCATGACCATAAGACAAATGAAGCAATCCAAACTTACTACAAACACAAATGGCACCCTTTTCCTTGTCATTGATTTTCATTCTAACCAAATACTTTTGCAGAAGGGAGATTTCCCCGTTTCAAGAATAAGACATGCCATAAGTTTCCGGGGAGGCTTATAGACGAACTAAAGGCCTTTGAATCGAGAATGCTCGACTCTATCAGTTGAATCAATCCTCATTGGCCCAAATGATAGGTTAAATGACACAGTGTGCTAATGCAGATAGAGAATTAATGCAACATACCAGTTAGTATAACATCTCCTTCAAACAGTGTCATTACAGAGCTTATATAGCTAATTAGAAATGGGATCTTAAAGATCATGTCCTTGGTTGAGCCCTTTTGTCGAATTTCCTCATCTACCTACATCAAAGCAAGTCCATTTCTCTTCAATTAGTTTGTGTGTCCAATGCATCATTGAAGCAATGCACAATCAATTATATTAGAACCAACCAAATGATAATGAGAGAAGCATAGAATATCTCAAACCTTTAACCATAATTCTATATCGTCAGGGTTTGGCACTGCAGTCTTTGGCAACTGCATAAAAAAATACAGTTGGATATGGCTCATTATCTAAGTAGATGAGCAAAATAATGTTCACAGGCGCACACGTCTCATCCATTACTTGCAGAATTTTAAATTTTACCTTATTAGAATAAAGGGTATAACTGAATTATGGATCTATTGACTACAGTTCTACTTCTGCAAAAAGAAGCTGGTAAAAGTTCTTCTTTTATTGCAAAAGCCCCACATCACCAACTTACCAGCAATACATTTCTACTCCCAGATCTGCACCAGGGTAATACTGGTGAATGTAGTTTAAATATTCTCGAAAAAGTCAAGAATGGATGAAATTTGTATTATCATTCTGAGTAGTTCTTGACTCCTTAACACTATGGAGGACCACGTGAACTCATTTCTCTAACAACAAACTTATAAAATAGTTTCAGCGTAAATAAGCATTGTAGTATGCAATTTCTTACAATTGAACTAATTGGGGTGAAAGTGTCCTGGCCTTTTGCCAAACTCCATGGAAGACCTGCAGACTAAGAACGAACGAGGAAAAGAAAACATTCTCTCATCAGATTATGAAAATACCATGTCTAAATCCTACGTGAAAAACTATTTGAGAAGAAAATATGACCCGTACCAAAAGCAAAAGGGAATCATTTCATATTTTGCTAACATCGCAGCATTTTAACTCCAATTGTTTCACATGATTTTTCTTTATTTTCCGGTACATAGCACAAATAAATTTCAAAAAGCTTGATTGTAGTTAACTTTCAAAATACCTTTGCCGCAGCTTGAAGGTCCCTAGCAGTCATATCCAGAGCCAGTGCATAACCTGATACACCAAAATGTATCCCTCTTTATTTATTATTGTAATAATAGCTTTTTTACTTAGTGAAAGTTTAGGTGAGTTAGCCTCTATGGACTACCCAAGCCAGGGCATGCCACGTGATTCATGAGTGCTTATAAAACTACTAACAGATTACTCACTAAAAATGTCCTTACATCAGTAATTGGGGATGTTTTTTTCCAAAGGAGTTCTAATCCTTGCCAATTCTACCAACTTTCTTTGGTATTATAACAAGAGTTGATTTCTAAGTACCATCTTTTACATTATCAGCCAAGCAAAGAAAGTGACTTCTAAAGTAATATTAGTAAAAAGCAATCAACTCCCCCTATTCATACCAGTTGGATGAGAGTCAAACTTCCATAGTTTTGAATAAACTTTTTATAAGTATTTCTTAAGAAGAAAATTCAAAAAGAAAAACTAGAATAAAATTTTACAAGCTCAAATTAGCATAAGCTTAAGCTGAAATGAAAAAAATGTCTATAAATTAACTCATACTTAAAACTTATTTTAGCTTATGAAAAAACAAATCTAATTTTTCTCTTAAAAAAAGTTGAAAGAAAAGTTTATAAGGTAAGATGAGTAAATACCGGCGACGTAATCCATGGCAGAGGATTCTGACACATCACGCGCTTTCTTGGCGATGACTACGGCGAGTTCAACCTCATGGTGCAGAGAACCCTCGTTGTGTGGAATTTGGATGGTTCCGCCGTTTTTCAAGTAAGACGACGTCGGTTTCAGAAACAACACCGGCTCCTGAGAATCGAAAATACTTGCAATCCGTAATTAGATTATTATGAAACATTGGAAAGAGGATTTGTGTATGAGAGAAGGTACCTTGGGAACGGCGTTGCCAAGCTCTTTGGCGTGGGCAGCGTAGTTTCTGCCGACAGCGACGATCTTGGTGCTCAATTCCAGAAGCTTCTGACTAGCTGCCGCTGCCATTTCACTCCCTTCTCGCTCTATCCAAACTCCTCTTCTTCTTTTGGCTTCTCTGCTTTCTGTTCTTCAGCGATCTCAATTACTACTCATTTCAAACCCAAGTAATTTAAGGAACTATTTATTTATTTTTTGTTGTTTAAGAAAATGATTTTAGCACATGTATTTAAGTTCAAACCTATTATTGTTATATTTATGAATTTATTTTTCTAACTTTAGAAAATACTATAAATTTTTAGAGAGGATAAACTATACTCGTCATATTTAAAGTTTAAATACTAAATTAATCAATGTACATATTTTGTAAAATTATTTTAATTCATAGTTCTAAATATATATATATATATATAATCAAATTTTAATAATTTTTTATTAATAATTTTATTTTGATGATTGTTTAAAATAAATAAATAAAATTTATTAATAATTATTAAAAAATGTTCACGATTAAATACCATATTACAATACAAGTTTTATGAGCAAACGGTTTGTTAGTAGCATAAGTATTTAAGTAGTATACATTACGAAATTAATATGCACTTTTTTTTTCAGCCCTGTTTGGGTACCACATTAAATTCTTTTCTCCTTTTTCTGTGTTATAATTTTCCAATTCATCATTTAGGTGAGGATGTCATAAGGGTGGATTCTGATGGTGCAAGACGATCAATTATGTAATATAACTATTAAGTAAGACATGTAAAGCATTAATTTTTCACCTACTACTCTTACCCCCACACCTTCCCGTACACTTACTCTAATCAACTAACACAATATGGTTGGCTTGGGTCGCACCATCTGTGTTGATCCGGAACCCGGTTCGGTCCCTTTTAGTCATCGTTTTGGTCTTGTCCATTTTGATTATTGACTCGATTTGGTTTGTTTTAAACGTTAGTTTGGGACGTCATGAGTTCGGACTGGACCGTCTTGACCGTGGGTCAAGGTCGGCCCTCCCAGTGGTCGGCCTAGGTCGGTTTGTCTTGATGGTGAGTCCAAGTTGCCTCGTCTTGATAGTGAACACAGGTCGGTCCGTCTCGACCGTAGACCCAGGTCAACCCAGATCAACCAGTATCGAATTTGGGTCCGGTCACCCATCTCGATCATGGGCCAAATACAATTTGTCTTCCAGTATCGACTTTCGATCCATGTCAGCCTGAGACGGTTTGATTTCATCTTTGACTCAAACTTAAAATATTTCTTTTAAGAATTAGTTAAAATATTTTAGTGGACTAAACTCACCTTAATCTGGGTCCTAACCCACTTGAGATGTGACTTTGGGGACTAGGATTTTTTTGGCCCCTTCATTTTGGAACCCTCACCCCCACCCGTCCACCCAGAAAAGGGACTTAGCAAGGAGTGGATTAAGACAGGCCCATGGGCTATATCCAAATTGACATCTCTTTTAAAATAATTAGAAACCTACCTAATATTGTAACAACCCAATTCTCGTAAGGTCTTTGTATATTAAAAATTGCAGATGAATTAACTCATACTACATTTCTTAAAGCTAGACCATATTGTGTTTCAAAATACATTCAAAATAAACTCATAAGTACTTCAAAAAATAAAATAGGAACTTAATATAATTTTAAAAACAAAAATGGATTATCTAATATATTCCCACATTAGTCCTTAAGTTTCTCATTTCAGTTCTTGTGCTACTGTCACGCTCAACTTTTAACACTGCTCCTATATATAAAAATATATCATCACTACATATATATTATGTACTAAACTTTTCTCTTTAAGAAGCTCTCATTTTTTTTTCGGCAACTTTCAATCAAAATAATCATACCATCAATTAATATCTTTTCAAAATAAAACTTTAGATTATTAAAGAACGAAAAATAATTTTTCTTACTTAATAAAGTTTATCTAACTCTGCTCTCCTCACCTGAACTACATCACACGTGAAAAATCACTATCTACAAAATCAAAGGTTCAATCAATGATTAAGAAAAAATTTTCAGGATTATAAATAGATAGGGGTTCATTAGGAAAGAAAGAGTCAAGAGGAATTTGAATATGAATTTTCATGCAAGGAAAAACATATTACTCATAAAGAATGGATAGAATTTTTAAACTCACCATAAAAAAAGTCGACTTAGAATTTTAATAGACTTCTTAGCATAAATTACTCCGGTATTTATTTTTCAAAAAGAATGGAAGATGATTCAAAATCCTGGAAAAGAAAAGAAGATTTTTGGAAAAATACAAGTTTATAGAGAAAAAAAGAATTTTCCGAAAAAAAAAGAATTTGTTGGATCTCACAAATATCCACAATTTAACCTATATTTATTTTTACTATACTAGTTTGAACACTGAGATGACTACTTTTGCAACATAGGTCGACGTGTAAAGAAGAGAGACAAACAATAATTCATTTGTTTCTTAGTTGTGAGAAGTGAAAATACATATAAAGTTTAAATTGCACCAGAAAGCAGTTTATTAACATATTGTTCATTACATATCGCGTTTCTTACGGTTCATAGATGTAGTATCTGCAGTTGAGATACGCAAAAAGCTTTATTCTTTTTGCATTATTCTCCAAAACAGATTTTTTTTTTTCGAAAGAAGTAGCGATGGCTACAACCTCTCAAACCAAACTCGGATAGGCGAGGTTTATCACCATAATTGCGACAAAAATTATTTATATCTTCATTTTGTCCTATTTTAAATGCTTTCTCTGGTTCTACTTCTCATTGTAAACAATACAGCGATCAACCATGTAACAATTTTCCGTAACTGTTCATTCATGTGAGATGAAATTTTATCTCAAATACAGAGTGAGGAGCTCGGGATTTTCAATTAGTTGCTTCCACTCGTTGCAAAATCTTGCAACGGTTGCTCCGTCCAAGACTCTGTGATCTGCACCAATATTAACCTGCAAGCAGAAAAACAAATAAGGAATTGCTGTTCATTTCATCTTCTAACCCGTGCAAAAATCATTACAAATAATAGCATTTACTTACGAAAATATACGTTACCTAATTGAAAAAAAAAATGAATTCACAGTTCAAATCTGTGTTTACTTTGTCAATCAAACAATGAACTACTCTGTTCAATGCAAATTCAACTTCTATACAATAGAACTACAAACGCTGAATTTGCAGTAAAAGTGGACTTAAAACTAATTAGCTATTAAACCCTTTTTAACAGCTAACTTAGGGTATTCTCTATAATCGCATTTTTTATTTCTCTTCAGCAACATGACAAACTAAACAGTCGTATATAAAGTGGAACGCTACAAACACACAAAAAAAGTCGGAGATTATCGTAGTTCTCTCTATAATGCAAAATGCAAGACTTACAGTCACGAGTGATGCAGGATACACATTTCCATTATCAGCGAACCGTGGAACTTTCTGAATTTTACCAATGGCAATAATGGAGACTTCAGGCAGATTAACAAGTGGGGAACCAAACTTTCCACCAATTGCTCCAATGTTGCTTAAAGTAATAGTACCACCACATATATCCTCAGAAGTTAACTTGTTATTTGAAGCCAATTGTTGTAACCTTGCCAGCTCTTTGGTTATCTACATAAAACTCATATACATGGAAAAATAGATTTATAAGAACACGCACAAGAATGTCTTACTAGATGTGAGACATTTGATTATAATTATCACATGCACTAGACATCATATAAACATGCTCTGGGACGCTATCCAAACAGATCTTCACTAAAGGAAACAACAACAATGACCTGGCCTTATATCCAAATCTGAAATTATTATTAAAACTAAAGGAGTCTGAGAAAATAGTCTCTTCATTTCTTATAAGGAGAAGCAGCTTTCAATTAAGCTCAAGCCAGAAACTTAGATCAAGAATAAAATTATATTTCATTCAAAAATCATGAACATTTTTTCTTCACGGCCTGTAAGTAAACAGCAAGCATGGACATGCACTTCAGCCAAAACAAGAATGGCTGAATAAAGAAAAAATAGATAAAACCATAGCCAAGCCTTTTGTAAACTAACCTCAAGTATGGAAAGAGACTGAACATTTTTTATGTTTGGCACAACTAGACCATGTTGTGTCGCCATGGCAATTCCAACATTGTGTGAACCTACAGTAAATAAACCTCAGTGTCAACTTTATCACGGAAGCTACTGCCTCAAATAAATCATTAAATTGACAGCCACCAGATATCAGTCAACACAACCTGGAAAAAGGTTTAATACCACGTACTCACAGGTGCTGTGAAACAATATTTAAAAATATTATCAAGTAAACTATGAAAACATTTTATCCTTGAAACTCCCTCAAGCAAAATGATCACTGTTTTAAACTCTTAGATACAGTATACAAGGTAAAACTTCTCAAACACTAGCACCATGTGCCAGAAACCAATATCCATAAAAACTTGATGGATCATTTGAAGATTACTTTGAACACGTAGAAGCGGGTCCTATAAAACAAAAGAGACAATTGGCTAATGAAGGGAACCTCTTTGACCTGACCATATTTTTTCAATTTCTAAATAATTGTAGCTTGTTCCTTGAACTTGTACCTTTTAACTAAAGAAAAAGACATTATGTTCACTAAAAAATAACTAAACATAAACAAGCTACAAAGGAAGCAAAAATATATGAATCGTTCATCAGATTATGTCTGAGAAACAAACCTTTGAGAACGACCTCCACTGCATCCTCTTTGAAGCAACTGTTCATAAAGGGGTACTTACTGAGGGCCATTGATAGTGATTTGATTAATATTGGAAGGAAAGTGTACTTAATGTCTGGATAAGGATTATTTTTCTGAAAAGATATTTTAAGCTCCACTAGAGCATCACAATTTATCTCATCCACATAATGAAAATGTGGGACTTTAGCAGCCAGAGACATTGACTTTACCATTGCTCTTTGGAATCCTCTACAAAAAGAAAAGAAAAGGTCATTATTAACTTATCTAAGGATATCTTATTTCTAATTGAGTTATAGAACTGAGTAAAGGAAAACACTTTCATGCTAATGCAATACTGAGATCCACAGATACACAACTTCCCACGAATTGACATAAATTGTTTGTGCAAAAAACTTTGACAGATTGACCTCCACCACCATCTCACAAGAGAAAAGAAAAAAAGGAAAGGATTTAAATTGTGCTCGCTTCCAGCTTTACCTAAATGGGACTGTCCTGTCCTCAGATGGACTACAAGATTTAGTTGCGATATTGTAATTGTATCCTTCAGCTCCCTGAAGCTGTTCTACAGAATCGGTATGCAAGAGTGCAGATGGATCTTTAATGATTCCTTTGCTGACAGCAAAATTTAGCACATCTTCTTTTAATACCCTTCCATCTTTTCCAGTTCCACAAACTTCAGTTATATCTATACCATGTTGCTTAGCCAGACTTCTTACAGCAGGTGTTGATAGAATTCCAGTCTGTCTTCCTTTACCAGGATCAGAATCTATCAATTTGGCATTGTCTGAATCGTCAACTACTGTAGTAAACACTGGTACATTAACTGATGTCTTATCAGAATCAGGTGACTTCGCATTTACTGAATCACCAAGAGTGACAGACGGAGATGCTGAATCATCAACTAAAATCTTTAGTAGAGTTTCTCCAACCTGAAATTTTATCCAACAGAATTCAAATGCTCAAATATATTTGTTGCCCCATATAAAATTAAATGTAAAATTTAGATCAGCAATACACTGCTATCTTCTCCTCAGTTATTATGCCGCTTCAAAGAACCACCCCATTAAAAAAAATTGGCAGCTCCCTTTTGTATTTGCAACATAAATTGCAACACCATACCATCTCTATGTGTCATCTCTAGTATAACCACAAAGAGACAGCATGGGAAATTAAACAGTTAAGGGATGGTTTGACCCTGGAGTCAGCTTCCAAGGGTATTTTTCTCATCTAGTATCCTACGGAATCTTAAGAGAATGTATACCAGAGACACATTTCCAAAACATTGCATATCAAATAATTTCGCTTTGAACAATCTTTTGAAAAAGCATATGTCAGTATCTCTGGATGAGTTCTAGCATGAATCTAGAAGGTACACCCACAAATGCCTCCTACATTGTAAAAAACAAAGCTTCTATTTCTTCCATGCACACCTTTGTTATTCTCTCAACCTATATTCTCTTTCTCTCATCGACCATCTCACTCCAAACTCTCCAGGAAAATAGGGCACTTCTCTTTTTTCCTTTCCACCCAGTTCATCGGCTCAGTTCCTTCCAATTCTCTCACACCTTGTTGCTTCTAGGCGGCGTGAAAATCTTGAGGGAGAGGAAATAGAAAGAAAACACAAAAAAGGATAAATAAAAAAAGAGGTAAGCACATTAAATTTTCAATGCAAAAGTGAAGAGATTTATACAAAAAACTACACGGTGGATTATGTCTCAATTATGTCAGAATTATTTTACTAATATTCACGAGTTGACTATATTGCTAATATTTTATTAATATTTATGTTTTTCTTTAATATTTCATTTAATCCGCTCAACCTTTTTCTTTTCACTTTCTTTTTCCACTTTCTCATTTTTCATCACCTGATCCAAACAAAAACTCGAACATGACTAAATTAAAAAATCTACTCACAACAAATACTTTTCCTGGTCAGGTCCTTAATAATAATAGTAAATTTCATCGCTTAATAATTACTAATATACAGGGAAACTTTTCCTACTTTTTGGGGCCATGGACAACTATCTGAAATTCCAAACCACCAATGTAGCACTACCTCTTCTTTCACCAATTTACTCTAACAAACAATTTATAGATCCCGAAACATAATCTTGGTTCAACTATATCCAACAGAATGAGATTTAATAACTAACCTTCACAATATCACCAGGACCGCAGAGAATATTGGAAACTTTTCCTTTGTAGCGACTCGTAATTTCAATGGTAGCTTTATCACTTTGAACTTCACAGAGCGGTTGAAAGTCTTCAACATAATCCCCCTACCAATACGAACCAACAGATAATTCAGAAAGGTCAATTCAGTACATGCTATGTTTTTTCCTTCTTGACACGGATCTAAGTGAAGGTACGAAACAAGTAATGACGAATTCACTGACCTCCTGGACATACCATTTGAGAAGCTCACATTCTGCAATACCTTCGCCGGTTTGCGCCAGCGGCACGTCCACTAGCTTGCTCGCGGGAAGGTCTAGGGCGGGTTGAGTACAGAACAAACACCTGTTCACACGTGGAAAATAGAACTACAAATGCAGAATTAAAAGCAATGAATCAGTAATTTGTTAGTAAGAAGAGATGAATCGAATTGGAAAGGGGAGAGAACTAACAGAGACGTGTGAAGAAGGAGCATTAGGTTTGAGGAAGCGAGAAGGGAGCGTAGGGGAAGAAGATGATGAAGAGTGAGAAGAAGCGGAGGCTGAAAAGAAGGTTCTGGAAGAGATGAAGGCCCTCTTCTGCCATATCCGGCTTCTGATCATGTTGCGTGGAAGGATTGCGATGGAGAGAAATGAAGAGAAACGTTTGGAATTGGAAGTGGAAATGGGACAAAGATGGGAAGAGAATTGATGATTTGAAGTGGCCGTGTTTCCATTGCATGCTGACAAGTTTCTGATGCCAGAGAATGGGATCGATGATGTGGATGGATATGGACAAATTATTATATTCAGATAATGTTTCAAATGTTAAAAACATTTCTTATTATCTAACACCAATATATATATAAATAAATAAAATACTAATAAATTAAGACAAATCGAGCAAAAAAAATTTAAATATTAGTTTTTATTAAGTGTTGGAAAGATATTGGATATGTAGAGCATGGTTGTATATTTATAATTCTCTAATATTTTAACAATTTGAATTTGATTTAGTTAGAGACAGAAGTACGTGGCCATTGGGCTCTGTGTCCTTTTTTTTGTTTTTCAAAATGTATAAACATATATAAGGAAAAATGATTAAATAAAAATAATATTATTTTTATAAAACATTTTTTATTAATTTTATTGTTAAAAATATTATATTCTAATTTTTGGATAAATGAATTCTCTCTTTCATACTATATATTACAAAAATAATCATGTTCAATAATTTTTTATTCTTCATTATTGCTAATTTATATTTTCTGAATAACTTTATTTACAAAATTTTATTAACGATTCTTAAATATTTACTTGAGATAAATTATTTAAGAATAAAATGTCATTTATTACTTTTAATAATTGCGATAGGGTAAATTATAAATATTATGTAAAGGAGCCAAAAAAATCACTAATTTTTATTTTCTTTTAATTTCTTATAATTATTTTTTTAATAAATATATTTTTATCTTTCAACTACGTGTGAAAATTAAAATTAGATCTCTTCAAAATTTTATAATTTGGTAGATTTGATATTTTTAACAAAAATTTATTAAGTTTGTTAAATTTTTTTTTTAACATTTAAAATGTATTTAATTAAAATGATTAAATTTACATACTTCTAAAATTTTGATTAATTTAGTTATCTATTTTAGAATTATGTAACAATTCAACCATATTTAATCCTAATCTACACAATTTTAAAATTTCAAAAAATGTCTAATTTTAATTTTCATGAAAAGTTTAATGTGTATCTGACCCTATATCTAAACACATGACATGTTGTTACGTAAACCATAAAAAAAGTTAAATATCAAGTTAATTAAAATAAACTTGTTTAATTATTTCGAATTAATAATTATTGTTGTAACACAAATCTGAACACATATTTTTCTTTAGTCAACAGAAGGTTTTTTCTAAATTATTTGTCGGTACCATTACTAGGTAAAATAAACATCCAATTCAAATTTTAAGATGTTGTTTGAGAGAGATCTATCTAAAAAGAAAATAAGTTATTTTTCTATCACATTCTCACTTAAGTTAAAACATTATTTAGTGAGAACAAGTCGATTAAGCAATAATTTGTTATTTGAACAATAAAATAATGAAAACAAAGATCAAATTCTTTACCATTTTTTTCTTAGACCATAAGAGGAAATATATTAAAAATTTGTATACTGCAACTCATATTTTCAAAACTCACAACAAATCTATTATTTAATAAGTTCAAAACTCGATTCCAAAATTTTGAATTGAAAATGCATTTCAATTATAATCTTAATTATAATTATTCTACCAAGTTTCAAAAGCCAACAACACTCCAAAGTTTTACAAAATTGTCATCAAAATCTTAAATTTACATTTCCTTTAACTTAACCATCTTACTTTAAATTTAACACAACTCTAAATGTAGATTTATGTAAGTTAGATCTTAGTTATGCGTGGCATATCAATGTTTAATGAACAAGCAATAGTACTTGGGAAGTATTAACTTTCTAACAAGATTGGAAATATTGTATATTAGAATTAAGGTCGTGTTTAAAATTGATTCGCAATGGTTCAACAAAATATATGTTTTTAACTTCAAATAATACATGCCTAAAAAAATATAAATAAAATAAATAAACAGCTTCGAAAACTGATCGGAAATGATAATTGTAAACTTCAAATGTAAAAAAATAAAATTAAAAAAAATATAATATAAAAAACCCTACAATGGATTGAGTTATAAGTATAATATTTAAATATTATATATGAGAAATCACACGTTAATAATAATAGTTATAATATAACTGAAATAATTTGTATAAATTTGGATAGCAACTTATCACTAATGTTAATTTCACTATATTTTACACACAAAACGTCTAATTATAAATTTAAGAGCATAAAATTGTATAAAAAACTATACCCGAATTTATATGGTTAGTCTTTTATAAAAATAACTCACAAATATATAACGTACATAAATTATATAAAACAAGAGGAGTAACTTATTATGCTCAATAATAAAATAAACCATTATAAAAATATTCAAATAATGGTTTAACTCATCCCAAAATACTCAATGCACCATTAATATCAAGTATTTAGACAGTAATATCGACTGTTAGAGGTATCTGGTTGTAATGATCAAACATTGATAATAAAGCACGTCCAACAACAAATTAATCTTTGGATTAATTTATTATCAACAAATTAAATCCCTATAATTATCACATGTTTATCATCACAAGTGTATATGCAACATACAAATATTACTCTACCTTTGGGCCGATCAATACTCGCATGAACCTACATAAACACCAACATTTAACATTTTTCACGAACTATCTACTCAAGAGAGGTCACTTTGGTGACTTCTTGATTCAATTAATTCATTTAAAATATTAAACAAAACCCAAATTTGATTATATATTTATTCCAAAACCAAATATATTTATTTTATATATTAAACAACCAAAAAATATATAAAATAAATAAAATTATTTATATTCTAAAATATAAATCCTTATGTTCAAATGTCTTGAACCCAAAATTCAAAATTAATTAAAATAATTTACTTCAATTAGGGTTTTAAGCAACCCTAGGATTCTCAATTTGGTATTTTTCTCCCAAAAAAAAAAACAAAATTGGGATTAAGGGTTTCAGAATTAAGGATTTAGGGTTCTGAATAGAAATAATTAAATTAAACAAAGACAAACATGAAGTATGGGTGGGTCTGATATCTTCATGTACATAATTACACTTTTACGCACATAAACGCACATTCATATACATAAACATAATATAAATCATAATATTGATTTTAATAATCAATCATAAACTCATAAGCAATATCTCATACCCATATACTGATAATCATGTTGTAAATAGTAAACGAAAGCATTTGGCCATAAAGATAATATTAGAGCACTCCTATATGCGCAGTAATCTTCCTCCTGTAGAGTACCTTGATTTCCATTTGGTTTTCTCTCTGAATGGGGATAGAGGGGAAAGGAACAGGAAAAGTATGTTATGACTCTGTGTATATGTTCTCAGAAGGGACCACGACCATTTATAAACTGAATTACTTAAGTTTTAGTATTTCTAATTTGGCCCTTCAAATTAGAAATTACTAACTGGTCTCTACACAATATTTATTTTCATGACATATGTCTTTAGCCAAATCTTTAATTTAGTCAAATCACTTCATTATCTGGTCTTATAAATAATGACCCTAACACATTTAATTATGTGTCATATATATGCATGACCCAAAATTACTAACATAACATAATAATGTATTAAACTTTGATCATAAGAAGAAATAGTGATATTATATTTTAATTTATTAAAAATATTATCTACCATATCACTTAAATTACTCCCAGATTTTACTCACAATTTTACTCATTCTTCTGCCTCTAAATCTGTTAAAGAAAATAAAAATTCATTCAGTGAAATTTATTCACTTTCTTTCAAATTCATCATCTCAGGATATATTAAGACAATAAGTTTTCAATGTTAAAATTAAAGTCACGAAATAAGTGTTGAAAAATAAGTTTTATCGAACTCCAAAAATCTCTTATAAGTATGAAGTAATAACAACGACAAAACTTAAAAGTTAAATTCTGATTACGGAAAATATCATTTTCCTTGATTATATTTAAGACAGGTAAACTTAAAAAACATGGTTTTACCTGATACAAAACAAAGAGCATAGGATTTTACTCTTGACACAATTATAATACCTTTTTTTAGCTCCCCTTATATTGGAATTACGAAAGTGACTTTTTCAGAGTCCTTGTATATATATTTTAAATTATCTGGAATGTATCAGACATTTTTTGAATTATAAATTTTGTAAACATTAAAAAATTATCGATTCTGAAATAAGAAATTTGAAATGCTTAATCTACAATGAATTTTGAACTATTTCAAATTCACCATTTTGGAAAATCGCATATAAAATTCATCAATACAAAATGAAATTATAGAAATAGTTTAAAATTTATTCTGAAATGTTCTTTCCAATAAACTTCAATTCTACTTTTTTTTTATAAATCTTTCTGGATTATATATTTCTTACTCTCCAAAAAGTTATCGAATGAGATTGTAAAATGAGTAGTTATGTAGGTAGGTAGATGTGTGCATTTTTTCTTTCATTATGATTTCGTACAAATATGTGACGTGGTGTTAGATCTAAGGAAATAAAAGCCCGCTGACCCTGCTGAGAAATTCAAAGCAAATTTAGATTAATAAAGTTGATAAAATTGATGAATCTTTGAACGAATAATTTAATAGTGTTAAGATATTTATATTTATATATAAATTTTTTTAAGTGTGAAATATATAAAATATATTAAAATATTTAAATTATACATTAATTTATATAATAATAGATTATATAAAATTACAATTTTTATAATTTTTTGTTAAGAGTTGTGTCAATCATTTATGTGTTGTAGGTTGAGCTCATATTTTATTGGTGTCTTATGTTCTCAGTGATACTCTCTTGAAAGACCCAACAGTGGTATCAGAATTTGATACATGTGATGATCGGCTTACACGAGACCCTGTATCGAAAATCTTTCTGACAGTAGATCAGATAAGCGTGTCCTGTTAAGAAAAATGACAGTATGAAGAAGGGGTACTCGTTAGTTTAAGAAATAAGTACCAATATGAAGGGACATACTTGAAGAGGAGTCTGTTAGAATTCAAGTGTACCTACTAACTCTCACAAGTAAAAGTGAGAAAGTTGAACACCATTCTAATGTACCATCATAAGATTTTGGTGTTATATCTTCCAAGGAGCAAAATAATTATTAAAATTAGTTATTTGATTTTTTTTACACACTTACGCTGTGTTCGGTTGTTAGGATAAATTTGAGAGAGTATGTGAAGATGAATTTGTGTGGATTTAAGGGGATGAATATGTGTTTTTTTTAGTAGATTTGGAGGATAAAGTGAGTGGATTTGAAGATAAATTTGATGAAAGTTAGTGAGTGATTTGATTGATATAATAGATTAAAAAAATTATAATAGATAAAATTTTAAATTTACCAAAATACCCTTTATAATAAAAGTTTAATAAAATTACAAGTAAACAAATTAAAAAGTTAAAATTTAAGAATATTTTAATTATATTTTTATATATTAATTATTATATATATATATATATAAATAAATAATAATAATAATTAAATATATTATTAGTTTATTATAATTATTATTAATTATTATATACCTTTATTAATTAATAACAATAATCATTTTATATAAATATTATTAATTATTATATTTTTAATAATATTTTAATTATTAATATTTATTATATATATTATTAATTATATATATATATATAATTTAATAAATATATATATATATATAATATATTTTAATAATAAATCATACCTAAATTATAATTTAATAATAATATATTTTATAATTATAAATATTTAAAATGTGAAAAGAAAATTTTGAAGATGATTAAAATCGTAAAATTATTTGATATCTTTACAAATCTTCACATTTTGGAAGGATGAAAGTTTTGTATAATCTCGCAGATACGTCTGCGTATATATTCTTCGATCTTTAAAGAGGAATGCAAAAGTTTGATGAATTCATTCGTACAAATCAGTTGATTTGTAAAATTTTCACAAACGAACACTACCTTAGTATATTTATTTAATTTATTTGAAACTAATATAAAAGTTTCTCAAAAAAGGAATTAATTGAGTACGAACTCGTAAATCGAATAATTTGTCTAAATTAGTTCAGAGTCAAAATAATTTGTATTTGACTAATAGATTATATATAAATATATATAATTATTTAATATTTGATTTAAATATAATAATAATTACATCAATTTTTTAACAAATTAAAATAAAAAATAAAGAAAAAATGACGCGTGCGTACTAAGATTAATTAAAGATATAGATTAAAATATTAAACTCAGTTATATTTTGATAGGTTAGATTGACTCTAAATCTGATTCGACCTAAGTAAATTTTGGACCAACGTATTATTGTATCTCATTATAAACAAGAAAAATTTGAGAAAAAAAAATTAAAGTTGCATCTCAAGTCACTGTAATATAAAGGTTCATAAAGAAATTATGCAGGTGCAAAAAGTGTAAAATATTGATCTGGGCTTTGGCCCACTACGGTTACCCAAATTCTACCAGACAATGATTAGACTGTTCATATTACAAAAGAACATAAACTCCCTTGCTTCACATCTTAAAGAATAATTTTTGAACGAGTGGAAAAGATAAATATTATTACGGTGTTATATATTTTTAATATGTTAAAATTTTAAAAATATATTGTAAATGAATAAATATAAATATTGATAAAAATATTGAATTATCAATTTATTATTCAATTTTTTAAAGTCTTTGCTAATTGTGTGAACTTGTTAAAATTTTTCAATTTGTTAAAAATTAAAAACTTTATCACAAGTTTTTATTTTTATTTTTAACAAAAAAGTGAGTTGTCATGTGAACTAGAATTTATTCTAAACGAGTCAAATTTTTTAATTCACTTTTTTAATGTAAATGGGATCAAATGCGAGGCGGACATAAATGAATTGGACTATGATCCTTTGACAAATTTTTTTTTAACAAAGTTTGACAAATTTTATTTTTTAACATATATGAAATATTTTTTTTTTAAGTCATATCAAATTTTTATTTCATCCATTAAAATATTGTCACGTGTACTTTATTAAAAGTTTGTCAGTAAAATTTTTTCAAAACATAATTTTCCAAACGGACTGGACTTACCTGATTGCTACCCATCACTTGTATTGTTGGAAACTAAATTTGTCGTTAAAGTGAAAGTTTTCCTAATACCGGTGGCCGATTTGTTAGACAATATTTCAGTTGATAGAAACTACCATTTTGAATTAAAGATCACTTGTGTATTAAAACAGGAAGCAGGAAACAAGATTTCGAAATTTTGTTCTTACAGACATAGTAAAAATTAACAACTAAACAACACACCAAATCTCTGATCCAGATTGAAGTATCTTTTCTTGAATTGCTAACTAACGGTTAAACAGTAAGCACGCATCATTATTTTTAGCAAGGTTCTATTTAGATTTGTTGACTAGCTCAGTGTCAGCACTGATATTGTTTTTCCACAAACTTCCAACACTTGCCAAAAGAAAAGGCTTAGACCACAGTAGATATAAATAATTGAAATCGAGAGAAAAACATTATGTGTTTGGATTTTTTTTTTATCGTAATTGTTAATTGTTAGTTTATGGTAACGAGAGAGTTTAACTTACAACATTTTCCACCTTCCATTTTAAATCCTACATTATTTTTCCAACTTATTAGTAGGAGCGAAACTTTATAGTGACAGGGGAGTCACGCTTCTCCCAAAATTTTTAGAATTTTTTTAATATATATTGATATATTTTTTAAATTATAATTATATATTATTTATATTAAATTTATATTATGAAAAATAATAATAAAAAAAATAAAAAATTTAATGAAAACATTAATTTATAAAAGAGATTATTAGGATTTTGTTTTTGTTATAAGATCTTTCTACCATGTAAGTTATTATAAAAGTGTATGAGGAGAAAAAAAATAGAAAGAGATATATTGAAAAACAGAAGTTGGAAAATACATATATTGAGATTGAAATATACATTTGCATGATCTCTCACATATCAAGGTATCTTACAATGATTTATGTATGTTAGATTTATGATTCTTTTTAGGATTTTTATCCTAAATCAGTATAAACCCTAATTATGATTTTAGGGATTCTTTTATGAAATTGGAATTTATAATTTTTTCCAAATTAGTATAACCCTTAATTATGAAATTTAGGGATTTTGTGTTTTCTTGCCAATGGTAAATTTTTTAAAGTTTTAAATTTATATTGTATTGCTTATTTAATTAAGGTGCTATGAGTTTTCTAATGTTTTGCAATGTGATAATTGTAATTTGTGAATATAAATTTTATCTTTTTCTAAATATGTGAAAGGTGATAAATTTATATTAGAAAGATTATGATAAAGAGTAAAAGAATTGATTCTTTTTCTAAGGAGGAAGGTTTTTGATAAAGATGAAAAAAAATGCATCTAAGTCAACTAAATTTGAAAAATTTCATGAGAACCAAGAATTCAAGATTATGAAAAACAAATATCTAAAGTTCCTAGAGTTACATATAATGAATTTAAAAATTTATTAGAACGCGATCCAGGAAAAAATTTCTCAAATTTTTTCACAATACCCATCAAATCAAATTGATGATGTACGAAGGACTTATCTAAAATGGTATTTATGGTTTTGTATCATGATATAATAGCGAAACATAATTATATTTTTTTTTTGAATTCTACTATTATGTGTGCTTGTTTTAAAAATAAATGAAGATTTTTTTACCTAAAAATAATTATATATATAAAAAATCTAATTTGACACCTCTAAAATTTTTGTCCAAGTTCGTCACTGCTTGTTAATAAGAGGGATTGAACTCACGACTTCTCCTCCCATCCCTTTCTTCTATCATTATGTGTTTGGATAATGATCTTTGGAGAAAAAGATTAAAAGAAAAGAAAAAAAAACAAGGAGATAGAGAGGTTTGGTGTGGATTGGCCCCCATTGATCTATAATGTAATTGATTATAGGTTAGACAGATATGGTTCTCTCATTACTCTTTAGTCTTTTCCAAACCCTGAAGCGATTCAACACAAGTGTGAAATGATGAAGAAGCTATGGGACCAAGGGTATCAGATTCAGTGAACTATATGAATATACTCAAAAGCCATGCCCATATATGCCATTCTCATACCTTTTGTCATTCCATCCGTACTACCACTCACTGCACCATAAATAACATAAGACTTAGGTATAAAATCCCATCTTAATTTCATCATATTGCAGATAAAAAGTTGACAGATCAGCAAATTATATCGACAACATTAAGTGTGGGGGATCGTAGTTGTTGATCAGGATTTCCTTCACATTTGGTGCAACCACATTGCACATGCATGGTTCCATATAAGTGCGACATCAACTTATAACAGTTAACCTCTGATATTACTATGTCATCCATGTTCGGTTTTTCCGTTTTTCAAGTCTTAAGTTCCACATCATTGCACTTCTAAAACCTTCATCTTATCAGATTAATATTTTCCGATAAATATACATAAATAACCCTTTCTTGCATTACAAGTTAGCGGAATTTGTGTCACTCATATATTTACCTCTACTTTTTTCTTTTTTTTTTCGACCTTATCGATTAATGTCTTTCTTACATTTTAATAATCGTTTAACATGACCTTTGGTCTAAAAAGTACAAACTAGAGGGACGCAAAATGGTTAGGTTTGTAGCTTTGTCCCGAAAAGCCGAGAACAAAGGGTGGGGGGCACATAGGACATTGGAATTTGAAGTTAGGTGTCGAAAACTTTTTCCTAACAAGGCTTGTGTGCAGATTAGAAAGAAAACTCGGTTTTGTGAGGTTGGAATGGTTCAGCGATTTTGGATCTGTGAAATAAAAATAAATGAGCGCAAAAACGTGGCTGAAAGCAATTTTTTTGCTTACAATACAATCTAATTTTCGAATCTGTTTTCGGATTAGGACTGAAGGCTCCACAATCCAAATTGCTGTTAGTTTGAAAGGCCCCACCACTCATGGTTTACTCAAATGACGTCATACTAACAAATCATCACAACACAACTGATTAATGGCAAAAAAATATATACATATAAGATAATTTAAGAAGTGACCTTTCACAAATATGTCAAAGGTAAAAAAGATACGGATCAACGCACCAAATAGACAGAGCAATGGATGCTTTCCTTTCTTACCAAATACTATTATATATGTTTTTCTCTTATCTAATTCATTTTCTTTGCACTGTCTTCGTCTCATCACTTAACCTGTTATGTATATCACTTTTTGTACCTTTTTCTTCTCTCTTCCACCCAATCCACTGAGGAGGAGCTGGTATTGAAAAGTACTGTTAGTTAGTTATTTGTATGGCTTATGAGATAGTTATTTTGATTAAGAAAATAATGGCAATTATGATATTACATAGTGTCTTTTGAGCTTGTCAATCAATGCTAAGAAAGAAACACACGTAACCGACCACCTTTGAACCTTATAAAAGAGTGTCTGTGCTTAATCCCTGAACGCACACACTTACTTTGCTTTCTTCCTCTCCTCTCTCTCTAACTCCTCCTGGTCCCGCTCACTTTTGTTTTTTGAAGGAGAGTTTTTCTGAGGAGAGGAATAAAACATCCCCACCACCATCCCCTTCTGTTCCTCATAATTAACACTTTCTCCAAACACACTCAGAAACAGGAAAGTAATCAAAACCTTTGAGATGCATGCACAACACAAATCCCCAAAGACATACCCGACACTTTCCCAGGTAAGATATCTCTTTTTCTATATGATTTTCACACCCACATACACTTTTATTTACAAAATATCTATCACCCAAAAATGGATCACTCATTCATGTGTTTTACCAATCATGCAGGTATTAGAAGAAGTAAAGAGAATGACAGACATAGGGTTTCCAATATCAGCCATGAGCCTTGTGGGGTACCTTAAAAACCTGACCTTAGTTGTGTGCATGGGAAGGTTGGGAAGCCTAGAGTTAGCTGGAGGCTCTTTGGCCATAGGCTTCACCAACATAACTGGTTACTCTGTCCTCTCAGGTCTAGCCATGGGCATGGAACCCCTCTGCACCCAAGCCTTCGGTTCTAGAAACTTCTCCTTACTCTCTCTAACTCTCCACAGAACAATTCTCATGTTACTTCTTTTTTCTCTCCCCATTTCTCTTCTCTGGCTCAACCTCCAACCTCTCATGCTTTTCCTTCACCAGAATCCAGACATAACCCGTGTAGCAACCCTCTATTGCCGCTTCGCCATCCCCGACCTCATAGCCAATAGCTTCCTCCACCCTCTCCGCATCTATCTACGCAGCAGAGGAACAACTTGGCCACTGCTCTGGTGCACTCTACTCTCCATTCTCCTACACCTTCCCACCATCACCTTTTTAACCTTCAAACTCCACCTTGGCGTGCCGGGAATCGCCGTCTCATCCTTCGTGGCCAATTTCAACAACCTTTTCTTCCTTCTCCTGTACATGTTCTACACACGCGTTCCCGAGGAGTCCTTACACGTGCCATTACTACTGTCTCGCACCACGTCACATGATAATACTGTGATAACATGTAGTGGTGGTACTCTTGCCATGGAATGGGGTGTGCTGATGAAATTTTCAATACAGAGCTGTCTAGCTGTTTGCCTGGAATGGTGGTGGTACGAATTGATGACAATTTCCGCAGGCTACCTCAACAACCCTCGTGTTGCTCTAGCCACGGCGGGGATAGTGATACAAACCACATCGCTTTTGTACACTTTGCCGACGGCATTAAGCGCATCGGTGTCAACGAGAGTCGGGAACGAACTCGGGGCGGGGCAAGGTGAAAGAGCGAGTTTGGCAACGGTGGTAGCGATTGGATTAGCACTTGCAAGCTCAATTTTTGGTTTATTGTGGACCACTGTGGGAAGAGAGAGGTGGGGGAGAGTGTTCACGAGTGACGGTGAGGTGCTGCAACTGAGTATGGCGGTTTTACCTATAATTGGAGTTTGTGAGTTAGCGAATTGTCCACAAACCACAAGCTGTGGAATCCTGAGAGGGAGTGCTAGGCCTGGTGTTGGCGCTGTCATAAACTTTTGCTCCTTTTATCTGGTGGGAGCACCGGTAGCCATTGTTTTGGCCTTCGTTTGGAAACTTGGGATGGTGGGGCTGTGTTATGGGTTGCTGGCAGCACAGATCGCATGTGTGGTGTCAATTTTCGTTGTGGTGTATAAAACTGATTGGGAAAGGGAATCATCGAAAGCCAGAAGCTTGGTGGGAAAGGGTGTGTGTGGCACTTTCGCATTTGAAGAAGGTGTTGTCTTTCTCAAACAGAACAACTCTGAGAAGTGAACCAGTTATATACACCAGAAAGAAAGCGTTACTCGAACAAAAGTTCAACCCAAAATTATGATTCTTTTAGTATTGGAAAATAGATTGTTTTCACACCCCAAAATCTTGCATCCTTCCCCAATGTTAGGAGGAGGATCTAAGATTTTAGAGCGTGAGTTCTTATTTTTTTTACTGTGATTATTATATACATATGCATTTGCATGACCAATGGTGATCTTGTATTATTATTTTTTTTTTCCTTGCAGCAAGTCTCGGTGCAAGGTCTAGGTAGATGGTACCATGAAACATGGTTAATGTAAGGTGCATCTAATTTGTACTTGATTAATGTAACAGATCGGTTTCAGCCGCATGATTCAAATAGGTAATTTATGCGTCAGATTATAAATTTTGATGCGCTAAGGGCAAGAGAGAAATGAGGAAAAGTTGTTAACGTAATGCAATTCATATAAATCAATGAGCAGTTTTTTTTTTTTTTAAGAAACAGAGATATTTCGATAGTTGATTCTATTTCAACTTTTTTTTCTTTCATTTTTATGGCATGAAAACAATTGAGTAAGACATATATAAGACTTGGGTTTAAGTATCTTGACCTAACTAAGCATGTGCGAGCATGTGTTTTTCAGCATGGATGTGGGGGGACACAGAGTGAGAAGATTAACATTCTAGTGTTCGAGTCATTCATAAAACTTTAAAGATTAATAATTACAAGTCTTCCTTTCCTTTTTCTTTTATATCTGACTCAACTTTCTTTTTAATGTGAGATTTTAAATTGGACGCTAGTACCGTAATATTTTTTTCACTAGATCCTACCTTTCATATTCTTTTTATTCTCTTTTTCTTTAAAAAACACAAAATTAACTCTCAACACCATTTTATTCATAATAGTTAAACAGTGTCAAATAACATTTTTTCTTATAAATTTATATACCTAAATTCTTTTAACATATAATGTTTTTATCACGTCTAACCGTCTCATTTTATTCAGAAATCGAGACTTAAAACGGTTTAGATACTCCTTCCTTTTATATTTTGCAAGATTCCGAAATAAACAATATTTTCATTTGCATTTTTTTTTCTTTTTACTATTCACTTCATATTTCTTTTCCTTTTGTTATAAAAAATGTTGTATTAACTTTAGGTAGAATTTCTTATAACAATTTTAGTTATGCAACTCCCTTTGGTAGAGAACCAAACTTATGATAAGGTAATTGAAAAGAAAAATTGGTACAATAAAAATAGTTTAGTGCAATTCATTGTAATGGAGTTTGGTAGAATAAAAATAGTTCAGTTCGTCTGAACTAATTTAGTTTAGTTCACTTTAAACCAACTATTTTTTTTGTTCACGATAATTTTTAACAATACAATGTCGTTCAGTTAATTTTGTTTACTCCTAAAAATATCTTTATGCGTAGCCAAACCCATACCTACTTCCCCAACCATATCTCACATGCCAACAAGTTTGGCAAAAATTATAATACCAATTTGAAGGCATATCTCAAAAATAACCATAATCTAACTGACACTATAAATTTTTATTTAATTTTTTATATCTAAAACACTGTAGATTAAATAACAATTTTGTATTTTTTTTACCTAAGTTGTTTTCCTAATTTTTTAAAATTAGATTGACAAGGTCTTCATATTTGATGACCAAATAATTATCTATTCAACTAAAAATTGGAATGGTCAATCTTAATGTTTAAATAAAAATAAATGACCGTGATAAAAAAAATTCACTAAAATTTTCACTAACATAGTATTATCATTCCAGTTCAATAACATGATACTAGTAATAATCATCATAAACTAATGACTATTTATTGATTTCCGTGGGTTCAAATCTTCATCTTTTTATTTTTATAAAAAAAAAAAAAAAAAATTTATTTTTTATATTTAAATTTTTATATTAAAATAAATATTAATAAAAATTTAATATTTATTTTTTT